>Ga0247727_10018201_pt1 | contig 11076 bp, 5 predicted proteins | sample WisWelCaveWW1625_FD_202498 | JGI IMG/M metagenome (GOLD analysis project Ga0247727, IMG submission 202498) | Biofilm microbial communities from Wishing Well Cave, Virginia, United States - WW16-25 | ecosystem: Environmental > Aquatic > Deep subsurface > Groundwater > Cave microbial mat | place...
TGGGAGCGGCAATGTTTTTGCGGATCTCGGTCTGCCGGACGCTGCCGCTGAGCTGGTGAAGGCGCAGCTCACCTATCACATCGGCAAGCACATCAAAGCGCTCGGCCTCACCCAGACCGAGGCGGCAGAGCGTCTTGGCGTATCACAGCCCGACATCTCCCGGTTGATGAAGACGCGCCCGACCGGCTTTTCGACCGACCGGCTGCTTGCGATGCTCACCGCGCTCGACCTTGACATCGACATCGTGCTGCGGCCAGCGGGCCCGGCTCCGCATGTGGCCAAGGTGCGCATCGTCGAGCAGCGGCCATAACGGGTAAGGCAGGTTCCCGGCGCTGGGCCGATGCATGGATCGATCTCGGCTAGGGTCCGGTCAAGCGGAGCTTGCGGGTTAACGCGCGGCTGAGAGCGCCGGCGGTGAGCGCGGGGCACCGAATTAACCTGGGATTGGCCCGGTCGTTTTGGGGCGGCGGTTTATTTCGGGTCCTCCGCCGGCGCCGGACCCTTGCGTGTCCGCCTTGCTGGCTCGCTGGGGCCTTCGGCTGCGGAAGCGGCCTTGGCCTGGTGTGGTGCGGCCGAGCCCGCGAGCAGGAGCTTGTTGCTCTTGCCGTCCATCCTGTTTTTCCCGTCCATTTTCCGGGCAAAGACCGTGAAGGTGCCTTCGCTGGTGAGAAGCGTGCCGATGTAGTCTGGGCTTTTCCCGTCGGAGCGCTTTTTGTCCTCGGGGTAGGCATTGAGCTTCAGTTGGAGCGGCCGAAGGTTATTGACGTTCTTGGGCGCGTGCGCGGGCAAGGTCTTGTCCTTGGCGAAGGCGTTCTCGATGAGCTTGTCGGCGTTGCGCCGGTCGGTGCTCATGGCGACGGCGAAGCCCTCGTACCAGTAGCCGACGATCGGGCTGCTGGGATCCTCGCGATCCTTGCGGATGGGATGCGGACGCACCTCGTTGAACTCATACTCGGTTCCGTTCGTCAAGGTGAGCAGGCCGCGATAGCTCTTGAAGACTACGAACCTTGAGCCGGACTGGCCCTCGGCCTCGGCCATGGCTGCGGTCTCATCGGCGTTCGGATTGGGATCGGACATGAGCAATCTCCTGCGAGAAGGTTGAGAAAAAAACCAACGAGCGCCATTGGGAGAGTCTTCTCGTCGCAAGACAAGCGGGATTGCGTGAGTACGGATTTTTTGTCGTGGATATCCCGGACTGATGTCCTGCGCGCGTATGCAAGCGCGGGCGCGGGCATACCGAGGCATGCAGTAGAGCAATAAATTCGAGAGGAAGCAGGAGAGCGGAAGGTCTCGGAGTCGGTCGGAGGGATTGAAGGAACGCCGCGCGTGTCACGAGATCCCGCGGCAACGACCGTCACCCGCATGGGCGGAGACGCCGCAGGCGGCTCCGGCGCGCGCCCCCCGCGCGCTAGGGCGTGACCCGACCGAAGGGAGGGGGCCGCCACGAATAACTTCAGAGCAAGCTCTGGCCCAATGCAGAAAACGCTCGGTACGGCGCTGGATGAAGATATGTGCAGAGATCAGCTATTGCTGCCCGAACGGCATTCGCGGCGGCGCGGTTCTCCACATCAGCGCAACGTCCTCCTCGCTCAATCCGTAAGCTCGATTGACGATATCCGATAACTGCCGCTCCGTTGCGAGAATTCTCGCTCGTGCCTCTCGCGCCGGCTGGACGATCTGCTTGTGCTCCGTCTTCAGCCGAGCGATGTCCTCTGCCGACAGATCGCGCCTTCTTGGCAGGCTGTCACGCACCGCGGCGATGAAGCCGTCGGCGTCGAGACCTGCTGGCTCTTGCAGAGATCCTTTCAGCTTTTCGAGCCCCATCTCGTGCTTTAGCCAGTCGGCCATCGTCGAGGCGGAGCTTTGGACGGCGATGGTGTCTCTGGAGACGCTGCCCACCAGGTCGGTGATCATCGCCGTCTTCGAGGTGGGTAGGTGGGCGACAGGGTAGCTCGCCATGAAGTCGGTGAAGAGCCGCAATGCCTCGTCTTTGCCGTGCTGGGCTTTCCGCCAGCAGTACCACCAGCCCACTGGTGCATTGAGCGAAAGGGCAACGCCCGGCTTTTCGGTCGGAATGAAGTAGCAGGTGTTGTTGGTGAAGCGCCCGTCCCTGTCCACTAGGAACGACGGCGTCCACGCGATATCGACATACAGAGTCTTGGGGCGCTCGAACGCATCGTAATAGGCGCAGGAGCGTAGCTCCCACCACCAGCGGCCCTGGTCTTCGCGATAGCGCAGGCCCCGCGTCTCGCCGGTTTTCGGGTCGAGCATCTCTTCATACTGCTTGAAATGCCGGTGTAGTCCCGGGAATTCCGCCTTGAAGAGGCGCTCCGCCTCTGCCTCGTCCGGAGCCGTCGCCCAGGGCCAAGCGTAGTTTTCGCTCGACTTCATGACGATCATGAACAAGCCGGTGTCAGGGGACGACCACCGCTGGATATCCTGGCCGCGGAGGTAAGGCTTGATGATCGCATCCAACCGCCCATCCTCGGACACCAGGCGCTTTCGCGTCTCCCCGTCGATCACGAACGCTTCGTTCAGCCCTGTCTTCAGGCCGTAGAGCGGTTCAACGCCTGCGTACTCCTTGAGCGGCACGCCCGCGCGCTTGATCTTCTCCAGCAGGGCCACGACGTCGGGCGGCTCCAGCGTCCAGCTCTCCTTCGTGAAGTGGGCGCGAGGCAGCGGATACGTCGCCCTGGCGACCGCCTCGTCGAGCCCTTTGACGGGAACGTCATCGCGCGGGATCACGCAGACTTGCGTCTCCGCCGGAGCCGGCTCCGCGCCTGGCTTCCGCACGACAAGCACCGAAGGAAACACGTCGGCGTCGGGGAAGAAATTCTTGGCATGGCCGAAGTCGGCGACAAACTCGACCCAGGCCTTGCCCGCGAACAGCTCGCGCAAGCCTTCCGCGTAGCCGGCCCGCAGCCACTTGTTCGTGACGACATAGGAGAGCCGGCCTCCGGGCTTGAGCAGCTTGAGGCCTTGGTCATAGAAGTAAACGTAGAGATCCGCGACGCCGTCGTAGGTGTCGGGGAAGGCACGCTTCAAATGTGGTTTGTAGGGCCGGATCAGCTCCTGGCGCACATAGGGCGGGTTCCCGACCACGGCATCGAACCCGCCGCGAAGCTCGGGGTTCTCCCATTCCGACCAGACGCCAGGGTAAGCCACTTGCCAGTTGTGGAAGCGTTCGCTGTGAAGCAGCGCGCGGGCCTTGGTCAGGACGGCCGCGAAGTGCTCGGCCTGCGGGCGCCGGCGCGTATCCAGATCGTCCAGTACGTTCCGTGGTTGAAAGTGGCCGTCGCCGGCGTCCTTGGGCCCAAGCGTGAGACGCCCCCGCGCGATCTCCAGCGGATCGCCGAACTGGCCGTCGAGCCACGCGCGGACAGCAGCTTCGTCCTGCTTGCCGAGCTTGAGCCAATCCAGCGCGTAGAGGATCTTGAGGAAGCTGCTCAGCGGGCGCGTCTCCTGCTCGATGCCGTCGAACAGGGTCTTCGATTGATGCACCTCGGCGATGTCGATGTCATTGACGCGCTCCAGCTTCTGCATGGCGAGCGCCTGCGCCATCGCCTTCTTGATCGGCTCGTTGATGAGAAGCTGTCCGCCCCAATCCTCGCGCAGGCGCTCCATCGCCTCCCACACCCAGAAGCCGAACAGCGAGTTCCCGCACCGCAGATGGTGATCCAGGAACGAGAGCGGCGCGCCGACCGTGAAGGTGTGCAGCCACAAGGCCACCTTGGCGAGCTCCACGGCCATGGGGTTCTTGTCAACGCCGTAGATGCAGCGCTTGAGGATGGTGCGCCGGACGATGTGCCGGTCGTCGAGATGCTCGATGACGAATGGCCATTTGTGCACCGTGGCCTGCCGGATGATGTCGGTGCGCGTCTGCTCGATGCTGGCGAGAACCGGTGACTGATAGGGCTTCTCCGACCAATCGACGATCTGCGCGGCCTCCTCGATCGCGGCCTGCACCTTGTCGGCGAGCCAATCCACGAGATTGACGAGGAAGTGCCCGGACCCCATGGACGGGTCGCAGATACGGAGCTCCAGAATGCCGAGTGCCGGGTCGAACCCTTGCAGCAGGGCGAGGCGCGCCTCGACCGGCCGCTTGTCCTTGGCGAGCTTGGCGGCCTCGGCGCGGAACGCCTCCAGCCGGGCCTCCACGAAAGGCCCCACCGACTTCTCGATGATCAGCGAGACGAGGCTGTCCGGCGTGTAGTAGCTGCCGGACTCGTGGCGCGCCGTGTCGTCGGCGTCGACTACCACGGCGTCGTGTTCCTGGTCGTACAGCAGGCCATATTCGAGCGTGCGCTCATAGATGGTGCCAAGCTGCTGGACCGTGAGGTCACGATAGTTGATGTAACGGGGTTTCCCGTCGCCCTCGTCGCGATGCGAGAGCTTGAAGATGAGGTCCGCCAGGATGGCGTCCGGGAGCTCGGCGCGGTCAAGAATGGGGGCGCTATCCTTGGCGAAGAGGCCTCCATTGTATGCGGGTATCCCGAGCTCGTCGTCGCCCTCGGCGATAGCCTTGAATACGGCCTTGAGCTTGGGCCAGTAAGTGGGATGCGTCGCCGAAAAGGTCCGCCCTTCCTCCCTGCGGACGGCGATCTCGCGGCGCGTGCTGGTCAGCGAGTAGGATCTGTAGGGCTCCTCGTTGTCGGGCAGCAGGGCCCGGTCCTCGGCGTAGACGACGAACAGGAGGCGATAGAGCAGCACCAGCGCGCCCTGCCGCACCTCCTCCAGATAGCGCGCGTCCACAACGGGCGGCCGCGCCGGGTCATGGCGGTAGAGCGCCCCAACGAGACTGGGATAAATCTCCTGGAACACGAGACGCGAAAGGTCGCGCGTGACCCTCGCTTCCCAGACCTTTCCCTCCTCGCGCACCAGGTCATGAAAGGTCCGCGGGCCTTCGATCGGCAGGAAGGCCTGCTTTCCGAAGAGGAGCATGAACAGCTTGAGGGCGCGCTGGGGCGTGAGCCGCTCGTCCGTGCGCTCCACCAGATCGAGATCGTATCCGGGCAGCTCCAGCGCCTTGGCGAGGTCCAGCTCGAAAAAATCCTCGGAGACGGAGAGCGCGCCCTGGAAGTAGAGCCGCCACTTGGCGCCGTTGGTGAGGATGCCGAGACGGATTTTCCCCGATGTCTGGGCGTCCACACGGCTCAGATACTGCATCATTTGCATGGAGGGGATGCCCTCCTCGTGGGCCTCGCGCTTGTCGGTCCGGTCGAGTGACCGGCCCCAGCGCTTGGCCTCGGTGATCGCTGCCCCGTGCCGGTAGCGCTTCCACTGGTCTTTCACCGCGACGCCGCGGTTGCGGCTCGCGGCGTCGGCGAAGAGGAGCGCATCCGGGACCTGCTTGCGGCCCTTCGCCGACAAGGTCTGCTGCACCTCGACATCGGTCCAGCCGAGCCGCTCCAGGACGGGATAGATGAAAAGCTTCTCGGTCTGTGCCTCATTGGGCTTGCTCACGCCAAGGAGCTTGCCCGCAAGTTTCAGCAGCGCGCGCCTGAATTCAGCGACCGTGCCATCTTCGCACGCGAGCCAGGGCGCGCTGCGGGTGATGCCCTCCAGCAGGTAGTCACGCGTAAAGAGATTTCCGATGATCACGAATCACGCCCCCCTCGTTGCGCGGAGTATGCCGGGACAAGGCGCGAGAAGGAAGTGAGGTCCGGTGGAGATTAGCGTAAGCGCATTGGGCGGCGAACGCCCTGCGGGGGCGAGAGATCAAAACCGAGGTCGGTCAGAAAGCGACTTCGCGCCTCTCCCGGCTCGGCGACATACATCAGAAGGCGCTCGGCACGCGTGAGACCGACATAGAGAATGCGCCTTTCGTCGGCGAGCGCCGCCGCGTCGCGGGCCCTGTAGTTGGGGATCTTTCCCTCGCGCATGTTGATGAGGGCGACCGCCTTGTACTCGCGGCCCTTGGCAAAGAAGATCGTGCCGAGGCGAAGGGCGGCCTGGGGATTGGCGAACATGCCGAGATCGTCGATGGTGAGGTTGTCGAGATCGACGCCCTGGCGCAGCATGTCCGCTTTCATCTCCTGGACGGAGGCGAAGAAAAGCCTCGCCTGGTTGGCATCGACGAAGCCGCTCTTGAGGAGAATCTCGGCTGTCGCGCGCGACATATCATCGAGCCAGCGCACGGCCCCTCCCTGCTCCGCCAGCCGGCGCGCCTCGCGCATCATGCGCGTGAGCGCGATGCGGCCATCATACGCGTACACCTCGAGGCGCGCCTCCGCCGTGGCATCAAGGACGGCATGAAAGAGAGCGTTCTCAAGCTGGCGGATGCCGTGGGTGAGCGGGCTCGCCGTGTAGGCGCAGAGCTGCTCGGCAAGCGATGCGAACAGGCGCGAGCGGCGGTAGGGACGCGCGCCCGGTCCGACAATCGGCGTGCCAAAGGCGCGCAGCCGGCGCGAGAGGTCGAAGAGTGGCCCCCACTCGCGAGCGAGGATGGCGGCATCGCCGAGTGGGATGGCCAGCTCCTGGAGCTTCGGCAGGAACGCCTCGGTGATGGCATGGAACGTGTCGAGGGTGCTGACGAGAAGCGGGACCTGCGGGTCGTTGCGGTTGGGGCCAACGGCCTGCATCCGGGGATGGCGCGGCAATAGGCGTTCGGCCTGGTCGACGACATGGCCGCTTGACCGGAAGTTCCCGGTCAGGGTGAGGTCGGTGCGGGCGCCGACATGCTCGGCAAAAGGCTCGGCCAGCTCCGGCCGTGCGCCAGCAAAGCCATAGATGGACTGCGCGGGATCGCCGACCGCAAAGAGCCGGCAATTCCCGTGCGCGTGGACGAGCTTGAGGATCTCGACCTGGAGCTCACTGGTGTCCTGGAACTCGTCGACCAGGAAGGCCGGGTAGCGCGTGGCGACGGAGTGGACAATGAACGGATGATCGTGCAGCAGGCAATAGGAGGTATAAAGTATGCGGCCAAAGTCCACGAACCCGAGCTCATCGCAGCGCCGCCAGTAGTACGGTGCGGCACGCCGCACGGCCGCATTGCCTGCCGCAACGCCCACGATGTTTCCCTGGGCGTCGAGCGCAAGGTTGGAGAAGGCATCGTAATCCCAGTGGTCCAGGTTGTGGTAGTTGACCTGCGCGGCCGCATGGCGCGCGATCTCCTCGAAGTCGGGGTGGTCGCGCGTGATGACCTTGAGCGCGCTGTTGAAGCCGGGAGCGAGCCAGCCGAAGGGACGCAGGATCGCGTTGAGGCAGAAGGCGTGGATGGTGCTGACGGTGAAATGGCGCTCGTCGCCGGGCTCCAGGAACTGTGCCGTGCGGTGCTCGATCTCCTGGACAGCGGTGTTGGTGTAGGTGATGCAGGCCGCGGTCTTCGGGGTGCCGCGGAGCCGGTCGATCTCGCCGAGGAGGCGCGCAATGATGACGCGCGTCTTGCCGCTGCCGGGGCACGCGGTGATGAGGAGATTGTCGGGACAGCGGGCGGCGGTCTGTTGCTCGGGCGTCAGGTTCATTTCTCAAGCAGCCATGTGACGGCGTCGCTGATATAGGCTGGCAACGCAGTCGCCTCGCCCGCGTGCCGCGCGGCAAGCTGGGCGAAACGGGCCTTGCCGAAGCGCTTCGCGGTGCGCAGCGCGGCCTCCTTGAGCGCGTCGGTCGTTCCGGACGCAATGGCCGCTTCAAGCTTGGCCGCGATCTTGGGCGCCCCGATGTCCCGCGCTGCGTTGGCCAGCATCCGGAAATTGCCGTTGATGGCGATCTCTCGCTCGAAAGTGGTGGCGCCGAGGAACAGCTTGACATGCTCGCTCTGGAGCGCCGCGAGGTCGGGCTTGGGCGGATCGTCGTCGCCGGGCTCGCCCTCGTCTGGATCACGGTCGGCATCGGCAACGATGGCGCAGCGTTTGGGCAGTCCGGTGGCATTGAAGAGCTTGGCAAAGGCCCCGAAATGCACGCCGTGGATGGCAAGGACGGTGATGCCCTCGCGCTCCAGGTCCACATGCATGACTTTCTTGACCAGCGGCGGGATGAGAAAGACCTCGGCGGGCCCCTCCACGAGCATGACCCTGCGGGCAAAGAGCAGACTGGACTTGGTGGCGTCGAGGTAACGTTCGAGGTCGTCGATGTCCGACGCCGCCAGGGCCGTATTGCCGGCGAGCGCGGCGGCAAAAGGGGCCGTCGTTCCGGTGTTGGTCAGGAAGATGAAGGATTTCAACGGGGCCTTCGACGTGACGTGCGTGCTGTGGGTTGTCACGAGGGACTGGAACGGCAGCTGGCGCAGGGCGTCGAGCAAGGTGAGCTGAAGTTGCGGATGGAGATGGGCCTCCGGCTCTTCGATGAGGATCAGCTCGCCGGCCGACTTGCCGCCCTCGGCGCGCTTCTTCAACCACTCCATCAGGATCGAGATGTAGAGGATGTTGTTGAGGCCGAGCCCGTTGCGGCGCGGGTCGATCTTCTTGACCGCCAGGTTGCTCAACAGAACTTTGATGTTGCGGATGATCGACTGGAACGAGGGCGCCGCGACGCCGAGGTCGATGTCGAGGCTGTAGGCCGGCCCGGTCACGTCCTTGAAGCGCGCATCGATGCCGGTCGCGATGGCTTTGACGGTTGGTGATCCCTCGATGGTGTCGTTCGCCGTTTGGATGGCGCCGACAAGGGCTGCCTGCTCGGTCTCGGCGATGTTGCTGGCCTCGATGAGGCGCGCCAGGGGCGATCTGCGCAGTTGCTGGAGATCGCTTTCCACGTCCCGAAGCGGCGGCAGGTAGCAGACGTAGTAGTTCTGCAGGTTCTGGAAGTTGACGGTGCTGGCGCCGAAATCCACGTTATCGTCATTCCACTCGATGGCGGTGAGGTCCTTGGCGGGATTGCCTCCGCCGGCCATCTCCCAGCCGTAGTCCGCAAGAGTAAGCGGCGTATTCTCGTCTTCAGCGAGCTTCTCGCGCACGGGCCGCTTGGGGCGGAAGCGGTAGAGGATGCGCGCGCGGTTCTCGGCGACCTGCGCGCCGTGCAGCATGGCCTCCTCGTTGTCGGTATTCTGAAAGCCCGTGAACTCGACGCCGATCAAGACCTGGAACGGCTTGGCGTGATCGACATCGCAATGGATGTCGTCCTTCACCAGCATGCGGTAGGTGGAGGTCAGGTTGGCATCGAGGCACAGGCGCAGGGCGTGAATGAGGTTCGACTTGCCGGTGTTGTTCTCACCGACAAGGCAGCTCACCTTCTCCGCAAGCGGCACGTCCACGAGCTGCAGGGAGCGGAAATTCTTGACGACGACGCGGCTCAATTGCATGTGAAACCTTGGGAATCTCTTTCGGCGGAGGGTACGCCCTCTGTAGCCGGAGCGTTGACCGAAATCAAGCGGTAGCCAGGATGTTCCTTGCATGCTGGCGGTTACGATTGAGGCTGATACAGGAGGAGGACGGCGCGCGTCAGCGCAACCGCGTCGCCGACACCAGCGCCGCCATGAAATCCCTCCGCTCATCCGCGAGGTGCGTGTCCTTCAGCGGCACCTCGAGGCACGCCTCCCCTCCCCGCTTCACCGGGGCGATACGCGCCAGCATCCGGTTCATGAACAGGTGGCAGGCATGGGGGTCGTCCGGCGGAAAGCAGATGAACCAGACGGCGATGGAGAAGAGCCGCTCGAACTGGAGGAGGGCCGCATGCTCGGCGGCATCGATCAGGAAGTGGCTGTCGTAGATGGTCTTGGCCTTGACGTCGAAGGCGAGCGTGCCGATCGGGGGAATGCCGACGAGGAAGTCGGGCCGCTTGATCCGCCCGCCGTGGCTCTGGCTGAGGCCGTGGGGCAGCGTCATGGGCGACTGCTCGACATAGATGTGGGGCAGGATGCAGCGGTCGAGCCAGGCGCGGAAGCGCGCCTCGGCGGCGTCTCCCTGGGCCTTGCGCTGGCGAGGGGTCAGATGCGTCATGGCTGCGCTCGCTGCGGGCGCGCCCGGGATCGTGCCACCCCTCCTGCCCGGCGCCGCGCCTGGAGGCCGGCGGCGGCCGCCGCCCAGGCCTGCCGGTGGCGGTGCCGGAGGGCCGTGCGCTCTGCCCTGTGCAGGCCGGCAAGGAGGCGCATCCTGGTGCGCCGCTCCGCGGTTGCGAGGGATCCGTGATAGGCGAGACGCGCGGAGAGCATGGCGGCCTGCTCCGCCTTCAGGACCGCGGCGGCGGCGGCGCGCTCCTCCGGCGGCAGGCGTTCGATCTCCGCCCAGCGGTTGGCGAAGGCGAGCGCCACTTCCTGGCGCGCAAGCTCGCTCGCCTGCCGCCCCGGCCGTCCATGCCGGCGCAGCAGCTCGCGGGCTGCCGCCTGCAGGGCGATGAGTTGGCGGCGCTCGGTGCGATGCAGAGCGGCAAGCGTCCGGAATGAAACAGGCGGCGCGCGGCTGAAGGGCGAAGCCACGGCGTGAAGCCGCACGTAGGGGCGCGGCCCGGGGAGATTTCGGCGCATGCCAAGCCGGGGGGCGTTGTCGTTGGCGGTTGCGGGAGCCGCGCGGCGCGGCACGCCCGTGGGCGGCGCCCGCCCCTCCCCTTCCAGGACGCTGCGCAGCCGGCGCGCCTGGGCCACGGCAATGGCGGCGCGCTGCGCGGTAAGATGCCGGGTCAGCGCGATCCGTTGCCGCTCCAACCCGTCGAGCAAGGCGAGCGCGCGGGCGCTGTCTCCTTCTCGCGCCAGCGAAGCGGCCATCCTGCGGGTCGCCACCGCCTGGCGCGCCTGCCGGGCCAGCGCTTCTCGCTGCTGCTTGTAGTGGGCGGCCCAGGCAGGGCGGAATTGGGCGCGGACATCGCGGGCGGCGGCGTGGCCTGCCGCCAGCTTCGCAAGCGGATAGGGGAGCGCCGCCGGCCGGCCGCGCCTCCCCTTCTGGTGGCGCTCCACACGCGCGGGGCAGAGCACCCTGCCCTGCTCCCTCTCATAGCTCAGCGCCCAGGCCTGGGCGCGCTTGCGCTCCTGCCAGTCGTTGAGCATGCGGCCGGTGCAGGGATGCACCCGGTTGAGGATGATGTGGAGATGCGGGTGCGCGGTATCGCCGTGGACGGCATAGACCGCCTGGTGCTCGTGCCAGCCCATGGCGCGCAGGAACGAGTCGGCGGCTTCCAGCATCTGCGCCTGGCTGGGCCGCTCGGCGGGAG
>Ga0247727_10018202_pt1 | contig 11076 bp, 17 predicted proteins | sample WisWelCaveWW1625_FD_202498 | JGI IMG/M metagenome (GOLD analysis project Ga0247727, IMG submission 202498) | Biofilm microbial communities from Wishing Well Cave, Virginia, United States - WW16-25 | ecosystem: Environmental > Aquatic > Deep subsurface > Groundwater > Cave microbial mat | place...
GAGAATCTGCCACTCCAGATCAGTCAAGTCTGATGGGTAGGATTTGGACATATCCTACCAGCTTAATGCATCAATGGTGAGTTTTCAAACAGGCTCTAATATTCCCCCGTAATTGTGTGTGTTCTTATTTTGTTTGATTAGTTGGCGCCAAGTCTATTCTCGGCAAAAGAAGCCAGTATATAAATGTTATGGTGCCGAATATGCCACAAGCAAGACCGGTCCACGCAAACCAATACTCTCCAGTGCCCAACCACGCCATAATAATGGACATGCCACTGGATTGAAGCATCAGCCAAAATCCAAATCCTGAGCGTCTCCGTTCCCCTTTGAGAAAGGACCTGAATCCGAATCCTATATGCAAAAGGATGAAGAGGCTTGCTGGAATAGTAAACATTGGCGGCACTTCTGCAATCGGCGCCTGCACAATGAGAACTATGATCGCATAAGACTCGGCAATTGCCGCAAAGGTAAGAAGCACACGTTCTTTTTGTTCTTCACTGAGAGACAAAAAGTTTTTCATATCGATCCTCCATGATGTTCCAAAGAAAAAGTTATGAGCTATTTGATTGACGAAGCTTTATTGTTCATAGCTCCTTCATATGAAACACCAGAGAGAAAAAGTATGGTAATGTGCTAAAAATTTAGAGCGAAAGAACAATCTGCAATAGACCGAATTCACTCAAGTCTGTATTATACAATATATGGGAATCGATATTCATGTGCAGGCCAACGCGACTGTCGTTGCACAAAAAGCAGCAAAAGCAGTAGAGGAAATTTTTAAAAAATATACAAATCATCCCATTCTTTTTCTGGTTTCTGGTGGGTCGCCGATAGAGATTTTGAAGTATCTACCGAAAGAGCTTTTTGATGATCGGGTGACGGTGGGAGTGAGCGATGAGCGGTTTAGTACAGACCCAACAATTAATAATTTTGCACAAATCATGTTTTTACCGGCAAAACATTGGATCGATACCCGGCCACAAGAAGCAGAAACACTAGAAGGGCTAGGTGTTAGGTTTGATACTGCGCTGAAGAATTGGAAACAAAAAAATCCCACAGGAAAAATTGTGATCACACAGGGAATCGGACTCGATGGCCATACTACGGGCCAAATGCCTGGATGTATTTTTGATGATTCCAATGTGTGGGCAGTAGGCTACGATGCAGGAAATAAGAACAAATATCCACTTCGGGTAACAACGACGATGCCGTTTTTGCGATTGGTCGATGATTCGGTCATGTACGTGTGTGGAAAAGACAAAGAGGAGCCGCTGAAACGAACTCTTGCCAGTGAAGGAGATTTGTCCGTCACACCAAGCCGTATAATTCATCATATGAAACATTGCCTCTTGTTTACGGATCAGCAAGTTTGATAGAGTTGATTCATGAAAGTCTATATCGGCGCGGATCACAGGGGTTTTGAACTTAAAGAACAACTTATTCCTTGGCTCAAAAAAGAAGGGCATGAGGTGATCGATTGTGGGAATACGAAGCTCAACCCCCTTGATGATTTCCCGGATTTTTCTTTTGCGGTTGCCCAGAATGTATCTGAGGATTTGCTGAGCCGCGGGATTATTATTTGTGGCTCTGGTGGAGGGGTAACCATTGCAGCCAACAAAGTTCCCGGAATTCGTTGCGCGACCGTGGCATACGCCGATGAAGCCAAACATAACCGGACCAATAACGATGTGAATATGATCGCCTTGGCTTCTGATTATACCAAGCTAGAACAAGCACAAGAATTTGTGAAGATATTTTTGAACACAAAATTTGACGGCGGAGAAAAATATAAACGAAGAATTGCAAAGATTAGTGAGTATGAAGATTCCTGTTGTGGAGATTGCTGTTAATATGATAGATGTAATACCAGGTATTTTAGAAAAAGAATGGCCTCGTATCGAGGAGAAAATTAATCTGGTGAAAGGCTATAGTGAGTGGGTGCAAATTGATGTCGCGGACAACACATTGGTGCCCAACGAAACAATGCTCAAATTTGACCAATTTGTCCAATTTGACCATTTATCTTTTGAAGCACATTTGATGGTATCCCACCCCGAAAAATACATGAAACCATTGGCGGATGCGGGTTTTCGGCGTGTTATTGCCCACGTTGAATGCCAGGACCCCCGTGAGTTTTTAAAACAAGCAGAGTTTGAAGAAGTGGAAGTGGGACTGGCAATCGATGGAGCAACAGAGCTGGAAGTAATAGAGCCGTTTTTGGAGGAAATCGATGTGGTTCTTGTGATGACCATTGAAGCGGGCTTTAGCGGGCAGGAACTCATGATGGAGACGATAGAAAAAATAAAAACGATTCACCAGAACTATCCGGATTTACCCATCGAAGTAGATGGGGGAATAAATGATAAAACTGCCAAAGTCGTCAAGGATGCAGGAGCCACGCGCCTCGTGTCCACGAGTTTTCTGTTCAAAGACCCCTCTGGCATCGCCCACGCCATCGAGCAGCTCAAGAACGAATAGGTGTCAATACACATTGCAATACATATCCTAATACTTGACAGAATACATATAATTGTATATACTTTCCGTATGAATACTCCGATAGTTCCCATCAGTGATTTTATCCGCAAATTTGGTATGTATGCGGATATGCTTTCTAAAACGGATGCTATTATTTTGACGAGAGATGGTAGGCCATTTGCGACACTGAAAGCAAGCCCCGAAGAAAAGAACCGAAAGCTCTTGTCTCTGGCCGGATCGCTCAAAGGTGTGAAGATAACCCTTCCTAAACGAAAAAACAAACAACGCGTACCGCTTGTTCTATGACGTTTTTATTTGATACGTCAGTGATTATTGACTATCTTCATGGTGATAGAAAAATCAGTAGGTTTATTGCTGATCACCAACAGGACTCACTTATGACGAGCGCGATCTGTGAGTTTGAGGTGTTAAGCGGTGTGTTTGGACTTGCGAATGAAAAACAACGAAAGGAAACATACCGTATCGTGCGTGAGGCATTTGCCTCATTCTCATATCTTCTGGCATTTGACACGAACCAGGCGGAGATAGCCGCTCGCATATGGGCAGATCTGTCCCGTGCCGGGAGAATAATCGGCGATACTGATGTCCTTATTGCCGCTGCCGCCAAGTCTGTGAATGCGACACTTGTGACCAGAAACACGAAACATTTTTCTCGCGTTACCGGATTATCCGTATTGCCTGTTTGACTTCCTTTAGGCCTTCTACTATCATAGCCTCGATCGCTCTTTAACATTTCCCTATATATCGTTTGGTCTTCCGACAGAAGGAGCCGCGTGGCGACTCTTTATTTGGAAGATCAATTGGAGAAAAAAAATATTTAAAACTCTATTTCAATTTGTTATTGACGTGTTGTATCTCGTATTTGGCTTGCTTCATTTACTTGTCCGAACCATCGTAAAAAATTTGGTGAGGATGGTTATTGACGCGATTTATGAATAGCAAAAATAAAGAGCTATCAGCATTGTAGGTATCAACAGGAAATAGCTCACTTTTTGAACAATCAAAGGAGTCAATATGCTAATCAAGATTTTTATTGCCGGCGGGTTTTTAATTGTGATACTCTTGGTGAAATTGGTCATCTACGTTCCAATTGCGTTGGTAGCGACGATTATTGCGCTTCCATTTCTTATCCCAGCAGAAATTGGGCACCGCTGGGAAGGATGGAAAAAAAAGAAAAATACGCAAGTCTGACGTTTCTTCCTACACGGTAATTTTGGCTTTGTGCCAAATATGGGGAAATAAATCGTGTGGGTGTTTTTAATTCGCCACGAGGCGGATTAAATATTCCCACACGAAGAAGTTTTTTATAACAATCTCCCGTATAAAGCACAAGCGCTTTAGAAAGGAGATTTTTTGCTCTATGATCAGACACATGGGGAAATATATCCGTCTACTTCGGATTGTAAAACCGTTGACGCAACTCTATGAGCTTTTTATTTTTCTGTACTGGCGATTCGCGTTTTGACTTCCGTTTATCATTTTGGTAGGCTTGAGTCGAGCGAAACGTTGCTCTTTACCAATTTCACACAAGCCGGAGCCTTCTGTGGGGAGTATTGAATATATCTGTCAAGACGATGTATTGATCACTCCCCATGGAGGAGGCACATATGGCAGAAAAAAAAGGAAAGAAGACAGTAAACATCCCTACTTTGCTAATCATCGCTGCAGTGGGACTCGTGGCCTACTGGATTGCTATAGAAATGAATTTCTGGCTCGCAGCGCTCATCAGCCTTTGTTGTGTCATGCACACGTTGGTTGAAGGCGGGTTGCTCGCAAACACCAAAGACTTTTGGCAGGATTACACGGGTGGGACCAGGCCAAGGATAATTGGCATTGCGTTTGCGATCCTGATTGTGGGCGCGGGAATGTTGTGGTTGGTCGCACCTGCTGACATTAACATCACAACATTTATACTTGCGATAAACGCAGTGCTGGTTTTCTGCGTGGGGCTGGGTTTTTCTGTGGCAGTGGTTGTAACGTGGATTGGCGATCGATTTCGGCGAAAAAAGAAATAACGTACTCTTGGTTGCGCAGCTTGGGACTAACAATGTCCGGGATATGCTGATCATAGTTGGAGTGATAATGATCAAGCATATGGGCTCGTCACCCCTGCGCAGCGTGCGTAAAATTGGCTTGTGTGAAATTGGATTTTTTTGGTATCATACGAGTATGCAATCGCCTTCACTTAACGAACGTGCCCGCCAAATTCGCCGTGATATTCTCACGATGAGTACAGCCGCAGGAAGCGGGCACCCGACGAGTTCACTTTCTGCCGTTGAACTCATGACTGTGCTGTTTTTTAAATATCTTACGTATGATTATAAAGACCACAAAAATCCAAATAACGACCGGGTGATTTTTAGCAAAGGTCACGCATCACCCCTGTACTACGCACTCTATGCCGCTGCTGGACAGATCAGTCAAGAAGAATTGATGACGTATCGTACATTTGATAGTGCTCTTGAGGGTCATCCTACGTCACGATTTCGGTTCACGGAAGCCGCGACAGGAAGTTTGGGCCAAGGATTAAGTATTGGACTGGGAGAAGCACTCGCTCTTAAACTGATGAAATCACCCGGGCGCGTGTTTGTCCTTTCTGGAGATGGAGAGCTTGCCGAAGGATCCGTATGGGAGGCAGCAGGAGCCGCAAGTCATAAAAAGTTGGACAATCTTTTTCTATTGGTCGATGTGAATCGACTTGGGCAATCCGACCCGACGATGTATGGGCATGACATGTCGGTGTATCAAAAGCGGTTTGAGGCATTTGGATGGCGCGTGGTGCTTATAGAAAAAGGCAACGATTTGAGCGCCGTAGATCAAGCTTTACAAGGTGACACCTTGCAAAAGGGGCCGACGGTAATTTTGGCAAAAACAATAAAAGGTGCGGGTGTTTCCTTTTTAGAAGATAAAGCTGGGTGGCATGGAAAAGCATTAACGAAGGAAGAGTTAGAAAAAGCTTTACAAGAATTATGATAGCCACACGAAAAGCATTTGGCAATGCCCTTGCACGTTTGGGAAAAACCCATCCTGAATTGGTGGTGATCGATGGAGATGTCAAAAATTCGACATACACGGAGTTTTTTGCCAATGAGTTTCCGGATCGGTTTTTTGAATTATTTATCGCCGAGCAAAATATGGTCGGGGTGGCAGTTGGATTTTCAGCCCGTGGATTTCACCCGGTGGTTTCTTCTTTTGCCTGTTTTCTCACCCGAGCCGCTGATCAAATCCGAATGGCATCACTTTCACAAGCGAATATCATCGTAAATGGTTCACACGCAGGAGTGTCCATTGGAGAAGATGGAGGGAGCCAAATGGGACTGGAAGACCTATCTCTTTTTCGTGCACTACACGGATCTACAGTCTTGTATCCATCAGACGGGAACTCTACCGAGCGCCTGTTGAAATTGGCTTTGGATCTCAAAGGTATTGTGTATATTCGAACAAGCCGCCCGGAAACGCCGCTTTTGTATGATGAAAAAGAAAAATTTACCGTTGGTGGAAGTAAAGTCTTCGAATCACCGATTACTGGTAACGGATTACCGATTACGGTGGTTGCCGCAGGTATCACTCTTCACGAAGCGCTCAAAGCCCAAAAAGAAGTACCCATCCGGGTCATAGATGCCTACAGCATTAAACCCATTGATGTCAAAACGCTCAAAAAGGCGGCGAACGAAACAAAGGCCATTGTTGTTGTTGAAGATCACTATCCCGAGGGGGGCTTGGGAGAGGCGGTAAAGTCGGCTCTCGCTGATGAGCCAAGAGTACCCATTCATCACCTGGCCGTTTCCAAGACTACCCGATCGGGGAAAGCAGCTGAGTTATTAGCCTATGAAGAGATTGATGCTTCAAGCATTGTAAAAAGCGTACAAGACATAGTCAAACGCTAGTATGGATGATTTTCGAAAAGAAGCACATCTTCAAGGGAAACGATTGATTTTCAACGTTCAGTATATAGCAGAGAGGCTTACGCAATACGATAGTGGGATTAAAGAGATGGGGGAAGTGGGCGATCAGATAGATACATGGGAAAAACTTGTGAAACGGGCAGATGAGTTAGGCGTACCGAATCCTGTATTTTGTTTTGGCGTAGACTACAATAACGAGTTTGATAATAAAGGACATGATGAGTTTGATTTCGACAATTCACGATTTGTGAGTATGGAAGTTGTAGATGAAGAAACGTGGGAAGAGGATATACAAAGGTATCATGCGTATTTTCGTTCCAATAGATCTCAAGTGTTTGTGGTGGATGGTTCGAGATATGCTATAGTTACTGCTGAGTCAGACGATGAGAATTTTGCTAGTTAATAACATGGGCCTATGAGTAAACCGGGGTACGAATATCTTATTACCTATCAATATTCTATAGAAATTTATGATTTAACGGTCGAATTTGTTGGTCGATTTCTCTCAGGTCGAGAGCATGTTCGGACACGCGAACAAATGGTACAAGCAGCTCGTTCATGTAAGCAAAATATTGTAGAGGGCTATATGGAGAAAAGTACAAAGTCGTATATAAAGCTTTTGGGAGTAGCCCGTGCATCTCTCGAAGAATTGCTCGAAGACTACAAAGATTTTTCAAGACAAAAGGGAATAGGGATTCGGGATAAATGGGAAAAAGGGGATAAAAGGGATAATACAAAAAAAATTTGTTTTGCCGCTTTCCCCCCTTACCCCAGTTGACCCTTTTATCCCAGTAAATTATTTGGTAAACCTCATTCGAAGGACCACATATTTATTGGACCGCCAAATTCAGTCTCTGGAGCATAAATTTATTACAGAAGGTGGGTATACAGAAAAACTTTTTCAAAAACGGTTATCATATAGGAGAGGAATATGAATTTTCCGAGCAAAATCTATATTGACGGGGGGGATCCGGAAGAAACAAGGCAAGCAGATGCGCTTTTGAAAAAGGCAGGCTACCATGGGCTTGACGGGCAGACAACCAATCCCACATTGATAGCAAAAAGGGCAAAATCTGCTCAAAAAGATCCCATCGCGTTTTACCGAAAAACGGTGGAAGAAATGAGCACGATTATTCCAAACGGAAAAATTTCCATTCAAGTTATTGGGGACCCAACTACGCTGACGACCGAAGACATGCTTTCACAAGCACGCGACCGGATTACCTGGATACCCAATGGCGTCATCAAGTTTCCGTGCTCAAGGCCGGGCCTTGAAGCTGCAGCTATTTTTTGCGAGGAAGGGCCGGTCAATATCACGCTGAATTTTTCTCAGGAACAGGCTGCCGCAGTGTATGCAGCGACTAAAACGCATAACTACGATGTATATCTCTCTCCGTTTGTAGGGCGTCTTGATGACAAAGGGGAAAATGGTATGGATGTCGTGGCAAACGAGCTAACGATGTTGCAAAGTGATCCGGAAAATCATGTAAATGTCCTTACCGCAAGCGTCAGAAGCGTCAAACACATTTTGTATGCATTAAAGCTAAAAAGTCATGTCATTACAATCCCTTTCAAGACGTTTAAAGAATGGGCAGATGGTGGATTTATGCTTCCAAAAGACGATTTTATCTATGACACTCCCGGACTCACTGAAATTCCCTATAGAGAACTGACATTAGACAAAGACTGGAAAGACTTTGATCTTTCCCACCCGCTTACCGACGCGGGTGTAGCCAGATTTTGGGAAGATTGGAAAGGGATTGTCTCCTAAGAGGCCTCGTATGTATACACACATTGCGGTGGGCGGCACGTTTGACGGAATGCATAAAGGCCATCGACATTTCCTCACGAATGCCTTTGAGTCTGGAAGACATGTAACTATTGGACTTACGAGTCAAATGTATATTCGAAAATACAAAAGGGGCAAAGGCGTATCACCGTATAGTCGCAGGTACCAGGTGCTTACTACGTGGCTCAGGAGTCAGGGTTTGTCTTCACGGGTAACGATCGTTCCCTTGCATGATTCCTATGGCCCCACACTTTTAGCAGAGGGATTTGATGCGATAGTGGTTACTCGTGACAATAAACATGTTGGACATGAGATTAACAAGAGACGAGAAAAGCGAGGACTCCCGCCTCTTGTTGTTGTAGAAATCGATTTGATTGCTGCCAAAGATACACGTCCAATTTCGTCGACTCGTATTCGAAAAGGAGAGATTGATGAGAGTGGTACGTTAGTCTTGCCAGACAATCTTCGACCCGAGTTGCAAAAGCCATTAGGTGCGGTACTTGCTGACGGGGAAATAGAAACGTCTGTGAGAAAAAATCGAGATACTATTACTATCTCCGTCGGAGACATAGCCACGCAAACACTTTTTTCTTTCGGCGTCCAGCCGTCTTTAGCTATCATTGATTTGTATGTGCAGCGAAAGCCGTATCAATCATTTGAAGCATATAAGTTTCCAAAAAAATATCATATAGTTCGTGTCAAAAGCGGCCCGGGATTTATCGCAAAAAGGGCAGTACGCATGATCCGCCAGTGGAGTAAAGACGTAAAAAAACGTACGGTGATTGTGGTTAATGGGGAAGAGGATCTGTTGGCCATCCCTGCCATTATTCATGCGCCCGTTGGCAGCATACTCTATTACGGCCAGCCAGGTCAGGGATTGGTGGAAGTAGTCGTATCAAAAGAAAAAAAGAACGAGGTAGGCACGCTTCTTACGCGGTTTCTGTAACTTATCGTCGATGCGATCGGTTCACAGAAGAATTTCAATCCTTCTTTCCGTATTTTTTTCTCGTGTTTTCAAGAAACTTAGTGAATTTTTTAGTTTCTGCTGAGTCTGGATCCTGATGATCAATTCGCCTCTGCGCCACGGCATCTCCTTTGTGCTTTTCTCTAGCCTTTGCTACTAATTTCCTTCGGTTTTCTGGTAGAGCGTGATTTAAATCTGTTATGTCGTCACCTCTTCTTAGTCGAAATGATGCAAATATGACTGGAGGAAGGATTTTTAGCGTAGTTGCAAGTAAGTCATGTTCATCGGAAGATATATTTCCATCTGTCAGCAGGGGTGTCAAGGCTAAAAAAGCAGAACTTTGAAGTAAAATGGGATTTCCTGCTGCTTGTCTCTTCATTTGGAGTCTTGTTAGTGTCTTTATTGACTTTTCGAGATCAAATTTTTTTATTTTAAGTACTGATCGAGCTATTAATTCCAATGTCACGCAATCGGGGAAGGCTTCTCCTAAATTTGTAAAAACGTGAAGAGATCGTTGTGCTGGGGGGGGGCAAACTAGAATAATCTTTTCTAATCATTTCTAAGGTTTTTTCATTCCAAGTAGGTACGTGTACGGGTAATTGATTAAAAAGGTCAGCTTTAAAAGCTAACCCAATAGACCGAACGAATGCTTGGGAGGAATCATGCAGGTTGACCTGTTCTTCATGTAGGACTCTGATTTCAGGCATGTCTTGTGACATAGTTTGATATATTATACCACATGAATACGATTTTTTGAAGGCACCAAAGCATACTATGCAGGTCTATTTGTGTCAAAAAGATTGACAGAATTGTCTACAGGAGTAACACTCTAACTATGGCCAAGTATGTCCCTGACATCAAGACGCAGCGGTGGGTAGTGATCGCGCCAGCCCGAACAACGAGGCCTGTGGACGTGAAAGATAGTACGCCAAAGCCCCTAGGATGCCCGTTTTGTGAGGGAAATGAATCGGCAACACCTCCGGAGGTGTATCGCGTGGGTCCGGGTGAAAAGGACAAGCCCGGGTGGCAAGTCCGTGTAGTGCCAAATTTATTTCCCATCACTGATACCCATGAGGTATTTATTCATAGTCCGAACCACGAGTTTAGCGTACATAATTTATCAATTGATCAGGTGACACGAATTGTTTCCAGCTATCGTGATCGATATCGAGCACACGAACACGACGGGCAAGTTATTATTTTTTGTAACCACGGAGCGCACGCCGGTGCAAGTCTTGCGCACCCACATAGCCAATTGGTGGTCGTTCCCAAACAAATTAACCTCGATTCTCTTTCTCGTGAACCCATCAACAATGTGGTCGAAACCAATGATTTTTTTGTCATGTATTGTCCGGATTTTTCGCAGTGGCCGTATGAGACGTGGGTTAGTCCCAAAGGGCAAAGCGGGAAGTTTGGTGATATAGAAGATGGGCAAATAAAAGATTTGGCGGATGTTCTACAGCGGTCACTAAGAAGAATAGAAAAAGTATTTACAGCTCAAAAAAAAGAGTCGTTTGTGTATAATTATTACATTTCTCATGGAGACAATTGGTTTATTCGTATCATCCCGCGCTTCATCCACCGGGCGGGGTTTGAGCTAGGAACGGGATTAAATGTAAACGTCGTTGATCCCACCGAGGCGGCAAAAGAACTCCAAAACGTTACGATTTAGTACTATCCATTTTTGGGCCGCAGTATAAGTACCGCAACTAAGGCATTAATGAGAAAAAGATAGAGCGGATAGGAAAAATCTCCAATCGTCCAACTTGTGAGTGCGACCATATTACATAGGCCAGCGGTTGCATCCAACATATAAAAGGTTGGTTCTTCGGATTTTGGAAACCTCCAAGTTTTTATGATCGTCGGTACCGTGCCCATAAGATCAGCGGCAATCCCAAAATACAAGCCCAAAAGCGGAT
>Ga0247727_10018203_pt1 | contig 11075 bp, 12 predicted proteins | sample WisWelCaveWW1625_FD_202498 | JGI IMG/M metagenome (GOLD analysis project Ga0247727, IMG submission 202498) | Biofilm microbial communities from Wishing Well Cave, Virginia, United States - WW16-25 | ecosystem: Environmental > Aquatic > Deep subsurface > Groundwater > Cave microbial mat | place...
CGCCCTTCCCCAATCACTGTGCCCAAATATTCCTTGATGTTTTCATTATCAACCGGCTCACCGGGTAAATATGAGCCCGTGCTTGTGATGTAACAGCTATTCATATCAACCTCGTTACAGCGTTTGCCGTTTCTTTCGTAGTAATTCGTATGCAAACTCATCGAACGCAACATGATAATAGAGATACTCGTTAGGATCTGACCGGAATGCGTCGCTATTGTAGTGGCCGCGGTTGCTGTATGTTTGAAGGTAGAAATCGAGGTCAATCATCGCCTGCTTATCGTCCGCGCAAATATGCTTCAAGCACCAGAGCAGCAGAGAGTCGGAATCAAAGGAGTTGAGCGCGCGGATGGATGTGTGGAAATCGGCAAATATTGTGATCGTGAAGACAACAATGATGACTACATTGGTAGCGCCGAAGATCTGCCACGAGTGGTTGCGATTCAGTTCCAAAATCTTGTTGCCGAATTGCGCAATGTCTTCCGGTCTGTTGTTCCGATAGAAGGCGAGATTGTCCAGAAAGGCGCGTTTGTCGAAGCGTTGGAAGATTTCATAGGAGAGATCGTCGTGGCAGATGGTCAGTCCGTGTTTAACGATGTCTTCGATTGTGTTGACGCTGAAATCCCCATCAATTCCTTTGAGCATCTCACCCGATCCGGCTCTTTGCTCAGGCGTGCCGGAAAGCAGGTAGCGATACAGCAGCGGTTCGATCTGAACATGCCTGATGAGAAGTTCGAGAGCATCGCGGGAGGCAAAGTATTTGATGCCGAAGGCTACGACACCATCAATGAATCGTTTTTCGAACCCCCAGGCGGAACGATGGAAAAGAAACTTCAACGGGACAACAATAATTCGAAGGAAGAAGTGTGAGATCGTAAGTATCGGGCGGATGAAACGGTAATCAAATCGCGCCTTTTCTTTATCCAAAATCTCGTTGACGTAGTCGGTGACGTATGGAAACCTTTGCACGGTGATCGGCATGCCCTTTGAATGATTGTCTTCTCGATGAAGCTTTTTACGATACAGGAACAGGTTAATCAAGTATTAAGCGGACGGCACAATGATTGAAAGCCTTTGGGACATTCTGCCGCCGTAGGTTAAAATCCTATAAAAAGATTATAGCACCAACCCAAAGGAAATACCGATGCCCCGATCCGACCAACGCGTTACAAAAGACCGCTACACACTTATTCCGCGCACGGCGATCTTCCTGCGGCGGGAGGATTCATACCTTCTCCTTAAAGGTGCGCAGACGAAACGCCTGTGGGCGAACAAATACAATGGTCTCGGCGGTCACGTGGAAAGAGGTGAGGATGTGCTCTCTGCCGCGAAACGCGAGTTGATGGAGGAAACAAGTCTCACTGCGGATTTGTGGTTGTGCGGCACAGTGATTGTTGATGCAGGCGAGACGGGAATTTGTTTGTATATCTTTAGCGGGGAGTGTATGGAGGGAGACGGCGAACCAAAGCCATCGAAAGAAGGTCTGGCGGAGTGGATTCCGTTTAATCGAATCAGTGAACTGCCTGTTGTGGAGGATTTGCCGGCGCTGTTGTCGAAAATCCATACAATGAAGCGCGGCGATGTGCCCTTTAGTGCACGGTCGTATTATGATGAAGATGAAAAGTTGGTTGTGGTGTTTGCTTAATCCATGAACGGGAAAATATTCTTAGCCGCCGAGCGCACGGAGTTCGCCGGGAAAAAACCCAAAATCTCTGCGTCCTCTGTGGCTTAATTTATTTCCATTTTCTCAAGATCATCGTAAACGTACTTCCTTTTCCAACCTTGCTTGTCACGTTCAGGCTTCCCTGATGTTGCTCGATCACCTGGCGCGTGATGGCAAGCCCCAGCCCGATGCCGCCGAAGAGATCGTCTTCATGTTTTTCGATGTGATAAAAGCGGTCAAAGATGCGCGCGATATTTTCCTTTTGTATGCCAATGCCGTGATCTTCCACGGCAAGCACAATCTGGTCGTCGCGCTCGTTCAGGCTCACTTCCACCCCTCCGCCTTTGGGGCTGAACTTAATGGCGTTATCCACAAGAGCCATGAGCGCGCGCTCGAGGGATTTTGAGTCGCCTGAAACCGGAGGCAAGCCCGGGCTTGGAGCGAAGCGCAGATTTACATCGCGCTCGACCGCCTTAGTTTTGTATTTCTCCATCACAATATTCACCACCTCATTCAAATCCACCGCCTGAAATTCAGGGAGGACGAGGTCCATCTCCTGTAAAAACAAGATGTCGTTGACGAGGCTGACAATTTGCTGGACGTTTCGCGCCACCGTGTCAATCCCAGCTGTGAGCTGGTCGCCGCTCATCAAGCCTTTTTGCAGCATCTGGAGGTACCCGCTCGCGATCATGAGCGGCGTACGGAGTTCGTGAGCGATGTTGCTGAGAAATTCACGGCGCGCCAGGTCCTGTTCTGCAAGTTTTTGATAGGCCTCGGCGAGTTCGCTCGCGCGCAGACGGAGATCGTCCACTGCCATCTGGTCGTTCGAACGCAGTCGGTTGCTGATCTCGCTGACCATTGCCATTGCCACACTGCTGCTGCTATGCAGGACGCGGTCGAAGCCGGTCTTATCGAGTTCGAGCGTCGTGAGAGAAGATTTCGCTGCGACGGTTGCCGCGCGCGGCGCATTATGGATGAGAGCCATCTCGCCGAAAAAGTCGCCGGGTCCCAGTGTTTTGAGCAGGCGCGCCTGGCTGTTGTTGATAACCTTCGTCACTTCCACTTCGCCCTCGAGGATCATATAAAAGCGATCCTCCACCGCGTTTTCGCGGCATAGCACCGCGCCCGCCGCGTACGACCGCACCTGACTGTTCGCAATCAGTTCTTCGATCTCGTTCGGTTTGATGCCCGGGAAGGCTCTTGGGATGATCCTTGACGGCGCTCGGCGTGTGGTCATGATATTGTTGAATCCTCTTCGATAATTCTAGCACGGAGGCATTTGCGAATCCCACATCCATTTGAACTAAAAGGAAATTGCAAGGAACTTGTTGGCGAACGCCATCCTGAGCCCTTCAGCAGGCTCTGGATGAACTCCGCGAACGGCGCAAGTGTCGTTTCGCTGCTAAGGACCTGATGTCGCTGCCAGCGGTTTTTGCGAAGCCAATCTCCTCGCAAGAAGAGATTACTTCTAATAAGTTTAATGCGTGTGGATATCATCGTGATTGCAGGCTGATTGAAATTATGATACAACAAAAACGGGATCAACTCGAACATGAAAATAACAACCATTACCATCATCACTCTTGTAATCTTCTTGCTTGCCTGTGTGAGCGCGCCTGCGTTGACGCCAACGGCGATCAATTTTCTGCCCGCTGTTACAGAGGTCACAGCATTTGCGCCGCCGACGCAAGCTCCAATAAATACTTTGTCGCCGAGTGCAACGCCGGTTCCTCTCGTTCCAAACTTTGAGCACATCGTCGTTGTAATGTTCGAGAACAAGGAGTTTGGTACTGTGATCGGCAACTCACTCATGCCGAATTACAACAAACTCGCGCGCGAATATACGTTGCTGACACAATATCATGCGGTCACGCATCCCAGCTTGCCGAATTACATTGCGTTTATCAGCGGTGATACCTACGGAATAGACAGAAATTGCAATGACTGTTTCATTGATGCGCCAAGCCTGCCTGACTTCATCGAAGCAAGCGGGCGCACGTGGAAGACCTATCAGGAAGATATGCCTTCGCCCTGCTATCTCGGCGACACGCATATCTACGTGCAGAAACATAATCCATTTGTGTACTTCGACTCGATCCGGCTGGACGTTGCCCGCTGTGAAAGAAGCGTCGTCCCACTCACTACGCTTCATACCGACATTGAAACTGATTCGCTTCCGAATTTCATGTTCATTAAACCGAATCTCTGCAACGACTCGCACGACTGCGAGCTGAACATCTCCGACGCCTGGCTGACAAACCTGCTTGTGGGGCTTGTCCCTGCATTGGATGCAACGGGCGAGTCATATTTGCTGGTACTGTTATTTGAGGAAGGGCAGGGGGATCATTCCTGTTGCGGCTTGCCGCTCGAAGCAGGCGGACGAGTCCCTGTTGTGCTGTATTCCCCGCTGGTTAAAAACGGATTTGAAGATTCCGCTCCCTACACACATTACTCCATGCTGAAGACGATCTCCGAAGCGTGGGGCTTGCCGTATCTCGGTCATGCCGCTGAGAATAATCACGCCCTCATCGTCGCGCCGTGGAAATAGTCATGTCATTGCGTGCGGGCAAAGTGAGCGCGGCAATCTTCTGCAGCGTTAGGGATTGCTCCGCCCCTACACCTGCACCTGCAATTGCATGCTGACGCAAGTGTCGTGGCTCGCAATGACATTCTACGTCTCTTTTCTTTCATAAAACACAAGCAAAGTTGTCCCGTATTTGCGTTCATCGAATTCTTCGAGATGATTCAGCGCCATGTTACTCCCTCTGTATTCTCGTGGGGCGATTTGCACAATGACCCAGCCATCTTCGGCAAGCCATTCGATATTGTCATCCAGAAGTTCCAGCGCTTTGATCCACATGTCCTTGTATTGTGGGGGGGCAATGTAGATGTACTCAAACATTTTATCAGGCGGCGCAGAGAGATATGTAAACGCGTCGGCACGCCGGATTTCAGCCTGTGACGAGAATCCGCAATGCTCCACGTTGAAATTGATCGTTTCAATGGGTTCGCGGTTAGAATCGGTAAAACGGACCGATGCCGCGCCGCGGCTCAGGGCTTCGATCCCGACCGCGCCAGTGCCGCCGAACATGTCCCACCAGTTGGAATCAATGACATCACCAGAGATAATGTTGAATAACGATTCTTTGACACGATCTGTGATGGGGCGCGTCGTATCCCCAGCGACTGACTTCAACTTCCGACCTTTGGCTTTCCCTGCAATGACTCTCAGACTCATGGGATTTTCTTTATCTCACAAAATACCGCGTCGCCGCGTCGGACTTGTAAAACAGGAGTCGCGTCTCTGAAAGTGGAACGGTCTTCGTTTGTGCGCGTATTGACCAAAACATAGTCACCGGATTCTACTTCACTCACCGCGCCGCGCAAATCTCGAACGTTGATATTTTCGCTTGCATAATACTCAGCGATATATCCCTCGCGGTGGACGAAAAGATTAACAGGCTCAATAAACTGTTCATTGAAGCGCTCAACCGCTTCTTTATAACAGGTGAGCCAGTAATCCGTTTCATATTGTCGAAAGGCTCCGCTCGTCCCGCCGATGAATGAATTGTAATAGGTGTATTCGTATGGCTGAAGCTTCGCAATTCCAACTATGCCTGGAAATAGGATAAGTAGAATTGTGCCTGCGCGTAGCCAGGCTGGGCTTACTGCCTCACTCATCAGTTCGAATACAAAACCAATGAAAATAAAAATAGGCGGGACAATAAAAAGGAAATGCCGCAAGCCGTCATACACCGCAGGTTGCTGAATTAGTACATAACCGACAGGGATAATGAACCATCCCAGGATCAACGTCAGGGACACAATATCTTTTGTGTGCGATTTAGTTTTGAAAAGTTTCCCGAAGCCAGCCGCGACACCGATGAAAAATAAGATCCACGTTGGTTCTGTCAGCGTGACAGCCAGCATGAAGGGAAGATATCGGCGCGGCATGTCGTCTGCGCGGAAGACTTCGCCGTTGAATAAGACAGCCAGTTGTGTTGGGTTATCGGACATCAATCGTATTGTTTCGATGAGGCGCGTGAGCGGGTTTTCCCAAAGATAGGGCCAGGTGGCGAACGTAACAACAATTGCAAACAAAGCGTACATCGCAAGCGGCCGGGTAAACCGTTTCAGTCTCGGTAGGGAATTGATGTCCGCTTCAGCAGGCTTTGTAAGAGTAGCCTGCGACTTTAGTTTGAGGCGGGCTGAAACCAGCGCGTAAACCACGACGATCAATCCCGCCAGCGGGCCCAGCACGCGAATTGAAGTTGCAATCCCAAGGCAAAAAGCCGCGATGATAACCTTGCTTTTCTTGCTGCTTGCGTTCGTTGCAAGCGCATCCACCATCTCAAATCCCAAACATACGGATGCGAGAAAGAACACAAGAAAGGGTGGGTCTTTTGGGTTGATAAAGGCGTGTCCCCACAGTAGGGGCTGGTAGGAAAAAAATGCAGATGCCGCGAGTGCGGCTGAGGGCTCCATCCAACGCGTCGAGAGACGATAGAGGAAGTAAACGCCGAGTTGGAAAAAAAGAAAATTGATCAGGTGCCAGGCTGAGGCTTCGTCCGAGCCGAGTGCGTTTAATCCGTAAACAAATCCACGCGCGAGAAACAGATACGCGGGTCCGCGTGTTTTGTGATCCTCTGCGCTGGGTCCATAAGAATTTTCGAGATCAAAATTTCCGCTGAACCATTCGCTCGGTGAATAGGCATATCCGAGTGCGTCAGAGTAATCGTAAAAGAGCGGCTCGTCCCACGAAAGACCGTAATCGCGAAAAATAAATAGGCCCGTCAAAATATTGACGGCTAATAAAATCAGAATCGGCTTTTCGAAGAATTGCTTGAAAAGGGAATTCATGCCAATTTGTTGCCGATTACATCGAACGCCTTGATCTCTGCCAAAGCGCTCGGCGTGTTTGGATATTCATCTGCAAACAAAGTCCAAATCATCGAGTCGCTGCTTTTTCCATTGGCGTACCCAAGACGGCGGCGCGTGGCTTCGTGAACATAGCCAAGTTTTCTCGGAACTGCCGCGCTTGCAAGATTCTCAACGGAACAATGAATTTCCATGCGGTCAACGCGATACAGTTCAAATGCAACTTTTGTTAATGCCGCAGTTGATTCAGAGATAAGGCCCTGGTTGATAAAATCCTTGTGAAGCCAATAGCCGATTTCGAGCGCGTTGCCTTTAGGTCGCGTGTGCAAGCCTGTCCCGCCCAGTGCGTACAATTCGTGCTGATCGAATATGCCGTAAACGTAATCTTCACCGCGATCGAACAACCCGCGAAACTTTCGCATGAGTTCCACTTTTTGTTCAACGGTTTGCGGCTCATCTGCCGCCCAGGGCATGAACGGCAGCAAATGTTCCTTGCTCCCCGCCGCGGCTTCCTGAATTAAGATTGCATCTTTTGGATCCCAGCATCGCAAGACGAGTCGTTGTGTTTCAATGCGATACGCAGGGGTTGCGATGTTTGGCCCGCTCATTTTTTCTTTGTTGATTTCTTTCTGCCAACATGTTCATTGCCAAAGCCGCCCAACAGCGAAGTCATTTCTTTTTCCTCCCCTACTTGCCCTCTGAAATATTCATTCATGAATTGCGAACGACGCAATCGCAACGCCATGGGCGCAACTGTTTTCAAATCATCGAGAGTCGCTTCAAGGCGCCCGTCCGCCGCGGCATACGCGCGTGCCGATTCCAGCCAGGTTATTTCGGCGCGCAAAGAATCGATTCCCATTTTTTGCACCAACGAAATTGCTGGATTCGCAACCCGATCTGGGACGACAACTTTTTTGACCTGTTCGCGCGCACTGCGGATTTCGTCCGCCGCCGCTTCCATCTCAGCCGAAAACTGGTTCACCATACGACGCGGATTCGCAAGATACGCCTGCACCCTTCGATACGCGTCCAGCCTTTCAGACGCGTTCTCCAACCCGCGCACGATGACGCGCAAACCGAAGCGGTCCAAAATCTGCGGGCGGAGCCTGCCCTCTTCGGGATTCATCGAGCCGATCAGCACAAAGCGCGAACGATAGGTTGCAGAAATTGGGCCGCGCCTCACCGTATACGATCCCTGCGCGGCGGCGTCGAGAATGGAATCAATGATGTCGTCGTTGAGGAGGTTGATCTCATCTATATATAGCAAATTCTGATCCGCCTGTGCCAGAATACCGCGACGGACGCGGGTGCGATCCTGTACGACAGCGCGCTCGTCAATTCCGCCGACCACATCTTCAAGCCGCGCGTTGAGCGGCAATTCAATCAAGCGAACTTTATCGGGCGCGGTGAGGGGCAGTCCTTCGCCAAATTTCTTCGCGCAATCGGGGCAGACGGCGTTGAGTCCGCCGACCTCGATATCTTCGGGAAGACATCCATAAAAGCACGTGCTTCGTTCAACGTGAGGCAACAGATCGAGCAAACTGCGGACGGCTGTCGTCTTTGCCGTGCCGCGAGGGCCAATTAATAAGATGCCGCCAATGTTAGGGTTGATCAAACCGAGCAGGAGCGCAAGTTTCATTTCGTGCTGACCGACTATTCCCAAAAACGGGAATGGCATCTGCTCAGTGACGCGTCCATCTTCGGGCGTCAGCGGCGGCAGTGATTTTCCCGCGACGAAATCCACGAGTTCGCGCAAATTCTTGAATGAGTGTGCGACTCGTTCTTTTGGTTCGGGTTGGGTGAGGTCGGGTTCAGCCATAAATACAATCGCGCTGAGCGAAGTCGAAGCGTGAGTTGAAGAAAACCCTTTGAAATCGATTCGCTCAGGGTGCAGCTATTTCTGTTTCAATCTGTACTCCTGCCGTTCTTTTGCCTTTTCCATTTTACGTTTTTCTTCTTCAGTCTCTGCTTTCAAGGGCGGGACAGGTGTGGGTTTGCCATCGTCGTCCAGAGCAACGTAAACCAGATAGGCGTTATTGGTATGAGTTTGTTCCCCGGTGATGGGATTCTCGGCAAGTACCTGCACTTCCGCCTCCATGGACGTGCGTCCTGTTAACGAGACTTCCGCTTTGAGGATCACGAGATCACCAATCTTAATTGGCTCACGGAAGGTCATCGAATCGATTGCAACAGTGACCACCTTTCGTTGGGCATGGCGCATACAGACGAGCGCGCCGGCTTCATCCACAAGTTTCATGATCCAGCCACCGTGTACGTTGCCGAGCAGGTTTGCATGTTCGGGGTGCATCAATTGGGAGAGAGTCACGCGCGAGACGCTAATCGGTTTTGGGCTTAAGTGATCTGCCATAGGATTGCTCTTCAAGAGTTTACCATGTGTTGACAAAAAATCCCGCAGGGCGCTTTGAGAAGACCCTGCGGAAGTATTTAAGTGAAAAAGTTTGACGAACAAATTAATCCAGGTCGTCGCGGAGTTCGCCGCTGTCTACTGTGTGCAGTCTTTCATGCTCTTCGGAGAGCACATCTACCAGGCTGTGGGTGAGCTCCTTCATCAGTGGGGCCAAGGGGATGGTTGCCGGGGGGATGATCCTGCCTGGGGCGGGAGGCGGCCTCAAGCGGGGTTTGCGCGATGCGTCGTCTCCGGAGCGATTCCTCACGATGCGCGCGTCGCCGGTTAATGATCCAACGTAGTAACCCATCACCGAATAGACTTCGCGTTGTGCGGTTACCCAGCCAATCCATTCGCCGCTTCGGTTGTAGAGGCTGGGAAATACAAGGAACGCGTCCGCTTCGCCTTGTGAGTTGTAAATTGGAATGACACGGCTTGGATTTTGTGACATGGGGTTACTCTACATCATTATACGTCCAATAGCGGTTCACGAAGTAATTCCAAAGCATTACAATCCCGATGGCGAGCGCGAGGGTGGCGTTCTTTGCCAATGTCTCCGGTGTGATGGCAGGCAGAACGCCCATGCTTTTGAAGAAGCCTTCCATCGGTGGTTCCACAAAGTGCAGGATCGGGACCCGAATCGCGATGCCTGCCGCATTCACAACAAAAAACATACCCAGCTGATGAAGGATGTGCCGCGAACGCGATTCGGGGTACGTCCAAAAACGGTTTCCGGTGAAGTTATTGACGACAGCACAAACGAATGAGATCGTCCCTGCGTAGACCAGCCTCATGGCAAGCAGGCGCGTCAGAAGATTCATGACTCCGAAATCGAGCATAGAACCAACCGCACCCACCGCCGCGAACTTGAGGAATCGTACTCGTTCTTTGTTGTCGTTCAAGTTTATGCAAGCCCTAGTTTTTTCTTGAAGTAGGGAATTGTCTTTTCAATGCCTTCATCGAGCGAAACTTTGGGTTCCCATTTGAGAATCGTTCGGGCTCGGGTGATATCGGGTCTGCGTTGTTGGGGGTCCCTCACACTGCGTGCGTCCACATACGCTATGCCTGCTTTGTTGCCCACAATGCGATTGATGGTCTCAGCAAATTGCAGGATGGTCATTTCATGCTGGCTGCCGATGTTGACAGGCAAATGCTCGTCTGAATAAAGAAGCTTTACGATGCCGTCAATCAGGTCGTCTACGTAACAGAACGAACGCGTCTGCCCTCCATCGCCATAGACGGTAAGCGGCTGGCCCAGCAGTGCCTGCTTCAGTAAATTGGGCAATGCGCGCCCGTCTTCCAAATCCATGCGCGGACCATAGGTGTTGAAAATTCTCACGATGCGTGTGTCAACACCGTGTGCGCGATGATACGCCATCGTCAGGGATTCAGCGAACCGCTTGGCTTCGTCATAGACTGCGCGCGGACCGGCAGGGTCAACGTTGCCTGCATAATCCTCTGGTTGCGGGTGAACAAGCGGGTCACCGTAAATTTCACTGGTGGATGCAAGCAAAAAGCGGGCGTTATTTGCGCGCGCCACGCCGAGACAATTATGCGTGCCGAGCGCGCCGGCTTTCATGGTTTGAATGGGGAGGTTGAAATAACCCGAGGGTGATTGCGGGTTTGGGCTTGCCGGTGACGCGAAGTGCATCACGGCGTCCACCTTGCCCTGAACAAAAATATAATTTGAAACATCGTGCTTGTGAAATGAAAACTTTTTATTCCCCATCAGGTGGGAAATATTATCCGTGTTGCCTGTGACGAAATTATCGAGCCCAATGATCTCGTGATCTTCAGCCAAAAGCCAGTCGCATAAGTGTGAGCCGAGAAACCCAGACGCTCCAGTGATCAAAATTCGCATGTTGTTATCCTCTCAGTTTTTATTTCCAATCAATCCTTGTGACGAGACCATCGCCTGTCACTTGAAACGCCTGACCATTTCCACTATCCACGAGCCATAAATTGCCCTGGTACACGACTGCGATAAAATCGCCGGATTGCCCGTCAATCGGGTCGGGCGCCCACGCGGGAGTCTGCGGTTCGATGCCGGGCGCGTCATTCGCAGGGAAAATTGTTCGCCGGTTCGACCCATCCCGGTCCATCACGACGACGCGGTAACGACTGGTT
>Ga0247727_10018204_pt1 | contig 11075 bp, 8 predicted proteins | sample WisWelCaveWW1625_FD_202498 | JGI IMG/M metagenome (GOLD analysis project Ga0247727, IMG submission 202498) | Biofilm microbial communities from Wishing Well Cave, Virginia, United States - WW16-25 | ecosystem: Environmental > Aquatic > Deep subsurface > Groundwater > Cave microbial mat | place...
TGATTTTTATTGCCGTCGGGACGCCGGCCAAAAACGACGGCTCGGCTGATTTAAAATTTGTGGAAGATGTTGCGAAAGAGATCGCCGGTTATTTTAATGGCTACAAAGTGATTGTCAATAAAAGCACCGTGCCGGTAGGTTCGGGGAAGTGGCTGGCAAAAGTCATCCAGGAAAACTTGCAACAAAAATGCACCTTCAGCGTGGTTTCCAACCCCGAATTTTTGCGGGAAGGCTCGGCCATCGAGGATTTTATGCGCCCCAACCGGGTGGTCATCGGCGCGGAAAGCAGCGAAGCCATTGCTATCATGAAGGAGCTTTATTCGCCGCTTTATCTCATCGAAACACCGTTTGTGATCACCGATTTGGAAAGCGCTGAGCTGATCAAATATGCCTCGAATGCCTTCCTGGCCACCAAGGTTTCTTTCATCAATGAAATTGCCAATCTGTGTGATCTGGTCGGCGCGGACGTGCATCACGTGGCGCAGGGAATGGGACTGGATAATCGCATCGGGAAAAAATTTCTGCATCCCGGCCCGGGATACGGCGGTTCCTGTTTTCCTAAAGATACCCATGCTTTAATCCAGGTCGCTCAGAAATACGATTACGATTTTCAAATCCTGCGCGCGACCGTTCGAGTTAACGAGCGGCAGCCACAATTCATGATCAATAAAATAAAAACGGCAGTGGGCGATCTTAAAAATAAAACCCTGGGAGTCCTGGGTTTGTCTTTCAAACCCAACACCGACGACATGCGCGCCGCGCCATCGGTGGAAATTATTAACGCGCTGCTCAAAGAGGGCGCTAAAATCAAGGCTTATGATCCGGAGGCGATGGTGAATGCCAAAAAAATCCTGCCGCAGTTGATCTACTGTCAGGACACCTACGAAGCAGCCAAGGATTGCGATGCGTTGATATTCGTAACCGAATGGAATCAATTCCGAAGTTTGGATTTGGACAAAATTAAACGGCTCATGAAATCTCCGACCGTGGTGGATTTGCGGAACATCTACAATCCCGAAAAGATACGCGAGAAAGGATTCCACTACACCAGTGTGGGCCGCCTCGTAACTCTTCATAGAGAAGAAAGGTCATAAGCAATTTTTGAACGGTTAGGTTTGGATTGCCGTGTGTCAGCCATCAACAACGTATCAGGATGACACACGCTGACAGAATGCGAGATGATAAAGATAAAACACGCACATTCGATAAACTCAGCTAATTCTTGTGTCGAATTGTGGCATTGGTCTTAAGTGACTGATGGCATTATAATTGCTAAAGTTAGAATGCTTGTTGTCGATGTATATTTTACAGTTTTAAAGATGAAAACAACCTGCCGCATTATCGTTTAGCAGGCTCGATTCATAACGCGGACAAGCCGTAACCAAAAATGTTAGACCGCGAATAGACGCTAATGGACGCAAATAAAGAAATTCGCAACTATGGCGTTTATTAGCGGTTGAATTTTTTTTTGCCGAAAAAGCAAAAATTTCACTCTTAATTGAATAAAGAGAGAACATTCGCGCATGCGCACCTTAATGATCGCTCCCCAGCCTTTTTTTCAACCGCGAGGAACGCCGTTCAGCGTTCTGCATCGCTTAAAAGCGCTGTCGCACCTGGGGTATAAGATTGATTTACTCACCTACCATTTGGGTGAAGACGTCGCGATCAACGGGGTTACGATTCATCGCATACCGAACGTTCCGTTTGTAAAAACGATTGCGATTGGTCCTTCGAAGAGCAAGGTGATTTTGGATGTTTATGTGTACGCGAAAGCGCGTCACCTGCTGGCCGCCAATAAATATGATCTCATTCATTCCCACGAAGAAGCCGGATTTTTTGCCACGCGACTGGCCAGACAGTTCAACACGCTGCACCTGTACGACATGCATTCCAGCCTGCCGCAGCAGCTCTCAAATTTTAGATTTTCCAAATCGAAGACGTTGATTGGCGCGTTTGAAAAATTAGAAGGGCATACGATTAACCGCGCCGACGCGGTGATAACCATTTGCCCGGAATTGTTTAATTATGTGAAAGAACGGTTTCCGCGAAAGTACAATTTGCTCATCGAAAACGTGGCCGACAACAGTCTGGTGTTTGGCTCGCCACCGGATGGGGCCAGGATCAAAGAACGCCTGAAAAGCAACGGCGAGGCCGTGGTGCTGTATACGGGCACCTTTGAACCTTACCAGGGCATTGATCTGCTCATCGATGCGAGCGCTCAGGTGATCGAGCGCACGCGGCACGTCCGTTTTGTGCTGGTGGGCGGCAAGCCGGAACAGGTTCAACAGTATCAACAGAAAGTAGCTGCGATGAAACTCGAGCGATATTTTGTTTTCACCGGCGCGGTGCCACCGACAGACGTGCCGGGATATATCGCGGCGTGCGACGTGCTGGTTTCGCCGCGGTTGGCGGGCAACAACACGCCGTTGAAGATTTATTCCTACCTGCGTTCTGGAAAGCCGATTGTCGCGACCAACCACGTGACCCACACGCAGGTTTTGAACAGCGATGTCTCCGTGCTGACGGAATGCCATCCCGGCGCGTTCGGCAAAGGCGTAGTGGAGGCGCTGCAAAACAGCGCGCTGCGTCATCGCATTGTCGAACAGGCGCGGAAGTTGGCCGAGGAGAAGTACAGTTATCAATCCTATCTCAACAAAACAAAAGAGGTGTACGGTTATCTGGAGCAGCAATTAGCCAAGCGGAGGAAAAGCAACTAATGTGCGGCATCTGCGGCGTGACTTATTTTGACGACGACCGAATCGTTGGCGAACACGAAGTAAAGCGCATGTGCGATGTGATCGCGCATCGCGGACCCGATGAAGCCGGTTATTTGGCTAAACGGAATTGGGGCATCGGCATGCGTCGGCTCAGCATTATCGACCTTGCCACCGGACAGCAGCCGCTCTCTAACGAGGACGGCTCGATCTGGATTGTGTTTAACGGCGAGATTTACAATTACCTCGATGTTCGGCAGGAACTTGAAAAAAAGGGCCACCGGCTTCAAACTAAAAGCGACACCGAAACGATTGTGCATGCCTACGAAGAATACGGCGAAGATTGTCCCAAAAAATTAAACGGCATGTTTGCCTTTGCTATTTTGGATCTGCGAAAGCAGAGTCTGTTTATTGCGCGCGACCGGCTGGGCATCAAGCCGATGTATTATTACTACGATGCGAGCAAATTCGTATTCGCTTCGGAACTGAAGGCGATTTTGCAAGTCAAAGATGTTCCCCGCGACGTGGAGCTGCAGGCGCTGGATATGTTTTTGACGTTTGAGTATATCCCCGCGCCGTACACGATTTTCCAGAATATCGCCAAACTTCCCCCCGGCCACTTTTTGAAGTTGCAGGACGGCAGGATCACCATCCGCAAATATTGGGACTTGAAATTTGCGGAGAAAGAGATGAAGGAAAGCGAAATCTGCGAGCAACTGGTGGCTCTGCTGCAGGACGCGGTGAAAATCCGTTTGATGAGCGAGGTGCCGCTGGGCGCGTTTCTGAGCGGCGGCATCGATTCCAGTTCGGTGGTGGCGCTCATGAGTCGGGTCATGGATCGGCCGGTGAAAACGTTTTCCATTGGCTTTAAAGAGTCATCTTACAACGAATTAAAATATGCAAGACTGATCGCCAACCACTACAAAACCGAACATCAGGAGTTCATCATTGAACCCAATGCCCTGGAACTCACTGAAAAGCTGGTTGGCCACCTGGACGAACCGTTCGGCGACTTTTCGATTTTCCCCACTTACCTGGTTTCCAAGATGGCGCGCCAGTATGTAACCGTGGCGCTGTCTGGCGACGGCGGCGACGAGCTGTTTGCCGGTTATGATACCTACATCGCCAATAAATTCGCCCGCCGCTATAATTATTTGCCGGGAGTTTTTCGCCGCCATCTTCTGGAACCAATGATCAATCGCATTCCGCCGACGGAGAAAAAGAAAGGTTTGATCAATCGCGCCAAGCGCTTTGTGGAAGGCACGCGCCTGCCGGACAATCTCGAGCACACCCGCTGGATGATCTTTCTGCAGGAATTGGAAAAGTACAGATTGTATACCTCCGAGGCGCAGGACGAAATCAGCTACGCCGAGACTTATGAATTTATCCGCAAATACTTCCGGCAGGCGAACACCGACGATGAGCTTAATCGCCAGCTTTATGTGGATATCAAAACCTATCTGGTGGACGACATCCTCGTCAAAGTCGATCGCATGACCATGGCGACATCGTTAGAAGGGCGGGTGCCGTTTTTGGATTATCGTTTCGTAGAATTTACCGCGACCCTGCCGAGCCGGTTGAAAATGAAGGGCTCCGATACCAAATACATTCTCAAAAAGGCGATGAAAAACATCCTGCCGCCGGAAATTCTCAACCGCGGCAAAGAAGGGTTCAGCATTCCGATTAAGAACTGGCTGCGCACCGACCTGAAATCGCTGATGCTGGACGTGCTGCATCCCGATCGCATCCGGCGGCAGGGATTTTTTGATCCCAATTATGTTCAGCAGTTGACGGATGAGCACCTCTCCGGCAAAGAGAATCACAGCCATCGCCTGTGGGCGCTTATGGTGTTCGGCATCTGGCAGGATATTTATTTGAATAACCAGCCAATGGTTGTTGACAGCGCTATTCAAAGCGCCAATGAATTTGCCGCGGTTTAGCTTGAAAGGACGCTGACTTTGACAACGGTTGCTACTAAAATCTCCAAATCCACACTGCGGCTGAATGATCCGCTGCTGGGAAAAATTCGCAATTACTGGAACGAACACATTCACGATCTGGAGTTGGCCAAGCATCCGGTGGGGAGCCGCGGCTTTTTTGAAGACCTCGCTGAGTATCGTTTCGATAAGTTGCGCTACCTTCCCAACGTGGTTAATTTCGACGGCTACCGCGACAAACGCGTGCTGGAAGTCGGCTGCGGCGTCGGAATCGATCTGGTGCGCTTCGCCCGCGGCGGCGCCGTGGTTACCGGGGTGGACCTGGCGGAAACGTCTATCGGACTGGCACAAAAGAATTTTGAGCATCATAATTTACCGGGGACATTTCTGCTCGGCAATGGCGAGGAGCTGGAGTTTGAGGATAATTCATTCGATATGGTGTATGCCCACGGCGTCATCCAGTACACCGCCGATCCGCAGAAAGTGGTGAATGAATTACATCGCGTCGTCAAACCCGGCGGCGAGGTGATTATGATGGTATACAACCGCCGCTCGTGGCTCAATTTTTTGTCGGTAACCATGGGAGTAGTGCTGGAACATGAGGATGCCCCGGTTTTAAGAAAATACATCATTCCCGAATTTCGCGAGCTGCTGAAAGAATTTACCCATGTGCGCATCATGCCGGAGCGGTTTCCAGTAAAGTCCCGTTTGCAGAAAGGCATGAAGGCCGGCTTCTTCAACTATCTGTTTGTTCCGGCATTTAATATGATCCCCCGTTTTCTGACGCGCAGCACCGGCTGGCATCTCATGGCCTTTGCTTATAAATAGAATGATTTTGATGAAAAGGGATTTAGCGCTTTTCGAGAGGGGTCCATTTGATGTAGTCGTAATCGGCGGCGGAATTTATGGCGTGTGCACGGCCTGGGACGCCGCCCTGCGAGGATTGTCGGTTGCTTTAATTGAGAGAGGGGATTTTGGCGGCGCGACCTCCTCCAATAGCTTGAAAATCATTCACGGCGGCCTGCGTTATTTGCAGCATGCCGATTTCAAACGCATGCGCGAGTCGATTGCCGAACGCAGCGTGCTCATGCGCATCGCACCCCACCTGATTCATCCGCTTCCCTGCCTGATGCCCACTTACGGCCACGCCCTGAAAGGGAAGGAGGTCATTGCGCTCGCGTTGTTGATTAACGATCTGATTGGCTTCGACCGCAACCGCTTTCTCGAACCCGGCCAACAACTCCCACCCGGGCGGGTAATTTCCAAAGCCGAATGTTTAAAACTTATTCCCGGTGTCGACGAGGCCGATCTGACCGGTGGCGCCATCTGGTATGATGGCCAGGTGTCCAGTCCGGAACGGATGCTGCTTTCGATTTTGCGATCCGCAGTTAGCGCCGGGGCAGTGGCGGCCAATTATGTCGAGATGATTGGTTTAAAGAAGGAAGGCGATCGCGTGACCGGGGTTTTGGCGCGGGATGTAATGACCGGCGACGAGTTAACCATTCGAGCTAAACTCGTCATCAACAACGCCGGCCCGTGGGTCAATTCCATTTTGCGCAACTTGAATGGCCGCTACGTCAAGCCGAAAATTCAGCTCTCGGCTGCCATGAATCTGGTAGTTAAAAAAACCATTAATCCCGATTACGCGGTTGGCATCTGGAGCAAATCAACATTTAAAGATGTGGATGCGATGATCAGCAAGGGTTCGCGCGTTTATTTCATCGCCCCCTGGCGAAATTATTCGCTCGTTGGTACCACCCATGTACATTTTGAGGGCGAGCCGGACCAGTTCCACGTTCGCGAAAAAGATATTGTAGAATTTATTGACGAAATCAATCGGGCCTATCCCACAGCCGACATTCGACGGGAGGAGGTGTCGTTTTTTTATGGCGGCTTGCTCCCGGCTGACGAAACCCATCCGGGCACTGGCGATGTCAAGCTGCTCAAAAATTATCAAATTGTCGATCACCAGTTTGAACATGGCGTGGAAGGGCTGATTTCGATCTTTGGGGTGAAATACACGACGGCCCGCGATGTGGCGCAGAAGACGGTCGATTATGTTTTCAAAAAATTTCAGAAAACACCGCCCACATGTTTAACTTCCACCACACCGATTTTTGGCGGCAACCTGGAAAATTTCGCCGAGTTTTTATCCCGCGAAAAGACGAAAGTGATGAAAAAATTAAGCGTCGAGACCATCGAACATTTGCTGCGTACTTACGGTACCGCTTATCCGCGCATTTTGAAATATTTCGATGAGCGGTCCGAGTTAGCCGAGCCCGTCCATTCATCCACTCAGGTGCTCAAAGCCGAAATCATGCACGCGGTTCGCGAGGAGATGGCGATCAAACTCGCGGATGTGGTGCGTCGGCGCACAGAATTGGGTACTGCGGAACAACCGCCAGATGAAGTTCTCACGATGTGCGCTAATTTGATGGCTAAAGAATTAGGTTGGAATTCCACCCGAATTCAAAAAGAGATCGAAGAAACGAAAGCGATTTATGTCCCGGCACGTTGACCACCCCCAATCCCCCTCCTTTCAAAGGAGGGGGTCAGGGGGAGGTAAAAAAGCCTTTGTCACCGGCGCCAGTGGCTTTACCGGCAGCCATCTGTGTCGAAAATTAGTTGAACAGAGGTATGAGGTGACCGCCCTGGCGCGCAACACCAGCAAGATCGACCACCTCCAAACGATGGGGGTGAAAACCGTCTTCGGCGATTTATCCGATTTAAACTCGCTCGACGGCGCGCTCGACAACGTCGACGTGGTGTTTCATGTGGGGGCTGCGTATCGGCAGGAGGGGGTCGCCAAAGAGTATTTCTGGAAAGTGAACGTGGACGGAACGCGCGCTTTGCTGCAGTATGCCCGGCAGTGCGGCGTTGGGCGATTTGTGCATTGCAGCACCGTCGGCGTACAGGGTGAGATCTCCAATCCGCCGGCGAAAGAAACCGACCCGTACAATCCCGGCGACCACTACCAGGAATCCAAAATGGAGGGGGAGAAGCTGGCGATTAGCTTTTTTGAAAAATATAAAATGGAGGGCGTCATCGTGCGGCCGGTGGGGATTTACGGTCCCGGCGACACGCGCTTTTTGAAGTTGTTCAAGTTTATCGATAACGGCAAATTCCGCATGATCGGCTCGGGGAACGTTCTTTACCATTTGACCTTTGTGGAGGATCTGGTGAGCGGCATCATTTTGGCCGGCGAACAAGCCGCGGCGGCCGGACAAATTTATAGCATCGGCGGGAACGAATATCTTACATTGAAGGAGCTGGTGGCGCTGATTGCCGAGGTGCTGGGGAAGCCGGTTCCGAAAAGACGGGTGCCGCTGGGGCCGGTATATGTTGCGGCGGCCATTTGTGAAACCGTTTGCCGTCCGCTGGGAATTGAGCCGCCGTTGCACCGCCGCCGACTGGATTTTTTTACCAAAGACCGCGCGTTCGATATTTCCAAAGCCCGACGCGAATTGGGTTACGAACCAAACATGCCGCTAAAAGAAGGTCTGGCGATTACGGCCAAATGGTACCATGAGCAGGGCTGGATTTAAAACTAATTCACCACAGATTCTCACAGAATTACACTGAAATTTTTTTTTCAGTGAAACTCCGTGTGGTTCGGTGGTTAAAAATAATGAATTCAACAACGGCTGAAGATGTCAAACCGGTTTCGGCAGAGGTGAACGAGTCGCCAAAACCTGGAGCGAAGCGCTGGCTCAAAACGGCGATTCGACTTCTGGTCAGCGCTTCGCTGATTTATTTTCTGGTCAACAAAACCAATCTGGCCGAAATCTGGAACGCCGCGAAATCCGCGGATCTGAAACTCATCGGACTCGCCTTCCTGCTGCACGGCATCGGCTATTTTTCCAGCTCGTGGCGCTGGCAGATTCTGCTGCGCGCGCAGGGCTTTGACGTGCCCGTCATGTATCTCGTGCGCTCCTACGCCGTGGCAATGTTCTTCAACAACCTGCTGCCATCCACCATCGGCGGCGACGGCTACCGCGCGTACGACACCGCCAAATGCAACATCCCGCCGCTGAAGGCGCTGGCCAGCGTCATCGTCGAGCGTTTTCTCGGACTATTCGGACTCATGATTTTCGCGGTGGTGGCGCTGGCGCTGGCCACTGAGCTCACCACTCAAATTCAGCACATCTGGCTGTGGACGCTGCTGGGCTTCGGTTTGATGTCAGCCGCCGTTTGGCTGATTTTTTTTCACAGCGGCAAAGTGCCGTGGCTGCGCCGCATTTTGAATCTGCCCGGCATGGCGATGGTCAACAAGCAGGTTATGAAAATCACCGAGTCGTTTGCGCCGTTTCGCGGCCAGACCCGCGCGCTGGGCTGGTCGATGGTGTTGTCGGTGATTCTGCAGTTCAATGTCATCCTGCATTATTACTGCATCTCCGAGGCTCTTGGCCTGTCGATTCCGTTCGTGAAATTTTTGGTGATCATCCCGTTGGCGATTTTCGTGCAGATGGCGCCGGTCTCCATCAACGGCATCGGCATTCGCGAATCGTTTTACGTTTTTTTCCTTTCAAGAATTTACAGCGCACCTATCGCCGCCAGTCTGGCGTTCTCGTGGATTGCCTACGGCATGGTGGTGCTATTGGGGGTGCTCGGCGGCATCATTTATATGTTTCGAAAAGACCCCGATATGCCGAAATCCTCAGACCCACAGGAGGCTGCTATGGCTACCAACAACAATTCGCATCACATCATGGATACGCAGAAGGATTTGTTCGACGCGAAAAAGTCGAAGTCCAAAAAGTATCAGGAGATTTTCATTGGCGAGCCCGGCCTGTGGAAGATGATCAAGTACGAGTTTGTCACCACGTTCGTGAGCTGGGTGCCGGGCGCGTTCGGCATTTTGCTGCGCTCGATTTTTTACCCGATGATTTTGGGAAAGGTGGGCCGCGGCGTGGCCTTCGGCGCCAACGTCGCCATTCGCCATCCCGGCAAAATTCGCATCGGCGACAACGTGGTGATCGACGACAATTGTGTGCTGGATGCCAAAGGGGAATCCAACAAAGGGATCATGATCGGCAACGGCGTGTTTGTTGGCCGCGGCACGATTTTGACCTGCCACAACGGCGATATCATTTTGGAGGACAACGTCAACATCGGCTTCAATTGCGTGATTTCGTCGCTGAGCAAAATCGTCATCAAAAAGAACCATTTGATGGCGGCGTTCTGCTATCTCGTGGGCGGCGATCACGACAGCGCCCGCACCGACATTCCGGTGCTGTTCCAAGGCCGCTCCTCGAAAGGCATCACCATCGAGGAAAACGTCTGGCTGGGCGCGGGCGTGGCGATCCTCGATGGCGTGACCGTTGGCCGCGACAGCATCATTGGCGCGCACGCGGTGGTCAACAAGAATGTGCCGGAGTTTGCCATTGCCGCCGGCGTGCCAGCGAAGTTTTTGTGGGACCGCCGCAAAGGGAAAGAGCATAATGAGATTTTGAAAGAGGAGAATGTTGCGCAGCCGGTTAAGTAAAAATCAGGTTGTTTTTTGTGGCACTGCATTGTATCTTCTTTGTAGAAACATTGAAAGGAGATAAATCATGCGTATTCAAGTTCAAAAATGGGGAAACAGCCTGGCGATTCGCATTCCCAAATCCTTCGCGAAGGAAACGAAGATAGATCAGGGCACTTACGTTGATTTATCGACGGCGGAAGGTCAGCTTATTGCAAAGCCGGTTGATGACTATGAATATTCGCTTGACGAGCTACTGGCTGGCGTGAAGAAATCGAACCTGCACGGCGAAACCGATACCGGCGAGGCCATCGGACGGGAGGTCTGGTGATGGCAAAAAGGTATGTGCCTGATCGCGGCGATGTAATTTGGATCAGCCTAAATCCGCAAGCCGGACACGAACAAGCGGGAAGGCGTCCCGTGCTGGTGCTCTCGCCGTCTTCGTACAATGGCAAAGTGGGTCTGGCGGTTATGTGTCCCATTACCAATCAAGTCAAAGGCTATCCTTTTGAGGTCGTGATTCCTGAGGGTCTCAAAGTTACCGGCGCGATATTATCCGATCAGGTAAAATCACTTGATTGGAAAGCGCGAGGAGCCGAGTTTAACTGTGAGCTTCCCACGGGTGTCACCAAACAAGTACTGAAAAAGCTCAACACATTGATTGGAGTTTAAACTTATGAGACGCAAACTTGTTTTTGTGCGCACGGAGGCTCAATACAAAAAGGCCGTCAAGTTGTTGGATAAACTGATAGACGAAGTAAGCGAAAAGGCAGATCCACAAATCGAATCTTTGATCGATACGTTGGGAACTTTGATTAAAGATTACGAGGACCGGAAAGTTGCGGAGCCAGAGGGCGATCCCGTGGGATGTCTGCAATATCTCATGAAAGAACACAATCTCAAACAAATCGATTTGACGGAGCTCGGCAGTCAGGGCGTGGTGTCAGAGATTCTACGCGG
>Ga0247727_10018205_pt1 | contig 11075 bp, 30 predicted proteins | sample WisWelCaveWW1625_FD_202498 | JGI IMG/M metagenome (GOLD analysis project Ga0247727, IMG submission 202498) | Biofilm microbial communities from Wishing Well Cave, Virginia, United States - WW16-25 | ecosystem: Environmental > Aquatic > Deep subsurface > Groundwater > Cave microbial mat | place...
CGGAAAGGGGATGTACATCGTTCTCACGCGCATCGCGGATGACGACCTACTTCCCTATGTTTCGATGTGGACGGCGCAGCAGAAGTGGCAGGCCGGCTGGGTCTGCTCGCAGGCCGATTTGCTGGCGACGGACTGGGAACTCGCGAAGGAGCTCTAAGATGCCCAAGCCAGCCAGCAAGATCGAAGCCTTGGCCGCCGTCGCCTACATGGCCGATACGGGGCTCGACGAATACGATTACGGCAGCAAGGCGACCAAGAACCACTATCGCAAGATCGTCCGGGCCATCATCCGCAAGCTGACTTCAGAGGACTTGGCGGCCAAGAAAAAGAGAGGCCGATAGGGCCCGGGCTACTTCGGGCCAAAGAGCCGGTGCAGCGGAGACTCCGGCAGACGATTCGATGAGTCGATGACGTCGCCATCCTCTTCGACGAGCCGGGAGGTCTCTTGGATGCCGGCGTTGCCGAATCCGATCATGAAGTTGAAGAGCGACTCGAAGAGCTCGTACATGTCGAGCCCCTTCGACAGCATGAGCGGCGCGTCGCCGGTGCCATGGATCTCTCACGTCATGGCCGCCTTCCAGCCTCCCTCTTTGTCCTTCTGGAAGAAGAAGGCCCGCCGGTCCTCATAGGCGATGGACTTGTTCTCGCTCTTGTAGCGGAAGTCGACCGGGGCGTCTTCCATCGCCATGCCGGTCAGGGATCGAGCTTTCTCGTGGAAGCCGGGAATGATGTTGTGGACGGTGCCGATGATCTCCGGCTCGATGACTCTGGAGCCCGTTGGTGCGTGGATCTCCCGCTTGGGTTCCTTGAACATGTCCCGGAAGTTCATCGGAAGGGCGATTCCGCAGAGCGCTTTACGGCGCTTTCTCACGAAGCAGATTATAGCCTTGAAAGGAGTACAACGTGGAGCCGAAGGCGAAGAAGGTGGTGTGCGCCAAGTGCGCGTACCACGTTACCGCCACCCGCTGGGGAATTGCGGTCGAGAGCGGCAAGCTGTTCACGTGCGAATGCGGCACTCGCTTCATCACCGGCAAGATCGTCTGCGTCACGACTCTTTATCACATGATCTTCCAGCGGAAGATCGCGGCCGACCGGTCCGTTCTGTCGTGGCAGTATTTCCCGAGGATGAGGAAGGTCTATCTCACCTGCACCTGTGGGCCCCTGCTCCCGATCCTGTTGACGGACATCGACGACAATGGATATGTCGGCGGCACGGAGATCAACAGCTGCACTTCCTGCCCGTACTGCCAGAACCATTTCTGGCCGTATCTCGAGGGCTGGAAGGAGCTGGCCCTGAAACGCAAGAAGGCGAAGGAGCAGCGCCTCGCCAGCGCCGCTCGGCGCAAGGAAGCCGCCGAAAAGGAAGCGGTGCCGGTGTTCGTGCCAAATGAAGACGTGGGCGAGGCGATGTATGGTATGACCAAGCTGGTGAAACAACAGGAGGCATGATGACTACCGCTATGAAGCAGGCGTTGACCGAGTACGGTCAGACAGCTAAGAAGAACGGCTGGAAGAGCGCCGAGCCGCTCATCGAGGCTGGCAAGAAGAAGTTCGGCAAGGACTTCCAGAAGTGGGCGCATGCGCTCGGGATCATGCTGCGGGCTCAGGAATTGCTGAACCAATAGGGGAGAGAACATGAACCGTCGAGATTTCCTCAAGCTGACGCTCGGAGCCGCCGGCATGGCGGCGATGCCGGGCATCGTCAATGCTGCGCCACCCTTGCCGCCGCTCAAGTTCGTTATTGATGGCTTCCTGCCATCGGGTGGAATGCTTTCCATCGGCGGAGCTCCCAAGGCCGGCAAGTCGCTTCTGGCCGCCGATCTTGCGATCCTGCTGGCCGGCGCGAAGGGCAAGTTCTTGGAGCAGTTCCCGATGCTGGAGCATGGTCCAGTTCTTCACATCGGTTCCATGCCCAGCAGTTCGACCCATCTCCGGTTCGAGCGCATCTCCGCTTCCCGTGGAACGCCTCTGTTTGAGAAGCTGCCGCATACGATCCTCTTCGGTCGCGGCTTCAGGATGAATCTCGCTTCCGAGCATGTGTGGAGAAGCCTCATTTTCTCCGAGATGCGCAAGTTCGGTGTGAAGTACCTGATCATCGATCCGATCGAGAACTACGGCGGCCACAAGGCACTCGTGGCTCTTGATGATTACTTCAAGGGCTGGAATCCCCGGCCGGCGATCTTCTTCACCTACAACTACAACAGCGCTCCGCTTCCGGATCACGCGGTCGCTACGGAGCGGGGCCGTCACATGTACTGGCGGTATGAACGCGGGTCGTCCATCCTTGGCGATTGGGGCGATACCCACATCAACGTCAGGAAGATCGTTCATCACGGCATCGTTGATGGGGAGAGAGTGGGATTCGCCGATGGGACCAGTCTCATCTCGGTCGAGACGCGGCATATCCCCGATCCCAAGCCGACGATTATGAAGCTCAACGGGAAGTCGCTCCGCTTCATGCAGCTGTGAGGAAGGCACATGGGACTGACCAAGCCCGGCAATGAAGAGGTCGTGGCGGCGGCCGCATCCGAATTCATCAAGCTGTGCTACGGCCATGGTCTGACCGTCGAAGAGGTCTGCCAAGCCTCGATCTCGGTGGCCGCATCCGTGCTGACGGGGCTGCACAAGAAGGACAAGGCCGCCTTGGAGCGGAGCCTGAAGAACTATTTGAAGACGCTGAGAAGTGCGTGCGAGCTGTTTGCCGAAAAGTAGACGAAGCTTAGGAGAGACCTTTGATGGCAGAACATGGCGATTGCCCCCACTGTGAAGCGGCGGCGAAGCTCTCGGTGAAGGAGGAGCGCCGCCGCGTGCGGGAGGCGGTGATGGCGACTTCATGGAGCCGTGAGAGGAAAGAAGAGACGATCACCGCCCTCTTCGGGCCGCCCTCTTCCGAGACGCCCAAGAAAAGCGCGGCTAGCTGGATCGATCTCTCGAGGTAGGATGGATGCCATGAACGTGCCGCCAGTCGATGTGGGCAGGGTCCGGCAGCTGCGCGCCATGCTTCGGGAAAGCCTCCCGTCTTCGCAATCCGATTTTACGGGCAATGAAGCGATCTCGGCATGCGCCAGTCTCTTGGCGGAAGTAGTCACCCTGCGGACCGCTCGGGAGATCAAGAAGCTGCGTGGCGCGGATGCGTCGAAGGAAGAAGTGGTCCAGATGATGAACGAGCTGACGCAGCGCTTCGCCGGCGTCATTCGGGAAGCCGTCACGAAGCGGGTGCCGGATGCCGAGACATTCGGCATCTTTCTCGAACCTGAGAAGAAGTAGCCATGAAAGTCCTCACGATCTGCTCGGCGGGCACCGTAAGAAGCGTCTCGCTTGCCCACGTGCTCAAGAGCTGCTATGGGGTTGATGCGATTCCGACAGGACACGATTTGAATTCTCAGGAAACCCTCGACATGCTCTCCGACTGGGCGGATCTCATCGTCGTCATGCAGCCGCACTTTGCCGCCGATCTGCCGGCCAGAAACGCCAAGAAGGTCGTGATCGTCGATGTCGGCCCGGACGTCTGGGGCAATCCGCTCGATGTGGGTCTTCTGCGGAAGACGCACGCGATCGCCAAGGAGCTCCATGCCAAGGGGCTGCTCAAGGAACCGGGCGTCAAGTGGGTCGACCGGAGGGCCATCCGCTAGTCATCGCGGGACGGCAGGAGCCAGCGGCTAGTCCGCTGGCTTTTTCTTTTGATGGAGATCACCATGGACAGGAAGGCAGTGGAATTGGCCTTGCTCGAGATCCGCAAGGAAGTGATAGAACTGACGCCAGATAGATTCACCGCCGGCAACCGTGGGCATCTCTTGATCGAGATCGATGCCCTCCTCGCCAAGCTTCTAGGCGTAAAAGACCGGGTCTTCGTCATCGAGGAGAAGCACATCAAGGTTGCCGAGAAGTGGATTAGGGAGCATTCGTGCAATCCGCGCGGGAACAGGACGGCGATCGGCGGGAAGACGAGCTATACCTTCGTGGACACCACGATCGGCCAGCTCCAGAACGTCAACTGCGCCTGCGGCAAGAGCACCTGCATCAACGGGGATGACGTATGAGCGAGAAGCTCGAACAGCGCCTCCTGAAGGCCGCCAAGGTCTTGGCACTTTGGGACGAGGTCGAGGACACCTACTACACGATGACGTCCAAGATCCCCGACGAGCTGGCCGGTCCGATGCAGAAGGCCATCAGCGCCATGACCGTGCTCTTCGCGGAGCATCCGGAGATCATCCGGGAGGGCCAGAGGCAGCTGGGCTACAAGATTGGAGATGAGTCATGACCGACTGGCGCGAGAAGGCGAAAGTGATCGTCGAAAGCACGACTCAAGGCCCATGGCTGGAAACCTTCAAAGCAGACGTGCTCTCGTGCCTCCGTGAAGCTCTGCACGGGGTTAATGATGCGTACAACGACAGCGCCTGCCTTCGCGAAAAGCTCGCGGAGGTGGAGAACTCGCTTGTACTGGCGCGAGCCGAGAGCGCGGGCATTGGCTCCGTACTCCTCGATGTTCAGCGCGACTGCGTGGCCGAACGCGCTCTCGCGGATCGGCTGGCGAAGTGTCTCAAGGCGGCTTGCTCCCCGGACATTTGCGAGCACGCGACCGACGCCCTCGCCGCCTACGACGAAGCTAGGAAGGTGAAACCGTGAACGACTGGCGCGAGAAGGCGAATGACATCATGAAGGGCGATGGCTTGATCCGTTACACGCAGGGCGAAGTGGAAGAATGTCTCCGCGAAGCCCTTGCCACGCTGGAGAAGGCGGAAGGCCAAGCCGCAATCGACGCAGGCAATCACAAGACATGCGCACAGATTGTAGCGGTGCTCAATGCCGAATTCGCCACGCTCCGCGCATGGGTGAAGCAACAGCCGTGCGAGGACGTCGAGATCGTTCATGGGCTGCGCCCCAAGCCGTGCGGCAAGTGCCTGCCGTGCGTGGAGAAAGCGAGGAAAGGTTGAAACTGAAGGGCATATGGTGCGAAGGGGGAGGCGGCCACTACAACATTGTTCTCAAGTCGCGTAACCGGCGCGCCCGGTGCAAGAAGTGCAACCGCCGGCTGATCCTGCAGATCGACAGGGGTCACATCGGCTGCTGCTCGCTCTTCCGGGTGCCTCCGCACAAGACGTGGGTAAAGGTCTCATGAAACATCATCTAAACGGCGGGAAGCTCAAGAACGGCATCCCGCAGCCGCTCTGCGGAGAGACGCGGTTCCGGAACCTCCAAACTCGGCTCGACATGGTCAACTGCGACCGGTGTTTGCAGGCAAGGAATTCGCTGATGAGCGAATACGAGCCGATCGCGCTCGTCGACATGGACGGCACCGTTTGCAACTTCCACGACACCATGGAGCATGACCTGCATGCGCTTCTGGGCAGGACACGCGTACCGAAGGACGTGCGCTGGAAGATCGGGCTCCTCATCCGCAGTCAGGAGGGCTGGTTCCAGAACCTGAAGCCGATACCGCTCGGGTTCAAGATTGTCGGACTGCTCCGGTCGCTCGGGTACGACATCATGGTGCTCACCAAGGGCAACACCAAGATCAAGAGCTGCTGGAGCGAGAAGGCCATGTGGTGCACGAAGCACATGCCGTTCGCCAAGGTGACGATTACGGAGGACAAGGGGCTCGTTTATGGACGAGTGCTTGTAGACGACTGGGTGCCCTACATCGAGCGGTGGAAGAAGTGGCGTCCCCGGGGGATCGTCATCGTCCCCGCGCAGCCATGGAACCGGAATGTGAAAGGCGATGGCATCTACCGCGTCCGGCATGCCGCCGATCTGGCGAGGCTGAAGCCGATCTTGGCGGCGCAGGCCGTCCGGCCACCGGGGGCGAAGCGATGAATCCGAAGCCCGTCAAGCGGGGGCAAGTCCCACGCCCTCCCGACCCCTGTACCCATTGCGCGACGAATTCCAAGGTGCGGATCTTGGCCGACGGGAAGGAGCACAAATGCGACGACTGCGGCCGCAAGTGGACGCCTATTGAACCAATGCTTGACTACGAGGCCCCGTCAATCTGGCCGGACCCGCGCTGCCCCCAGTGCAATGCCGGCCCCGGGGAAGATGGCAGCCGAGGCGTGTACTTCGTCCTTCCGGATGGAGTCCCCATGGGGCACCTGATGCGCTGCGATTTCTGCCGGGTGCGTTGGAGTTCCGCCGCCGCCGCAGAGAAGCATGACTACGTCGAACGGTGCAAGAAGTGCGTCCGGCCGATCAAGCAGTGCGAATGCTTAGGGAGGAAGGCTCATGGAAGAGTTGATTGACCGGATCAGGCACTTCATGTTCGAGGCGATTGGCTTCGTCCGGTCGAGGTGCTGGTACACGGCGGCGAAGATGCTTCGCGACGCCGCCAACCTGTGCGATCAGGTTGACCGGCTCGAGAAGAAAGAGCGGAAATCGAAGGGGGAAGCATGAGCTGGCGTGAGAACGCGAAGGCATGGCTGAAGGACTTGCGGGAAGGCGACCGTTTGTACGGTAGCGATGTAGACACCTATCTCACCGAAGCCCTCGCCGCATTGGAAGCCGCCGAAAAGGATGCATCGGCCCTGCGTGATTCAATCGCGTCACTACGGGCCGACGCGACGGAACGTGCTGCCGTGATCGCCGAGAGCTGCACGGACGCCGATGGCAACTGCGCCCGCACCATCGCCGCCAAGATCAGGGGAGGCGAGATTGATCCTGTCTACGGCGTGCAGGAGCGCAAGATGCTCGCGCTAGAGAAGCGCCTCGCCGACGCGGAGAAATGCGCCGATCCGGTGAAGCCGCCAGACGACAGGTGCGGCAGGTGTCAATTCTGCCTGAACGAACGCATCGCGAAGCTCCGAGATGAAGGCTTCGCATGGATGGCGGCATACAACGAGGCCATCGAGGCGCTTCGCACCATCGAGATGGCGCTTGATATTCAAGGCGCGATGGTCGGCCATCCAGCAAGGATGGCGGTTCAGGACATCCTTCAAAAGAAGAGGGAAGCATGATCTATGACTGCGGGCACAATAGTGCCGACTGGGACGTGTGCCCGACGTGCGAGAACGAGAGGCTTCTGGCCGTGTTGAAGAAGACCGAGAACGACCTGACGTTGGCGCGGGCTGAGAGCGCGGGTCTCGGCTCCCAACTGCTTGACGTCCAGCGCGACCGCGTGGCCGAGCGCCTGCTGGCGGATCGGCTGGCGGTATGCGCAGTTCATAGAGACAAGTGTGAACGCAGGTACGCCAGAAATTGCTCTTGCGGATACTCCGAAGCTAAAGCTGCTTACGATGCGGCACGGGGCAAAGCATGAACGACGACCGCCTGCTGCTGACCGAGACGATGCAGGAGGGCTTCGCGGCATTCGAGAAGATCGTCGACCATCATGCCGATGGCCTGTTCCGCAACGGGGTGCTGCAAGCCATGGTGGTGGCGCAGGACGCCGAATGCAGGACGATCTGGGCGAAGTTCTGCGGGACGGGCGACATCGGGGAATTCGCCCGGTGGCTGAAGGAAAGGGCGGAGATGACATGAGCAAGAGGCCGACGTGCCATTACTGCGGGATCCCATATAGCGATTGGTTCATTACGGAGCGCGGCAACCGCTACTGCTACCCGTGCTACGTCAAGGCCGAGAAAAGGGCGCTCATGCGCCGGCATGACGGGCTCTCGTTCACGATGCCGGACATCGAACAGTTCAGGGAAAGGAAACCGCGTAATGCCGAGGAAAGGCGGAAAAGGAAATGGCTTAGACAAGGTGGATCAGGCTAAGCTGGGGAAGTTTGCCGACCAGCTCAAGAAACAACTGCGCAAGGAGTTCGGCACCGACGAAGAGGGCAAGACCAGCAACGTGCAGTTTCTTCTGATCGATCGCACGCGCTGCTGGCCGCACCACTATTTCACCATCCCCTACGATCACAAGACCCAAAGCAGGAAAGAGCTGGACGAGATCTTGGACTACCTGCTCGCCAACCTGAAGATTGCCACGGAGGCGGTGAGCAGTCACTTGAAGTGTCGTGGATACGACGAGGCGCGTGTGGCCAAGCTGCTGGAGCAGCGGCTTGATGCGGATCGGTAGAACGACGGGTCATAGGACTAGAGGTTGACGACATGAAAAAAGTCGAACTGGAAGATGACATCGTCGGGTGGCTTCGCTGGAAGCTCAAGCGCCTCTGGTGGTCCGTGTGGCACTGGACCTCGCTGGAAGGTCTGTCGGACTGCTGCAACGAGCCGCTCCACTGGCTGAGGCCAGACGAATTGCTGGCCATGGGGAAGGCCAAGGGGCTCACGACCGAGCAGACGATCATGGCGACGATCTTCCGTGGCTCGCTCTCCGAGTGTCCGTCCTGCAAAAATATCTACGAAGGCCCGCATTTCTGAGGATTGACGACATGAGCGAAACAGAGCCGTGCGTCCGATGTGGCAAGGACGTGCCGATCGCGGACGTTAAGTGGGTCGTGGTTGATGAGGCGGGGATCGATCCCTGACTGCCGTTTTGTGCCGAGTGTTACTCGGTCGAGGTCCCTAAGGCAGTCGTGGATCGGTAAGGAGGCGGCGCAGAACATGAGCGACTTCGACAAGCTGATGCAGGACCCGCAGTTCCGTAGCGATTTCGCGCTCGTTTCATGGCGGCCAGAGGTTCGTATGAGCTCGTGGTCGTTCTGGCGAAGAGGCACCGGTGAGAAGGGCCTGTACCACCACTGCCGTCCGCAGGAAGACGATTGGACTTGCCCTGTCGATTACCTCTGGCCAGAGGCCAAGAAGGAGCCGGTGTGCCGTGACTGCAAAATCAAGCCGCCAGACGATGTGCTGGCGGCTTATCGGGAATGGAGCAAGCCGAGGTGAAGCGGTGGCATGAACAGGGCGAGTCCGCAGACGACCTGTTCCCGCCGACTTCCGAAGGAGAGAAGGAAGATGATTCTTGATCTGCTCAAGTCCATGCGCGAGGTGAAGGCGTGCGAGAAACACCTCGGTTATGCACTCTACCGTTCTGTTGTTGATGACTGCGACGACTGCCTGCGTCTCGTGCTGGCGCATTGCGCGAAGGTGGCACCAGTTGGAGAAGTATGTGGTTGCGCGGTTGCCATCCGCCGCGCGTTCGGGGCGAAGGCTTCCTAAGGATTGACCCGATGAAAGACACCAAGTGCAAATGCATCCTCACCGAGGATCGTGGCGCAGAAGTCGTACTAGGAGATCCAGATGACGAGGACCTGTGGGCAGTGCGGCAAAGTCGATCCGCCGCCGGATGAAGTGATCTACGACCGCGAACGAGCGTGGCATCGGTCCTGCGCGGATGTGGACAAGGACGGCTATGTGGTGCTTCCAAGCAGCGGCAGGCTGCAGACGCTCCCGATGTCGGACTACGACGAGGACAAGCTCGCTGAGATCGACAAGCTGATGGGCCAGCGCGACCGTTGGGAGTTCTATTCGCGCGATGAACGGCTGGGGATATTGCAGGCCCTTGCCGACGAGGTGCCGGGACTGGTCAAGGAAGTCCGACGGCTGAAGGGCTAGGAGGATCAGGATGAAGCTGACGCCATTGGAGCTGGAGGCGCTGGACAACATGATGGAGCTCATCACGCAGGACATGTCCAACGCCGGCTGCAACGACTTCGATGTGAAGGACAAGGTCTTCGCCAAGGCCGTGCTCGCACACAACGACTACGAGCAGGAAGAGATCGACGCCACGATTCATGCCCTCGAGCGCGAAGAGAAGTGCACCTTGATCGACTACCACGTCCTGCGCTACCTGATCGCCAAGCTGACGGACCGGCTGTAAGGAGCAGGCATGGTCGAGCACAAGTTGGATCACACTTGGACGCTTATCGTCGGCGAGCCGATCGAGTGCACTTATTCCTGCAAGAGGAAGACGCGCCTCTGGATCCTTCCGCATCGCGTCTGTCTGCGATGCTGGTGCCATCCGACCGACCATTGTCTTCGATGGAACCTCACGGCCGGCTACCATCGCAAGATCCTTGGTGAGGTGGCAGCCAAGATCGGCATGACCGAGGACATCGCCCGGGAGCTGGCGTAAAGTGCAGCTGGGTGACTAGGAGATCTAGACCATGGGCGTTGAAATCCTGACCGACAAAGACATGCAACTGCCGGACGCACATCCCAAGACCAAGGGACCGGAATGGGAAGTGAAGAAGCGCGCCGACCTGAACTGTCTTCACTGCGGCACGATCTGGGAGCCTGACAAGCGCGCCGCCGATACGATCTGGATCCGTGGCATCACGGTCATCGGCGAGATCATCATCACGTGTCCCAAGTGCCAGAAGAAGTCGGTTCTTTGCCCCGAAGGAGGCAATGACGTTCATTCGGAAGACAGTACCGTCGTCGTCTCGCCGCCCAAGAAAGGCTACTTCATGCGGCAGCTGGACGACTAGGAGATCTAGACTATGGGCGTTGAGAGGCTTACCGACAAAGACCTGCAATTGCCGGAAGCGCATCCCAAGACCAAGGGGCCCGAATGGCCCGTCGAAGGGCCTGAAGACTTCAATTGCCTCCATTGCCGGGCGATCTGGGAGCCCGATGAGCAGGCCTCCATGACGATCCAGACAGGCTCCGCCGTTGGCGAGATCGTCATTGTCTGCCCCAAATGCGGAGCTAAGTCGGTCCTATGCCCCGAAGACGATCCTGCCGAAGGCGAGAAGGGCCACGTCATGCGGCAGCTGGACGAGGCCATGTCCAAGGAGGAGTGGCGGGCGCAATGGAGGCGGGAAGCCGAGGAAGACAAGAAGCGCGAGGCGATGAATCCGACAAGCGGTCCGCAGAAGCCGAAGATAGTGAAGCGCAGCGCGCCTCCATGCAACGGTCAGGTCCCGCGCCAGAAGTACGGCGGAGCGAAGACGAAATAAGGAGAACCTATGTCCATACTTTCGAACATTGTGTTTGCTGCCTCCATCCTCGGTATTTTCCTTCTGACCGGTTATATCTTGGCGGGCATCCTTTCCTACCACAGGAAAGCCAAGGTGTCGCCCGATCTCGAGCGCACTGAGAACTGCCAGCGGTGCGGACGGCGCAGCAAGTGGCTCTACTTCTGCGAGTGCGTCCATAGCGACGAGAACATCGACCATGCGCTCTATGTCGTCAAGCGGGCTTTGGAACGGCAGGCGACCCGGAAGCACCTCCTGCCGGATG
>Ga0247727_10018206_pt1 | contig 11074 bp, 8 predicted proteins | sample WisWelCaveWW1625_FD_202498 | JGI IMG/M metagenome (GOLD analysis project Ga0247727, IMG submission 202498) | Biofilm microbial communities from Wishing Well Cave, Virginia, United States - WW16-25 | ecosystem: Environmental > Aquatic > Deep subsurface > Groundwater > Cave microbial mat | place...
TCTTTCTTGTCTTCCGTGTCGCAGAGCGTGCCGAAGAGGCTGGCTTCCAGGGCCAATCCCTCGCGAAGTCCCAACGCGACCTCCGGGTGGATCGCCCGCAGAGCGGCCCGCACCGCCACCTGGCCTTTGGCGGCAATCCGGCGCGCCAGCCCCTGAGCCTGGCGCAGCAAGTCGTCGGCCGGAACCACTTGCGAGATCAGCCCGAGCATCTTGGCTTCCTGTGCGGAGATGAAATCACCGGTGAGGATCAACTCGGTCGCCTTCGATCGTCCGATCAGGCGAGGCAGCCGTTGCGTCCCGCCGAAGCCCGGCATGATGCCTAACGTGATTTCCGGCATGCTGAACCGGGCCCCCTCTGCAGCAAGCCGGATATGGCAGCACAGGGCCAGCTCCAGCCCGCCTCCCAGGCATGCGCCGTTGATGGCTGCGATGACCGGCTTGTCGAGGGTCTCAATCTTGCCCAAGATCGCCTGACCCTTCAGGGCCAGTTCCCTGCCCTCGCGTGACGAAGGGATTTGGGCCAGCACGCGGATGTCCGCGCCGGCGACAAAAAAACGCCCGGCGCCCGTGATGATCGCGACCTTGACGGCATCATCGGCCGCGAGTGCCTCCAACGCGGCCTCCAAGTCGGTCAGCAAGTCCGGAGTGAGGGCATTGACCGGAGGCTGATTCAGCGTCAACGTAGCGACGGATTCCTCGAAGGATACCGTGATGCGCGTACTGGTTGTGGTGGCCATGCCGTTCTCCTTACTGAGGATGTGATGCCTTCGTTTTCCGTCCCCTTCAATAGGTGAAAAACCCTCGCCCGGCGATGTGCCCGGTGAAGCCGGCCGAGACCATCCGGCGAAGCATCGGCGCCGGCCAGAACCGGGTTCCCACGGCGGAGGTACATTCTTCCAACTCGTGAAGCACGTGGTCGATCCCAAGCCGATCGGCAAAATGCAACGGACCTTCCTTGTCGACGGGGAAGCCCGTTCCCGCGACCATGGCCACGTCGATGTCGCGCGCGGATGCCACTCCCTCTTGCAGGGCCATGACGGCTTCATTCACCATCGCCAGCAGGAGACGGGAACGAATCCACTGCGGTTCGCGGCGCCCGCCGTCCCGGCGCACCGTCTTGATCAGGCGATCCAGCTCGGCATCCTCCCTGGCGACGTCGCCGTTTCCGTAGGCATAGAATCCTCGGCCGGTCTTGGCGCCCAAGCGGCCCTCCTTGACGAGCAGGTCGAGCAGGGACGCGGGCGTCATGCGGGGTCCATAGCTCTGGTGCAGGATGCGCGAAACGTCGGCCGCGATATCCAGCCCGATGGTGTCGAACAGGGCGAAGGGGCCCATGGGCATGCCGAAGGCCGCCATTTCCTGATCGATCTCCCTGTGCGACGCCGAGCCGTCCTCCAGACACAGCACCGCTTCGTTCAGATAGGCCATCAGCACGCGATTGACCAAAAACCCGGCGCACTCCTTCACGACGACCGGCGTTTTCCGGATGCTTTCGGCGAAGCCCACGGCATCGTCGATCATCTGCTGCTCCGTCGCCAGCCCGGGAATGACTTCCACCAGCGGCATCGCGTAGGCCGGATTGAAGAAATGCAAGCCCAGCACTCTGCCCGGTTTCCGCGTCGCCGCTCCCAGGGCCGAGATGGACAGCGCCGAAGTGTTGCTGGCCAGCATGGCGCCGGGCGAGCAGAGCGCGTCCAGCTGTTGAAAGACCCGCTGCTTCAACGGCAGATGCTCCGGCGCCGCCTCGATGACCAGGTCCACGTCCGCGAGGGCGGCCAGATCGGCAGCGGGCGACACCAGCAGCATTTTTTCTTCGAGCTGTTCGGGCGTCATCTTGCCCCTGTTTACCCGCACCTGGTACATGGCGCGCACGGCCTGCACGCCCCGCTGCGCGAGCGCGTCGCTCATGTCCGCGAGGATCACCGGCAGGCCGGCCAAGCTCACCACCTGCGCGATCTGCGCGCCCATGGTGCCGGCTCCGACCACGCCCACCCTGTAGATGTACATCCTAAGCCTCGTTATCCGTGATCCGTAACGCGTAAACCGTGATCGTCACCCGTGATGCGTAATCTGTGATCTCCCTCCACGGGTTATGGTTCACGGATCACGCATCACATCCTCTCCAGCACCATCGCCGCGCCTTGCCCGCCGCCCACACAGAGGGTCACGGCCCCCAGCGCGACCTCGCGGCGCCGCATCTCGTGGAGCATCGTGACGATCAACCGTGCCCCGGTCATCCCGACCGGATGTCCCAGCGCGATGGCCCCGCCGTTCACGTTCACGCGCTCCCGGTCGAGGCGTAACAGACGCTCGACGGCGAGGTATTGCGCCGCAAACGCCTCGTTCACTTCGATCAGCGACAAGTCGGACAGGCTGATCCCTGCACGCGTGAGCGCCAGCGGGAGGGCTTCCACCGGCCCGATGCCCATGCGGGCCGGATCGACGCCCATGAAGGCGTACCCCCGGATGCGGCCCAGCGGCCGAAGGCCCAGCTCGCGCGCCCGGTCGGCCGACATGACCAGGGCGGCGGCGGCGCCGTCGTTCAGCGGGCAACTGTTCCCCGCCGTGACGGTGCCCCCTTCTTTAAAGAGCGGCGGGTAGAGGGCCAACTGCTGCTCGGTCAATCCGACATTCGGCCCTTCGTCCTGGCTCAATACCACGGGTGCGACGTCGCGCCCGGCGACCGTCTTGGGGACCGTGATCGGCATGGTTTCGTCTTTCAATCGCCCTTCCCGGATCGCTCGGAAGGCGCGCCGGTGGCTCTCGACGGCAAAGCGGTCCTGGTCTTCACGCGTGATTCCGAATTCTTCGGCGAGATTCTCGGCGGTCCGGCCCATGAGCTGGCCGCAGAACGCGTCGGTGAGCGCTTCCCAGATGCTGTCCACGAATTCCGCGTGGCGCAGCCGCTTGCCCCAGCGCATGTCCCGCGTCACGTAGGGGGCCCGGCTCATGTTTTCCACCCCGCCCACGACCTGCACGTCCGCGTCGCCGCTCTGGATGTTTTGATAGGCGTTCACGAAGGCCTGGAGGCCCGACGAGCAGTTGCGTTGCACCGAATAGGCGGGCGTGCGGACCGGCAGTCCGGCCATGAGCGCGATCACCCGCGCGATATTGGCGGCGTCACTGGACTGCCCGACGCAGCCGATGATCACCTCCTCGATCACTGCCGGGTCCAGTCTGGCGCGGGCGAGCACTTCCCGCACGACCAGTTCGCCGAGCTTGTGCGCCGGGACGTCCTTGAACGCGCCGCCGAAGTTTCCGATGGGCGTCCGGACGCCGCCGGCAATGACGACATCTTTCATGACTCTCTCCTTAGCCCGCATTATTCATGAACGCTTCTACTGCAACCGCCGATACGCCGCTGCGACAAGCTGTCATGCGGGTTTCACACATGCCAGCGGGCGGGCTCGCCGCTCGGTCGGTCAACAGCCTGTTCAAGGCTGCCTCCCTTCCTCGTGGCTCCACGCGCCCGTCTCGCAAGGCGTCTCAGCGGTTTCGTCACGAACCCTCATAAATAATGTGGGCTATCCCACCGCACAGGCCTCGGCTTCCGCCGTGGCCTTGCGCGCCTCTTCCTCGCGGAGCAGGCGCCGCAGCGCCTTGCCGATGACCGAGCGGGGTAATTCCGGACGAAATTCGACGGCTGTCGGCATCTTGAATCGCGCCAGCCAGGGGCGGCAGTGCTGGAGCAACTCGCCCTTGCTCAGGCGGCAGCCTTCCCGGAGCACGATGTACGCCTTGATCGCCTCTCCGAGTTGCGGATCGGGCACTCCGACGACGACGGCATCCTTGATCGCGGGGTGTTTCAGGAGAATTTCTTCGACCTCGCGGGGATAGACGTTCTCGCCGCGCGACTTGATCATGTCCTTCTTCCGGTCCATCAAAAAGAAGAACCCTGTCTCGTCCTGACGGACCAGGTCGCCGGTGTAGAGCCAGCCGTTTCGCAGCACCGCGTCCGTGTCCGCGTCGTTGTGCCAATAGCCGCGCATGACCTGCGGGCCGCGGACGAGCAGTTCGCCGGTTTCTCCCACGGGCAGGTCCCGTTCGCCGGTTGCCTCATCCACGATGCGCACGTCCGTATCCGGGAAGGGCAGCCCGATCGATTCGCGCGGGCGTTCTCCGTAGATGGGATTGCAATGCGTCACGGGGCTGGCTTCGGTCAGCCCGTATCCTTCCGAAATTTTCACGCCGGTCGCCCGCTCGAATCGGTTCCGCACGTCGGCATGGAGGGGACCTGCCCCGCTCAAGCAGACCCGCAGCGACCGCAAATCGTACTGATCGAGCCTGGGAAACTCGTTGATCGCCATGAACATCGCCGGGATGCCCGACAGAATGGTGACCCGGTACCTCTGAATCATCCGGAGGACCTCGGTGGTCTGAAATCGCGGAAGCAGGATCAATGTCGAGCCGGTCATCATCGCGATGTGCTGGCAGGTGCTGAGGCCGTAGACATGGAAGAACGGCACGATGCCGAGAAAGACCTCATGCCCTTCCTGGAAGTCCGGCACCCAGTAGCGGCCCTGGAAGGCGTTGGCCACGACGTTGCGGTGGCTGAGCATGACGCCCTTCGAGACGCCGGTCGTGCCGCCGGTGTATTGCAGCAGGGCCAGATCGTCCGGCCGCGGGACCGGGAGGGGGGCGGGATCGTCGTCAGGCGCAGCGTTCACCAAGGCGAGAAAGTCGTACACCTGCGGTTGTTTTTCGACGTGGACCCGATGTCCGTCCAGGCGGGCCTTCACGTCGTACAGCAGCCGTTTCCCCAGCGGAAGAAAATCCCGGATGCTGGTCACGAGGATCCGCTTGAGCGGCGTCCGGTCTTTCACCTCCGCAACGCGCGGATACAACCGGTCCAGCACGAGGATCGTCTCGCTGCCCGAATCGGCCAGCTGGGCTTCAATCTCCCGGCTGACGTACAGCGGATTGATTTGGACGACGATCGCGCCGGCTTTCAGCGCGCCATAATAGCCGATGACCGCTTGCGGGATGTTGGGCAGCATGAGCGCGACCCGATCGTCCGGGCGGACGCCGAGGGAACGCAGGGCGAAGGCGAAACGGGTGGTCAGCGCGTCCAGTTCGCGGAAGGAGAGACGGGCGCCGTAGAAGACGAGGGCCGTGTGCTGCGGAAACCGGGTGACCGAGCGACGCAACAGGTCCAGCAGCGTCCAATCGGGATAGGTGAATGTAAAGGGGACGCCGGGGTCATACCGGCGGTGCCACGGTTGGTGCATCTGGACCCCCCTTCGTGAACGTGTGACTGCCGGTTGTCAGGAAAATGTCTGCCGATCCGTCTCTGTCTCGAGCGATTCGCAGAGGACAAGAATCGATCTTGCATTCTGATGGAAGCGGGAGGGGAAAGGGTACAGCGTGACGGCCCGTGAAAGACAGGGGAAGAAATAGCAGGATCGTTCGACTCGCAACATGCCTTCGCATTGTTCACACCCCCGCGTGTCTAAAATCAGGGATGGTATGCTCGCTGCCTTCATCATATCCCCTGCAAGAACGAAAAACCATCACCCCCGGAAAGCGAGAAAAGGCTGTCGCGCTGTTCCGGGTCTTTGCTTGCGTGCTGTTGCAGACTCTTCGATAAGCTGCGGCTGGGCTGATGCGTGTTTTCAGCATTCGCGCGTGGATCGGCTTGCCGTACCGGCTGGGTCCGGTAAACCTAAGTGTCTTTACACGGGGGGAGGGGAAAGCGTCTCAAAAGCACCATCTGTGAAAAAGCTACAGTTGTCGGATTTATACAACAAAGAGGCTTCCAGAACTCATTTTACAGTCAATAAAATCAATAGCTTAGAACAGCTCACGAACTCTTGGAGTTGGCACAAGCGTTGCTGTAGTCAAGGTGTATTTTATTGAGGTCTTATGCGTCCGCAGCACACATTAGCACAAACGATCAGTTGCAAGGGGGTCGGCCTCCACACGGGCCACCCGGTCACCCTGACGCTCCGCCCTGCAGCTCCGGACACCGGGCTGGTGTTCGTCCGGCATGGAGCCGGCAAGTCCGTGTCGGTGAAAGCCTCGGTCTGCAACCTCATCCCGACGGAACTCTGCACCGCCATCAGCGTGAACGGGACCTCGATCAAGACGATCGAGCATGTCCTCTCGGCGCTGGTCGGCCTGGAAGTGGACAACGCTTACGTGGAAGTGGACGCGCCGGAAGTGCCGGTGATGGACGGCAGCGCGGCGCCCTTCGTGCAGTTGATCAAGGCGGCCGGGATCGTCCCGCAAAACCGCCGGCAGCCGTTCCTGAAAATCACGAAGCCGATCGAAGTGATGGACCGCGGGCGGCGCGTGCGGATCGAACCGGCGTCGGACTCGCAGATCACCTACACGATTGAATACAACCACCCGCTCATCCAGACGCAGACCTACACATTCGACTGGTCGGTGTCGGCGTTCGAGCGGGAAATCGCCGAGGCGCGCACGTTCGGGTTCCTCCAGGAAGTCGAAATGCTCTGGGCCAAGGGGCTGGCGAAAGGCGGTACGCTCGAGAACACGGTCGTGCTGACGGAGCATGGCGTGATGAACGAGTCCGGCCTGCGGTTCCAGGACGAATTCGTCCGGCACAAGGTCCTCGATTTGATCGGCGACATGGCGTTGCTGGGCTTGCCGGTGATCGGACATCTTATGGCTGATCGCTCGGGCCATGCGCTCCATACCAAGCTCGTCGAAACCATCCTCCGGCAGCCGGAGTGCTGGACGCTCCAGACCGACCAGGCTGTGGCCGGTTCCGCTCAAGTGAAGCCTGTTCCCGCCGCCTATGGGTATGCGCCCGCGATGGCTGCTTCTCCAGCGTTCTAACGGACGCTGAAAAACTTCTCCAACTTCGTTCTCGGTCGCCCGTCTCCCTGCGACGTACCGATCTAAGCCTACTGGAGGCAAAGTACCTATCCGCTCGCATGTGATCGAAGCGAGCGGTTCAAGCGAAGCTTGGTATGTACCTTCTCAGTCGCGCCCTCCCTGCGGCCTTGCCACGGGAAAGACGCGCGTCTAGGTGCGCGTGGGGTGGGCGGGTGTGACAAGAAGTTTTCGAGCGTCCTCCGGAAAGACACCAAGATGTCTGAGTTCGCCATCGTGCGTTTTTCCAATCCCACCACTCTGTTCCCTCGGACATTCCCTGTGTTACAGTGATCCTGTTGCGTCACTCGATTCATTTCAAGGAGGACCCACTATGAACGCGGTGAAGTCATTCGCATTGATTGCAGGGCTGCTGCTCGTCGCCGGCTGCGGGCATGGTTCCTATCATCACGGCGGCAGCCAGGGCAGTGGCATGGGGCAGGGACATGGGGCCGATCGGGGCAAGGAAGTCATGGCGGCGGTCGAGAAAGCCGTGCCGGATCCGGACAAGGCCAAACGCGTGCAAGAGGCGCTGAAGGAGATCATGGAGGAGGCCTCGCAGTCCTACAAACAGAACCGCGAATTCCACCGGAAGCTCTACGAGCTCAACGCCAACTACACTGCGACTCCGGAGGAGTTCACCAGGATTCTGGACGATCTGAACAACAATCGCATGCGGACCGGCGTGAAGATCCTGGCCACGCGGTTCAAGATCAGAGAGATGCTGACGGCCGACGAATGGAAGACCTTCACAGATAGCTTGAATGCGTCCCGAGCCCGGTACATGCACGGCAATGAGGCGGCAGAAGGAAAAGAGGGCAAGAAGGACGAAAAGGGCGGTTACTGAGTCCTATTGTAACCAGCCGAGATCGGGCAGGGAGTTCAGGCAAAGCAGCATTCCTGAAGAACCATCTATCTTGAGCGCGGTCACGGAGGCGTGGCCGATCTGCATGTGGCGCATCGTCTGGAGGTCGGTCTCCAGATAATGCGCCACAATCGTTCTGATGACATCCGCGTGGGTGACAAGGACTGCCGGCTTGTCGTGGGTGTGGCTGGTGGCACGCTCCACTGAGGCGACGGCACGCCGCTGGACTTCGCTCAGCGTTTCTCCGCTAGGTGGACGGGCCTCATCGGGCAATCGATAGAAATTCACCCGCGCCGGATCGCCGTCGAATTCATTCCAATAGCGCCCTTCCCATTCGCCGATCCCGATTTCGCTCAGGCCGGGCTCCTCGATCACGGGGACATGCAGGGTCGCCGCGAGAACGTCCGCCGTCTGCCGCGCACGGGCAACCGGGCTGGAATAGAGCGCCGGGGCCGTCAGCGCGGTCAGTTGTAATGCCAGGCGGGCAGCCTGGGTCAGGCCGTTCTGGTTCAACGGCACCGGCCTGGTGCCCATGATCCGGCCGCTGCGGTTCCAGTCTGTTTCGCCGTGCCTGACAAGCAGGATCGTAGGCATGGGCTGCTCTCTACTGTTGCGCTGGGGCCGCCTTCGCAGTCAGCGGAACCTTGGTCCACGACGTGACGGCGCCGTCGGTCGAGCGGTACAGACCGCTGCCGTTCGTGCCTGCGTAGAGGAGCTGCGGGTCTCGGGGGCTCATGACGAGCGACCGGATATTCAAGGTCGCCAGACCTGTGTTCATGGCCTGCCAGGTCTGTCCCCCATCCGCGCTTTTCTGCACGCCGGCCCGTCCGCCGATATACAGAGTGGCGTGCTGCGTCGGATGGACAACCAGACTGCTGACATACTGGTCGGGCAACGATTGCCCGACCCGGGTCCACGCCTCGGCCTGGTTGGTGGTTTTGAACAGGCCGTTGGTCGTGCCGGCATAGACGATGTTCGAGTCCACGGGGTCCACCATGAGCGTGTTGACGCCCAGCGCCAGCGAGGCGTCCAGCACATCCTCCGGGATCAGGCCGCTGTTGACCTTCTGCCAGGACACTGCGCCGTCGCGGCTGCGATAGGCGCCGCCGGTGGTGCCGGCATACAGGACGCGCGGATTTTTCGGATCCATCGCCAGCGCCACGACGATGTGGACTTCCTTCATGCCGGCCATCTGCTCGTCCCACGTGCGCCCGCCGTCGGTTGTGCGGAACACGCCGACGGTCGTGGCCAGATAGATGGTTTCGTTCTGAACCGGGTGAAACACGAACTGGTTGACGTAGGAGACATGTTCGTTCAGTCCCACGTTGTGCGGCAGCCAGTGCTGGCCTCCGTCGGGGCTTTTGTAGACGGCATCTCCCATCGTGCCGGTGTAGACGGTCGCTGGAAGCTGTGGATCGATGGCCAGTGTCGTGACCCGCCGGGAACTGAAGGCAGGAAATTGCTCCCAGCTTTGTCCGCTGTCGCGGGTTTTGTACACCGCGTCGTTCGTGGCGACATAGATGATTGCCGGATTCGTTGGATGGAGCGCAATCGAAGCGATCGTCTCGCTGGAATTTCCGCAGGCCGGCAGGATCATCAGGGTCAATCCAAGGGCCAGCCCGGAAAAGTCGTGCATATGCATTTGCCTGATCGCTCTCACAGCCGTTTTCTCATCGGTTTGGCGTAACCGGTCAGCTCCACGAAGCCCTGTCCGGACGCAGGCGTGCTGCGCAGATGCCCGGAGACCTCGACGGCGCCCTCCCAATAGGTCACCTGTGTGCTGCGGGAGGTCGTCAATTCCTGGTCCGCCAGCAGCGGGCGTAGGTCCAATGAAAGATCCAGCACTGGTATCGCCACACGCCAGTGGCTGGGATACTGTCCGCCGCTTGTCCGGCTAGCCCAGTGGTCCAGCACGGCCACCTGCATGTCTGTCGCGGAAAGGTGCTGCGTTCGGCCGTCCGGGAAAATGACGGTGCCACTGGAGGCAGGCGCGACCGTGCCGTCCGTCCGGCGCAGGCGGTACAGCATGAGCTCGGTGTTGTCGGTCAACTGGACGCTGAACCAGTCCCATCCGGCAATGTCGTCGCCCAAATCGCCGGAGCCGAACTCATGGTCCATCCAACTTGTGCCTTGCACGGAAAGCCGCTCCCCGTTGACGGTCAGTGTGCCCGCCGTGGCCAGGCGGGAGAATGAATAATAATGCGAGGCCTGCAGCGGAGTGCTGCCTTTGCGGCTCACGCCGCGCTCGCCGTGCACGACCGGGGGCTTCTCCGGCGTGACGGTAAGGTCCAGCGAAAACTCCTCGGCCGCAGCCAGTAGACGATGGTGTTCATGCGGCGACGTGGACGCCTCGACGCTCCACCGGTCGATCCAGATATGCAGACGCCCGGCGTCGGCGCCCGCCTTGCCCAATCCGGCTCGGCTGACCTTTTCGGCATAGCGGAATCGTTTCTGGTCGAGATCGGACAGCGCCACGTGGGCGAGGTACAGTTGCCGGATGGCCCACCGCGAGGCATTGGCGCCGACTCGCTCCGGTTCGATGCCACGCCGGAAGAAGGTCACTTGGTAACCGAACCGCCGGCCGTTGTTAGCCGTCAGATGGCCGGTGTAGTACCACCACTCGGTGCGAAAGTCGTCGTGGGTGCCGTGGTCTCGCGGGAAGCGGTACTGGTAGCCCGGCTCGGTCTGGCGGAATCCGGACGGCCGGACACGATCCGATGTTGCGTCCGACGTGGCGGCGGGGAGCGCGGTGGAATACGCCAGCATGCCGAGTGCAACGAAGATAAATAGGCTGAGTCGGAATCGTGGAGAGGCTCGCAAAGCAGTCCGCGCAATCATGGCGCGCAGCTTAGCACACGGAGGAGGCGAGAGCGCAATTCGACGGTGCTGGAGCGGGTTTTCTCGTGTTGGAATGCCGCCGCGCGGACCGTCTGTTTGTTGACAAGGCGCGAGAGCTTCGGCTATCGTGAAGCATGCAAACGGAACCAGGCCGGTCGCATGCTGATCACGAACCGGCGTTCCCGATCCCCGATCGCATTCCGGTTTTCCCCCTTCCCAACGTCGTCTTTTTCCCGAAAACCTATCTCCCCCTGCATATTTTCGAGCCCCGCTACCGCGAGATGATTGCCGACACGACGGCGCGCGGGCAGTGCATCGGCATGGCGCTGCTGAAGGATGGCTGGGAGCAGAATTACGACGCCAATCCCCCGATGTTCGACGTGGGCTGCGTGGGGCGGATCGTCAGCGTACAACAACTGCCGGACGGCCGGTCCAACATTTTGCTCCAGGGCCTGCGCCGGTACGAAATCCGGGACCAGTTTTACGAGAAGCCGTACCGCGAGGCCCGGATCGCGCTGAAGGAAGAAGAAAGCG
>Ga0247727_10018207_pt1 | contig 11073 bp, 9 predicted proteins | sample WisWelCaveWW1625_FD_202498 | JGI IMG/M metagenome (GOLD analysis project Ga0247727, IMG submission 202498) | Biofilm microbial communities from Wishing Well Cave, Virginia, United States - WW16-25 | ecosystem: Environmental > Aquatic > Deep subsurface > Groundwater > Cave microbial mat | place...
CGGCGTCCTGATGGGGCCCGAGACCCTGCGCGCCGGGCACCGCGTTATCAGAGCGCTCACAACCTTCTTCAGGTTGATTCTCAGCCCCACGAGCTGGTCTCCGGCAGCGTTCACCCTCGTGCCCGAGTGGAGCCTCAAAATGGCCCCTTCTCGGCCGGGCCTCTAGCGGTCGTGCCAGCTCGAGGTCGTAGCCGCGCGGCCGATTCGCGAGGCCGACCATCCCCACGAGCCGACCGTCACTGTGCAGTGGAATCCCGAGGGAGGCCTCCCCGACGACGGGCGCACCGGCGCGGATGGCAGCGGCGACGAGAGATTGCCGTGCCTCGTCAGAGCCGGCGCCGATGACCGCGTGGCTGCGCAGATGGGCCTCGCGGCCGGGCTCCTCCACGATCTCGCCGAGGAAGCCGGACTCGCTCGCCGTCAGCTCGAGCAGAGCCTCGAGCAGGCCTGCGAACGCGCCGGCTGCATCGCGCCGCGCGAACCGGGTGTGGGCGCGCACGATCGATCCGAGAAGCTGGTGGCTCGAGTCGTCCACGGTTCCCATCGCGTCGCGCATCCTACTCCGATCGAAGAGTGGACGGTAGGATCCAACAATGCAGTCGCTGCGAGATCGCATGCGAGCGCTCGGCCAGGAGCTGGCGGCGCGCGAGGCGGAGCATCGCGCTGCGCTCGACGAGGCCAGCCGGAGAGCGCTCAGCCTGCGCGCCGAAGTGGCCGAGGCTCTCGCGGGCTGGCGCGAAGCGGTCAGCACCGCAGGGGCGCCGCAGCTGGCGGTCACCCTCGGCGAGCTGCGTCCCGACGACAAGCACGTGCGCGCGGTGGAGTTCGACCTGGCGCGCGGGCGTCATCGCGCGGTCGTCACGGTGAAGGCGCGCGGTGAGGTGACGCTGGTGGGGCCCTTCCACGCCGGCAAGACCGAAGGCCCCTGCAAGAGCTTTCCCTTCGCTGCCGAGGACGAGATCCGCACGGCGCTCGGCGACTTCCTCGAGCGTTTCCTGTCCGAGGCCGCAACGCCCTGAGCTAGGCTAGGGAGTTCCGCGTCATCACCGCCCGGAGCCCCCCGTGAGTGGACAGCCCAAGACAGAGCCCATCCCGGTGGGCTCTGTGGCCGATCTCGTCGCTTTCGCTAGAGCAGGCGAGAAGCCGCGCGCCGCCTGGCGCGTCGGCACCGAGCACGAGAAGATCGGCCTCAGGCTCGCGGACCGACGGCCGCTGCCCTTCGAAGGTGAGAACGGCATCGCCGGCGTGCTCGCGGCAGTGGCGGCCGAAGGCGGCTGGACCGAGCTGCGCGAGAACGGCGCGCTGATCGCTCTCGAAGGCGCGAACGGCAGCATCACGCTCGAGCCGGGCGGGCAGCTCGAGCTGTCGGGCGCGCCGCTGCGCACGATCTTCGAGACCTGTGCGGAGCTGCACCAGCACCTCGATCTGATCCGGCGCGTCTCGGAGCCGCGCGGCATCGTCTGGCTGGCGCTGGGCGGCAACCCATTTCACGAAGTCGACGAGATTCCGCGCGTGCCGAAGGCGCGCTACGCCGTGATGCGCCGCTACCTGCCGGCGCAGGGCGAGTTGGCGATGCACATGATGCACCTCAGCGCGACGGTGCAGGCCAACCTGGACTACGGGAGTGAAGCGGACATGGCGGCGAAGCTGCGCGCGGCGATGGGTGTCTCGCCCATCGTCTCCGCGTTGTTCGCAAACTCGGCGCTGTATCTCGGCAAGCCCAGCGGCTACATCTCGCGCCGCGTTCACATCTGGCGCTACGTCGACCCGGAGCGCTGCGGGATGCTGTCCTTCGTGTTCGAGCCAGGTCTCGACTACGAGAAGTACGTGCAGTGGGCGCTCGACGTGCCGATGTTCTTCGTGCTGCACGACGGCGATTACCGGCAAGTCAACGGTCTCAGCTTCCGCCGCTACCTCGCGCACGGCCACGAGGGCAAGCGCGCGACGCTGCAGGACTGGAACCTGCACCTGACCACGCTCTTCCCCGAAGTGAGGCTCAAGCAGTTTCTCGAGGTGCGGGGCGCGGACGCCGTGCCGGCCAGCTTGACCTGCGCGCTGCCGGCGCTCTGGAAGGGAATCCTGTACGACGACGACGCCTGTCAGGCGGCCTGGCGGCTGGTCGCGAGCTGGTCCTTCTCCGAGCGCGAGGCCGCGCTCGAGGCGGTGGCGCGCCGCGGCCTCGCCGCGGAGGTCGCTGGTCGCCCCGTGCTGCCGCTCGCGCGCGAGCTGGTCGAGATCGCGCGGGGCGGGCTGGCCCGGATCGGGCATGGAGGCGGCGACGAGGCCGACGAGCGCGGCTTCCTCGACCCCCTCTTGGCCGTGGTGGAGCGCGGGCGCAGCCCCGGCGAAGAGGTGCTGGCCCAGTGGGAGGGCGCCTGGCGCGGCTCGCCAGAACGCTTGATCCAGGACTCGCGGTACTGATAGAGTGGCGCCGCCCCACTGAGCCGGGCTGCGCGTTTCTGGAGGCACGAATGGCTGGCAAGACCAAGATCTCCTTCTCCCTCGACGACTCGGATCTCGCCTATTTCCAAAGGATCCTGAGGGCCGCGAAGCAGAACGCGGGCGATGTCGATCGCAGCAAGATCGAGCAGGGCGTGAAGCGCTTGATCACCGACGTACGCTCGGCGAAGCGCGCTCCGGCCTTCGTGCTCGAAGCGGTGACGACGCTCGAAGACCTGCTCGGCGTGCTGGACGACAAGGACTACGCAGCGCCCACCTCCGTGCATCGCTCGGTGCTCGCCGCACTGGCCTACTTCGCGGATGCGAAGGATGTGATCCCCGACGACATCCCGATGGTCGGCTTCCTCGACGACGCGATCATGATCCGGCTCGTCGAGGATGAGCTGAAGCACGAGCTCTGGGGCTACCGGAAGTTCTGCAAGTTCCGCGACGGCGCCGAGCAGCGGCCGTGGAGCGTGGTTGCCAGGGGACGCTTGCCGGGCCGCCTCAAGGAGAGGCGTGACGAGATCCGCGCCGAGATCCGCGAGCGCGAGGAACGCGACAGCGCCGCCTGAGGCACTGCCGGCCATGAACGCCCGGCCCCGCATTCTGGTCGTCGACGACGAGGAGGCCATCCTCGAGACGATGACCTTCACCTTCGAGGACGACTACGAGGTGCTCACCTCGTCGTCGGCCCGCGATGGGCTGGCCCTGCTCGAACGCGAAGGCCCGGTCTCCGTGGTGATCTCGGACCAGCGCATGCCCGAGATGACCGGCGTCGAGTTCCTCTCGCGCGTCTTCGCGCTGCACCCGACCACCGTGCGCATCATCCTGACCGGCTTCGCAGACATGGACGCGATCATCCGCGCCATCAACGACGGTCACGTCTACGCCTACATCACGAAGCCCTGGGAGCCCGATCAGCTGAAGCAGGTGGTGCGGCGTGCGGTCGAGCACCACGCCCTCGCGGTGGAGAACGAGCGCCTGGTCGGGGATCTGCGCGGCGCCAACGTCTTCCTCGAGGCGGTGATGGACGAGCTCGACACGGGCGCCCTCGCCCTCGATGCCGACGGTATCGTGCGCGCCGCAAATCGACTGGCGCGCGACTATCTGGGGCTCTCCGGCAGCGTGCGCGGACGCTCGCTCGAAGAGGCGCTCGCTCCCGCAGTGCGCGAGCGCGTACTGCCGGCGCTCTCGCTCGACAGCGAGGCGGGCTGCTACCACGAGCTGGACCTTCCGGTAGGGCGCGGCGTACGCCTCCGCCTGCATGCGCGCGCACTGGCGCGGCCGGGTGGTGGGCCGCTCGGCCGCGTCATCCTGGCGCGCGAGATTTCGCACGAGCCGGTGCGCCGCAAGCTCGACGCGGTCGTGGAAGGCCTGGTGAACGCCGCTGACGGCGCGCTGCGTGAGCGTCTCGGCGCAGCCCAGCACGAGCTCGGCTCCCTCGTACGTGAGCTCGGTGACATGGGCGTGACTTCGCCCGGTCGCGCCGAGCTGCGCGATCGCGCGTCGCGTACCCAGACCGCGATCGAATACTGGTTGGCGGTCGACGACGCGCTCTCGCGCGAGGCCTTCCCCGACGCGCAGCCCCTGCTCGACCGCATGCGGCTCGCGAACCAGCGCTGGCCTCAGCAGCGTCTGCCCGAACGTGTACGCGAGCTCGCACGGCGCGTGGAGAGCTACTACGAATCCGGAGAGAACCCGAAGCAGCCCGTCCTCTGAGGTGACGAGCGGGCCGGCCGGCATCCCGCGCCTCGAGTTCCGGATCGAGCGGCTCCGCGCGAGCTATCGCTTCAGCTACGCGTTCCACGCGCGCGAGGTGCGCTTCGAGCGCGACACCGGCCATGGCTTCGAGAGCGTCTTCCCCGAGACCTTCTCGTTTCGTGCCGAGCGGCACGATCCGACCGAGCTCTATCTGCGGCTCGAGGACCTGTGGACGAATCCGCGCCGGCTCGCCCCCGAGGCCGGGCGCCGCGACAGTGAGGAGCTGGTGCTGCGCCTGCTGTCCGCCCTGCCGCGCACGCTGGCGAGCGTGCTCGACCGGCTGCGCGAGGACGAGAGCGAGGCCGCGCTGGTGCGCGCTGCCGAGGATGTCGCGGTCTTCGCGCAGATCGCGCTCCGCTTCGTCGGCGACAAGCAGCTCGAGCAGCATGCGCGCCTACGCATGGCGGTCTTCCATCTGCGTGAGCTGGCGCTGCGCGCCTTCGAGGTGCTGCTGCGCGCACGCGTCCAGCCCGAGTTCCGCGAGGCCTACGTCGCGGGCCGGGTCAGCGCCCCGGCGCCGGAGGATCCCACCGACGTCTCCTTCTTCTACGCGCTGGCATCGGGCGAGCAGGGACGGATCGACGCCGCCGTGATGGGGGCGGCGGAACGCGCCTGGCAGCGCTGGATCGAGGGCGTCTGCCTCGACGACCAGAACGGCGCGTTCGAGGCCAGTAGCTCGCCCTTCGCGGAGCGCCCGGCCGAGGTGCTGCGTGCGATCACGCGGCCCGGGATCCGCTCGGTGAGCTGCGCACGCGACCTCAGCCTCTTCCTGCGCCGGCCGGACAATCGCGACTGCCAGCGCATCCTGGCGCGACTCGAGCTGTGGTTCCTGCGCCAGTACGACGTGCATCATGCCGCCGTGATGCGCCACCACAGCGAGAGCCTGCGCCGCGGCGCAGTCGACCCCGATCGCGTGCTGTCGCGGCACGGCACCCGCGTCTACCTGCTCGCGCTGCTGCTCCCGAGCCTGCCTCTGCTCGGAGCGGCGTTCGCCTACGAGCGTGCGCCGCGCTGGTTCGACTGGCTGGCCGCGCTCGAGGTGGCCGGCCTCCTCGCGCTGGTGTTCTGGTTCCTGATCTATCGCTTCCTGATCCAGAAGGACGTCACCTTCTTCCATACCTCGGTCCCGCGTATCGGCGCCGGCATCATCGTCGGCTACCTGCCCGTGTTCCTGATCGACGAGGTGTGGGATCTCGCGCGCCAGCCGCTCCCGTATCTGCTCGCCGTGGTGTCGATGCTGGGCTTCGCGATCCTGCTCTACCTGTACGTCGAGGTGCACAGTCGGCTCGGCGACCCCCGCCGGGCCTTCGGGCGCGCGCTCGACATCTTCCTGCTCGGCATGATCGAGTCGGCCGGCCTCGGTCTGATGGTGACGGCCCTGCTCGGGCCCCTGATGGCAGGCCGAAACTGGGGGCTCGGGCAGATCAGCGCGCTGGCCGAGACGCGCGGGACGCTCGCCCCCTTCGTCGGCGAGCTGCCGCGTGTGCTGGGCGTGGAGCCGTTCTGGGTCTTCCCCTCCGCCGTGTTCCTGATGAGCTTCCTGGCCTTCTTCATCGGCACCTTCCTTCAACTGCTCTGGGAGGATTTGCCGATCACCGAGCCTCTCTGAAACAGCCGCATGGGCACCTTCCTTCAACTGCTCTGGGAGGATTTGCCGATCACCGAGCCTCTCTGAAACAGCCGCATGGGCACCTTCCTGCAGCTGCTCTGGGAGGATTTGCCGATCACCGAGCCTCTCTGAAACAGCCGCACGGGCACCTTCCTTCAACTGCTCTGGGAGGATTTGCCGATCACCGAGCCTCTCTGAAACAGCCGCATGGGCACCTTCCTGCAGCTGCTCTGGGAGGATTTGCCGATCACCGAGCCCCTCTAACGGCCCGGTGGCCACCGGTTACCCTTCTCCGCCGGAGGCGAGATGGCTGCGATCGTCATGTACACGAAGTCCTGGTGCCCCTACTGCGATCGCTCCAAGGCGCTCTTGCGCGAGAAGGGGCAGAGCTGGACCGAGATCGACATCGAGGCGCAGGACGCGCGGCGGGTGGAGATGATCGAGCGCTCCGGCCAGAGCACGGTGCCGCAGATCTGGATCGGAGATCACCACGTGGGCGGCTTCGACGAGCTGGCCGGGCTCGAGCGGCGCGGCGAGCTGGATGGGCTGCTCGGTCGCGTGACGGGCAAGCCGCGCGAGGCCGAGCGCGTCCCGGTGCTGATCATCGGCAGCGGCCCGGCTGGCTACACCGCGGCCATCTACAGCGGCCGCGCCGAGCTCCGGCCGGTGATGCTGGCCGGTCTCCAGTTCGGCGGGCAGCTGATGCTCACGACCGACGTCGAGAACTATCCGGGCTTTCCGAGCAGCGTTGCCGGCCCGGAGATGATGGAGCTGTTCCAGAAGCAGGCCGAGCGCTTCGGCGCGCGCGTCATCAACGAGGACGCGACGCAGGTGGATCTCTCGCGGCGCCCCTTTCGTGTCGAGACCGAGGAGAGGGCGTTTCTCGCCGACGCACTGATCATCGCCACTGGCGCTTCTGCGAAGTGGATCGGTCTGCCCTCGGAGCAGCGGCTGATGAATCGCGGCGTCTCCGCCTGCGCGACCTGCGACGGCGCGCTCTACCGCGGCAAGCCGATGGCCGTGGTGGGCGGCGGCGACACCGCGATGGAGGAGGCGCTCTTCCTCACGCGCTACGGCACGAAGGTGACGGTGATCCACCGCCGCGCTCAGCTGCGCGCCTCGAAGATCATGCAGGAGCGCGCGAAGAAGCACGAGAAGATCGAGTTCATCTGGAGCTCGGCCGTGGAGGAAGTGCTCGGTGACGACTTCGTGACGGGGCTACGCGTCAAGAATCTGAAGACAGGCGCCCTCTCGACGCTTCCGGTGGAAGCCCTGTTCATCGCGATCGGGCACGAGCCCAACACAGCGCTGTTCCGGGGCCAGCTCGAGCTCGACGACGTCGGCTATCTGAAGGTCGAAGCCGGCACGACGCGCACCCGCGTTCCCGGTGTATTCGCCTGCGGCGACGCCATGGACCCGACCTACCGCCAGGCGGTCACGGCCGCCGGCACCGGCTGCATGGCCGCCATCGACTGTGAGCGCTGGCTCGCCGAACATGGCGGCTAGCCTTCCAGCAACGGGTGTTCCATTCCCCTGACCAAAGAACGGCTCGAGCAGCTCGTCGCGCGCTCCACCGACATCGTGGTGGCGACGGACCGCAAGGGCATCGTCATCTACTACAACGACGGCGCCAAGACGAGCCTCGGCTACTCGGAGGCCGAGGTGCTGGGCGCCTACGTGGGCAAGGTCTACCCGAGCCTGGAGGAGGCCAAGCGCGTGATGGCTGCGATGCGCAGCCCTGACTACGGCGGCAAGGGCATCGTCGAGACCTTCCGCACCACCTTTTTGTCGAAGACCGGCGAAGAGATCCCCGTCGCGATCTCGGGCGCCATCTTGATCGATGAGCAGGGCAAGGAGGACGGCACCGTCGGCTTCGCCAAGGATCTGCGCGAGATCCTGCACCGAGAAGAGCTCGCCACGCTCGGCGAGGTGGCGATCGGCCTCTCGCACGAGATCAACAACCCCCTGGCGGTGATGCTGAACCAGGCGGAGCTGCTCGAGCGCGACATCTGCGAGCTGGCCGGCGAGCGGGACGTCTCGGTCGAGATGGAGCGGCTCGACGCGGTACGCCGCGAGATCTCACGCGTCGCGGAGATCGTCGAGCGCCTCGGCGAGATGGTGCGCGAAGAATCCTACGAGACCGTCGACTACATCGGCCCGGCGCGCATGCTCGACCTACGCGCGCGCCGCTCGCGCGAGCGCAAGCCCGACCCGAGGCTGGCCGGCCTGCGCATCCTGATCGCGGACGATGACCTCGGCATCGCACGCTCGTTGAAGGAGATCCTCGAAGCGGACGGCTGCCTCGTCGTCACCGCCAGCGACGGGCTCGAGGCGCTCGAGAAGCTGATGACGCAGCCCATCGACCTGCTGCTCAGCGACGTGGTGATGCCGAACATGGACGGGCACCAGCTGTTCCTGAAGGTCCGGGAGAGCCTACCCGACCTGCCCGTGTTGATGATGACGGCCTTCCATTACGACAAGGACCACATCATCAAGCGCAGCCGCGTCGCCGGGCTCGGCAGCGTGATCTTCAAGAAGCCCGTCGATCCCGAGCGCCTGCGCACGGCGATTCTCGAGGCAAGCGCCGCGAAGCGGCGCGCGCAGTGAGCCGAAGGCGAACGGAGTCACGACAGCTGGGCGCCGCGAAGCGGCGCGTCAGCGCTGCACCAGCTCCTTCGGAACGTTGAAGAGCTTCCCGGCGACGTTCTTCACCAGGTAGGCCGCCTGCCATTCCTTCAGGATCGTGACCTCTTCGCCCGCACGAAGGGCCACCTCTTCGACGCCCTCGCCGAGATTGGACTGATGCTTCAGAACGGTTGCCTGCTTGAGCGTCGCCACGGCTGCCTCGCGCTAGGAGCCTGACCCAAGATGGGCGGTTGAGCACGGGCGTCGAGGCGCGCCGCCAACAAGGCGTCGCGACCGAGCCGTAGCTGAAGCTACGGCGCAGGGAGCGCAACGCAGTTGGCGGCGATGCATCGGCGTCCGGGCGACGCGAGCCATCTTGGGTCCGGCTCCTAGAGAGCGTGGTTTAGCCGAGAAGCGGGCGCCAGGCGAGACACACGCCGACGATCTCGCGGGCGCCGGCGTGCTCCAGTGCACGCGCGGCCTCCGCCAACGTGCTGCCGGTCGTCGCCACGTCGTCCACCAGCCAGAGCCGTGCGGGCGCCGCTCTGCGCTGCGCGAAGGCGCCGGCCACGTTGCGTCTCCGCGCTGCGCGGGAAAGATCGGTCTGGCTGTGCGTGTCACGTACGCGCTCGAGCAGCGTGGGCGCACAGGGAACGCGCGCCTCGCGCGCGAGCGCCCGCGCCAGCAGTGCGGCCGGACTGAAGCCGCGCTCCCGCAGGCGCCGGGGGTGCAGCGGCACCGGTACGACGAGATCGGGTGCGCTGCCGGGCACGCGCGGGACCAGCTCCCGCACGAGCGTGAGCGCCACGGCTTCAGCCGCCCCGTCGAGGCCGGTGATGCCGCGCGCTGGATACTTGAAACGGCGCACCCAGTCGGCGCCGGCACCTTCGTGGAGCGTGGCTGCACACCACGCGGTAAGCGGCCGCGGCGCCGGGCCGAGTGCGTCGGCCGTTGGCAGCCGGCAGCCGGCGCAAAGTGGGAGCTCGAGGGCCACATGGCCGCAGCCGGCGCAGACGGGCGGAAGCAGCAGCTCGAAGGCTGCCCGCCAGAGGGACATGTTTCGGCCTCGCGCGGGACCGCGGGATGAGGACCAGAAGGACTAGCTTCCGACGATCAGGCTCTTGCCCGTCATCTCGGGAGGCACCGGCAGGCCGAGCAGGTGGAGCAGCGTCGGTGCCACATCCGCGAGGCCGCCGTCGCGCAGGCCGCGGCCACCTGCGTGCCGCGTCGCCCACCAGATCGGCACAGGGTTGGTGGTGTGCGCGGTATGGGGCTCGCCGGTCTCCGGGTCCACCATCAGCTCGCAGTTGCCGTGGTCGGCGGTGATCAGCACGTCGCCATCCCGTTCGAGCACGGCATCGACGACGCGTGTCAGACACGCGTCGATCGTCTCGACCGCCTTCACCGCGGCCGGGAGCACGCCGGTGTGTCCCACCATGTCGGGATTCGCATAGTTCACCAGGATGAACGCCCACTCTTCGCGCGCGATCGCATGCAGCAGCTTCTCCGTCACGGTGGTTGCGCTCATCTCGGGCTTCTGGTCATAGGTGGGCACGTCGCGCGGGGAAGGCACCAGCACGCGCTCTTCGCCCGGGAAGGGCTGCTCGAGGCCGCAGTTGAAGAAGAAGGTCACGTGCGCGTACTTCTCGGTCTCCGCCACGCGCAGCTGCGCAAGGCCCCTCTCGGCGAGCAGCTCGCCGAGGATGCGCTTCGGCCTCTCGGAAGGGAACGCGACCGGGAGGCCGAAGGCCGCGTCGTACTCGCTGAAGCACACGAAGGACGCCAGCTTCGGCACGCGCCGCCGCACCAGCTGCCCCTCGAAGCGCTGCTCGCAGACGCTCGCCAGTGCGGAGGTGAGCTGCCGCGCTCTGTCAGCGCGGAAGTTGAAGAAGATCACCACGTCGCCGTCGGCAAGCGGCGCTCCACCGGCGACGACCCGGGGCAGGGCGAACTCGTCGCCCTGGTTGCAAAGGTAGGCGTCTTCGATCGCGGCGAGGGCGTCGTTTGCGGGCACGCCCTCGCCCAGCACGATTGCGTCGTAGGCGCGTTGGACGCGCTCCCAGCGCTGGTCGCGGTCCATCGCAAAGTAGCGTCCGCTCACGGTCGCAATGCGACCGCCGGCGGCATCGACGTGAGGCAACAAGGCCCGCACGAAGCCGAGTGCCGAGCGGGGCGGCGTGTCGCGCCCGTCCAGGAAGGCGTGCACGAGCGGCCTTACGCCGCGCTCTCGACACTGCGCGAGCAGCGCCTCGAGATGCGTCTGGTGGCTGTGCACACCGCCGTCCGAGACCAGGCCCATCAGGTGCAGCCGCCCGCCGCTCGCGGCCAGGCTGGCGAATGCCTGCTGCAGCACCGGGTTCCGCGTGGCGTCGCCGCTCGCCAGCAGCCGCGAGATGCGTGTCATGTCCATCTCGACGATGCGCCCCGAGCCGAGCGTCATGTGCCCGACCTCGGAGTTCCCCATCTGCCCGGGCGGAAGTCCGACTGCCCTGCCCGAGGTCTCGATGCGAGCCATCGGCAGGTCGCGACGCGCATGCGCGAAGAAAGGCGCATGTGCCCTTGCGGTGGCGTCGGCCGTGCCGCCGTCGCCGATGCCGAAGCCGTCGAGCACGACGAGCATCACGCTTCGTGTCTTC
>Ga0247727_10018208_pt1 | contig 11073 bp, 12 predicted proteins | sample WisWelCaveWW1625_FD_202498 | JGI IMG/M metagenome (GOLD analysis project Ga0247727, IMG submission 202498) | Biofilm microbial communities from Wishing Well Cave, Virginia, United States - WW16-25 | ecosystem: Environmental > Aquatic > Deep subsurface > Groundwater > Cave microbial mat | place...
CGAGCCGGTCATCCAAGCTCTGCAGATTCGTTTGCATCTGATCAATACCTCGACTGGTACGTTCGGTTTTATAGAGGTCAGATTTTTTCGGTAAATTCTGCAGAGAATCAAGGTATTTAGTCTGGCTGTCTTGCATGCCTTTGAGGGCGGTATCGAGTCCTAGTTCGGACCGGTACTTTTCGAGCAAAGAGGTGTTAGAAGGCACATCTGCTCCATGCATGCTGGTTTTGGCTGGGATTACGCTCGTCCCCGGGCTCGAAATTTGGTCAACACGGGTCGTTACGGGCGTAGAAGGTGTCACGGGTGCAGGTTGCGGTGAACCGCTCGCCCCCGGGGCAACGGGCGTGGGTTTCGGTGCTTCGGGCAAACTCAAAGCCGATCCGGCGTAAATCAGGTTCGGATTCTTGATGCTCGGGTTGGCTTTAAGCAGGGCGTCTATCGTCGTCCCTTGCTGTTTGGCGATTCCCGATAAGGTTTGACCTTTTTGGATGGTTATTGTTGCCATAGATTTAAGTCAGGGTTACGTACCTCCAGTTGCCGTTGAAGAAAATGTAAAACCGACGAGTGGCACCGTTCTCGTAGATCGCAAAGCTTATCGGCGTTCTTGGCGTATCAGTTGGTGCGACATCGAGAATCGGAATGTCACGGAGGAGTCTTAGGATCGACCCCATCTGAGGATCATTGGAATTTTTATCTTCGTTCATGGTTGTTATGGTAGGTTTTTAAACTCGTCCAAGACCTCATTAATCTGGTCGAGTTGCGTTTTGAATTTGGCCATCATGGCCTCGATGTCTGCTTTTTCTTTTTGCAGTGCAGGAATGTTTAGAACGGTCACGTCCATACGTGGGTCAGTCTTTTTCACATTCTCTGCATCTATTTTTTCAAGCGTAAACTTAACCTCAGGCTTCGGATCGCTTGTTTCGACAGGTGCGGTTGCTTCTGCAGGTGAACTTGGTGTTTCGTCAGGCATATGTTTTTTATTTAATTATTCGATCTGGGATGTACACGGTTGAGATATCGAAAATTCCCATATCCCACTCGCCAATAAATCCCGATGGCGACCATATTTCAATTTTTAACTGAATCTTTTTCGACCTCGCATTGAACCGGATCAGTTTATTCACTGTCGCCGGATAATCGCTCCCCTTGAGAGTGGCTATCTTTTTAAACGAGGAGAGCAGGATGTAGGAATTGCTGTCGTAGCTTTCGCCGTTGTAGAGTGTTTCGTCCACATAGATTCTCTTGAGGGCAGTATCGATTGAGGCAACGTGTCTTATCTGTCCTGCACCGCCACCGGAGAGCACTGTTATCTCATCACCGACTTCGTAGTAAGGCGGCGAACCCGGCAGAAACGAGAGGTCAAAATAAGTGCTTGAACCTCCCAAGGTGTACTGAGTATATTTTTGATATTGCTCGGTGGTGTTGTATTTGATCACTATTCTCGCAAAGCTCGAGTTCACGAGTGGTTTCCAGAAATTCAGAATTATTTGCTTGAATCGTTTGCGGAGGTACGGCTCATCATCTAAAAGCGGTGTCACGAGGATTGCTCCCCAGTTATAGGGTCGCGCACTCCCTTGATCCATCGAAGCGTCGATGACATACGCTCCGGAGCCACCACCTTTGTACCAAGCGGCTCGGAAAATATTGCCACCGGTGTCTACGATGATGCTTCCGACGCTGATCACTCCAAAGCCACTGGCATTGGTGATGGCGTTGTTCGACATCGTGTGTTTGAAATACAGAGCTTTCGTTACCGGATTAAAGACCCAAATGCCACCGGGCAGGAATCGTTTCGACATGTCGTATCCGCTTGCGCCCTTACCGATCAGGATTAATCCTTGGAAAACTTTGACTGCGTCCGGGTTGATGTTTATAAGGCTGGCATAGTTGGCATTGAGTTCGATGTCTGGGAAGCGAGCCAGTTTTATAAGTCCTACGCCATTGAAAAGATTGATCCAGCCGTCACCGGTGATTATGTAAAGCGTATTTTTATCGACCACACCGGCAAGGGCCCGGACTTGTGGTAGTTGGATTACTCGATTGTATGTTTGAGAGTAACCATCCCAGAAAAAGAGAGCTGACCCGAAGGCATTGTGGTGAGCACAAATCACGAGATAGTCGGTAAGCGGTTGAAGCCATCTGATCTTGTATCCGAGTGGCAGGATGATGCGTGTTGAATTCCACGTTCCGGCTCCTTGATCCCATACGGCCAAATATCTTTGGTTTCCGAAGCAGATGAATTTTAGAAATTTATTTATCTGGCAAAGCTCGGCACTGTTTGATACGGCGAAACTTTGCCATGAGTCACTCCATGTTGAGGTATTGGCATCGTATCTACCGGCGTAGCTGTTTGAGGCAAAGTATAAATATCCTTTCTCGACGTAGTTATCGATCTGGCTGTCACCGAACAGCCCCAGACCTCCCCATGCGTTTACGTTGTCATGTACTTCAGCCCAGCTCGGATAGTTGTAACGGAAAATCTTACCGTCGAGCATGTTGTTGACGTAGTTGGTGCTGTCGAAGATGGTGCCCCAGTACACATCGCCTAACGTGGGGACTGATGCACTATCGGCTTCTTTGATCATCTTGTTAGCCACGCGCAAGAAAGGCGGTGATGCTTCAAAATCCAATCCTTGCGACCACCAGAACATGCCCTCGGCGTTTATATTGCCGAGGCCTTGGTGAAAGCGTGATATTTTCCAAATTTTCTTTGCGAGTGCCATAGTGTTTTATACGAGACTACTTCTTGGAATCTCGGCTTGATCGGAAGCGGCCGCCATTCGGGCGATCTCTTGATCTCGCCATTTGCCGACCATGATTCTTTCAAAATTGTTTTCTGCTTGGCGTTCCAGCTCGGTATCACCCTGTTGGTTGTAGTACATCTTTTTGCCCCACTCGACGTATGCTTGGTGATAGAGCTTTTCTACTTCCGGCTCATCGTTCTCGGATGCAAAGTCATCAGAAATTCGGACAAACACCAAACTCATGGCATCGCCGTCTTTCGTTGGAGTTGCTATCGGGTAAAACGAACCGCCGAGCAAGTAGACTGCGTGGTTTGTGTAATCGCTTCGCTTGCGGAAGTCGATCAGTGTGTATGGTTTCGTGTCCGTTCCGATTTTCAATTCCATGAATGCACGAAAGTTTTCGGGGACTGGGTATTTCGTCTGATTGGCTACGGTCGTGTAGGGTTGTTCGGTCTTGAGGTAATCCCAATAATCAAATGTTTGATTTTGATCGTTTGCCGGTCGCCAACCCTGAACCTTTTCATCAGCTCTCTGCACCCATGTGTTGAGCAGAGTGTCATCGATGGTCTGATCGTCGACTTCGTTTTTTATTCCTTTTTTTATATCGCCTCTAGTCATATGGGTTTAGATGTCATCACGGATGATGATTGATAATTGTTTGAAGCCGGTCTGAATCTTGCCGTCGGCAAACGTAATCTCGACCTCACCGAGATACGTTGCGACTGTGTTGGTATCCGTTCCAGTCCAGCTGTACCGGCATTTGCCCTTGGTGGCATCGGTAATCGTGCAAGCCACGCCATTGATCTTTACTGATCCGGTAGTTGCATCTTTCATGTAGAACTTCACCGTGCATCCGGTTAAATCCACCGGCGCACCATCTTGCGTTAGGGTGAATTCGAGTGGAGGACGGGTGTCGTTTTGTACGATTTTTACGCTCATAGGTTTATGTCTTGTTTCTTACCCGGCAAAGTCACATCAGTCTTTGCGATCTGTAGTTTCTGATCTTGCCGAGCGGTTTTGACCTCAACGCTTGTCTTGGCTGTGCTTAGTCCCAGCGTTTCTCTCGCCGAGAGCATCAGGATTGATAATTTCGCCGATACAATTTCGATGGCAATCTTTACGCCAGCCGGAATTTTCCAGATGTCCCACACGTATCGCAGGGTCTTGGCTATAAGTCCTCGGATATCCAGCAGGTACGTCCATTGCTTGCCAAGCGTGATCAGGATGTCGAATCTGTACGTCCACGTTTTGAAAAGCGTGATGAGAATATCCATCACATACGTCACTGACTTGGTGGCAAACATGCGTATGTCGAGAAGATAGGTCTCAAGCTTTGCTATAAGGATTCTTATATCGAGCTTGTATGTTTCGATCTTGGACACGAGGGCAGAGATGTCGAATTTGTAGATGATCGCTCGAGCTACGAAGCTCATGATGTCGAACAAGTAGGTCATCTGTTTTTGCACGTTCAGCAGAATATCGGACAGGTAGGTTTCTACTTTTGCGATCAGACTCCGGATGTCGAGGATGTACTGCAGATTCTTGGTGGCAAGGTTTCTGATATCCAGCACATACGTCCATGCCTTTGACGCAAAGCCTCGGATATCTACGAGGTACGTCATTGTCTCACCGACCAAGTTTCGGATATCGAGTTTGTAGGTCAGCATCTTTGCGACTGCATCGCCAAGGTCGAATACATACGTTTCAATCTTTGTTGCGAGATTGCGAATGTCGAATTGGTAGATTGTCGTTCGGACTGCGGATAGGAAGTTGTCGAACAGGTACGTCCATTGCTTGCCGATTGTGATCAGGATGTCGAGTAAGTAGTTCGGATTCTTGGCAATCAGGTTTCGGATGTCGAGCTTATACGTCATCGTCATGACAGCTCCCTCGATGATGTCGAACACGTAGGTTATCGCCTTGGTTGCGAGAATGAATTGATCCCACAGATACGTTACGGTTTTCGTTGCCAAGTTCCGGATGTCGAGAATGTAGGTTAGTGCTTTCGTCGCTAGGTTTTGGATATCAAACACATACGTCAGGGCTTTCGTTGCGAGGTTGTAAGCATCGAACAGGTAGGTCTCCATCCTTCCGACAAGATTCTGAATGTCGAGGATATATGTCCTCACGTTCAGCACCGTGATAAATTCATCGAAAAGATACGTGATCGGTTTTGCTATCAATCCAAACAAGTCGAGTACGTAGCTTACGCCTTTACTCACTGGACTTGATCCAGTGTTGTTAAGTTGTGCTGTGTTGAATTGATAGGAGTTGAGCATAGGCGTTTATCCAGTTGCTGGTATGTTCGTTCCTCGCACAGAGTTTGTGCCTTGCAGTGAGATTTGAGCGGTCACTCCGTCCTTGCATACATTACCGATTACCAAGTTGAAGTCATCGCCGGTGGCATTTTCTCGGATGTGATAAGCGACCTTGTTCGCCGCGGCCGCTTGGCAGTTGTTGCCAATGACCGTGTTATAGGTTGAATAGATCGTTCCGTTATCGTCGAGAAAAATGTCGCTGTAGGTGTTATTCGTTCCTGTTCCGTTGTCGATCAGCATGTTGCTTGAAATAACGTTTTTGGACCCACGAATTCTGATGGCATGCTGTGCGGTTGAGCGGATGGTATTACCGACAATCACGTTTTGGTTTGCGCCAGCTTGTAGATAGATCGCTTCTTGGTTTGCAAGATGGATACTGTTTCCACTTATCGTGTTGCCGATCACGTTTGCGTCAGCCGCTCCAAAGACTGCTCGGTACGGCTGATAGAAACTATTGCCGGTGATTGCGGTTCTTGCGGCACTGGCCGCCAAGTAAACACCAGTTTGGAAAAATGCGATGCTTCCAAACCAGTTGCCGGAAACGTTGAAGTTCAAGACGCCGTTCAAGTACACCCCGTAGGAAGTGTTATCGACAATCACGTTGCCGGTGACGTTGTTGTAGTGTGCATTCGAGTAAATGCCGTACAGATTGTGAATCAAGACGTTACCGATAATGCTGTTTGCCTGTGAGCTTGAGAAAATACCAATGCCCGCACCTCCTGTATTTTCATCAATGACATTATTTTCGATGATGCCTTTGTCGGCATAGATAAGTTTGACGCAGTCGGTGAGGCAATTCGTGAATCGACATCCTCGGACTATGTTGCGAAGGGCTTTTGTTCCCGATGATCCCCAGATGATAACCGCCGAACCGAGTGATGTTTGGTTGGCTTTGTTGCCGTCTACCATCAGATCCTCCACGACGCAGTCATTTACTATGGTCGTGCCATTGCCAACGCGAATGATGTCCACGTTGACGGAGTTGGGGAGGAATATCTTGGTTGATTTACCCTCTCCTTGGAGGGTCACGCTACTCTTGAGCATGTCGATACTCCCGGCTATGTTGTAGGTTCCTTTCTTGAGTCGGACGATTCCGCCTGATGATGGCAGATTGCTCAATGCTTCGTTGATCTCCACCTCATCGGCAGTGCCGTCGCAGTTGTAATCGCCCGAACCGTCTGTTGCGACAATAATCTCGGTTCGGATTTGGAAGTCGTCAAAGAGCTTGGCAGTCACTAACAATTCAAGTTTCGCCCCTTGTATCCATGACTGGGCAGAGGTTCCTTCTTGCGCTCTCGTAATGGTGAATGCATCGGTAGACTTTGCAGTGACTTTTACGATCTCCCCGAGTGACGCATCGGTTGTGTAGAGCGTTGCGTGGAATGGTGCCGCCGGAAACTTCACCCCATCGCCAGACTGCACGTTCAAAGTCGTCGCTCCCGATCCGAGAGGATTATCAGTGATCGTGCTTTTGGCATTATTCTTTTTGGTGAGGAAAGTTTTGGCCATAGGTTATAAGTTCTTTATGCGGCGGTGTCGCCCTCGGACTTCACCTGGGTTGAGTTTGCGGTAACAGCTCCGGCAGTGGTTGGCCACGTGAGGCGATACCAGAGACCGAAGTTTCCGGCTGGTGCGATGTCACCGACTTTCTGTCCGGCGGCTTTGCTTGCCATATCGCCACCCTCGGCATTTCCGAGTGATGCACCGGTGTACTTTTTGCCGTACCAGATAAAGCTGATCTTTTTGTTGATTCCAATCGTGCCTCTGGTCGTTCCTCCCGATCCTTGTCGGATGGTTACGCTTCGTGATCCGGAGAGTGAAGCGGCATAAGCACCGTAAAGTTTTGAGAACGTCAAAGCTCCTACGACTTCGGTGGTGCCGTTAAGGGTCAGGTTTTCAGATTGTCTGTTTCCGGATGCGTCCTCACCGACAACAGTTATTTGTCTGGTGTCAGCACCATCGGAAACCACTGCAACAACGGCATTCGCACCGAACGCCGACATGTTGCCTTGTGCTCCGTCGGCATCATCGGTGTGGTTGATCCCGAATCCGAATGACAGAGCGGCGTTGGTCGGTTGGCTCAAAAGCCATGACACGACGTTTTGCCACGTGAGCGAGCCGTGGGTATTCTTTCGGAAAATCTTTCGGTATTCCGTACCTCCGGCCGCCGCCTCGTCTCCGGTTATGTCGGTGAAGAGGTTGTTGTCGACGTTGTCCACGACTTCAGTTGCGGAGATGTCTTGTCCGTCCGAGAGCGTGGCATTCGACTTATATTCTTTTAGGTCTGCAGATACTATTGCCATAAGCGTTGGTGTTTAGTTTTCTTGTTTCTCTTGCAGGAGTTCGATCAGGCGATCTTTGGTCTCTGATCCATCAAGCTCTATGCCTTTTTCTTCGGCCAGTGCTTGAAGCTCTTTCTTGGTGTTTTTCTGCAAGTCGCCGTCGACCTCCGGCTCTTTGTCTTTTTCTTTGGACTGTTCGGACTCATCGACTTTCCAGAAGTCCACCTTGAATGTCTGCAGGGACTCTAGCTTCTCGATGATTTCCTCGTCTTGCGTTTCGAATTGACCGTCGACGAACAGGGCGTATTTGCCCGGCACGTCGCCGACCTTAGTCCCGCCCTCGAATGTCGGCATTGCCGGTTTGAGAACGATCTTTAAGGATTTGATGTGGGAATTATATTTAGTCATAGGTGTAAATGGTTAATTTATAATCTCTGGTCTCCGCTCTCACTCCTGGCCTCCACGTGAGTGAAAGCCAGCGAGTCAGAGCAGAGCCGTTGATGTTTAGACAACGCCCTTGAGCAATGCGTTCTTTTCGAAGTTGACTCTCTGCAAACCGACTTCGGTTTTGTACTGATCGACTTCCTCGTCAGCATCATTGTCTTGGATGTTGGTTTCGAGCATGGTGTCTCGGCCATTCAACGGACAGTGTTTGAGCGTGGAGAGATCGACCACTACACCGATACCGGCGTACTGGTTGTCGAACATCGGGTGACGAACAATGTTCAGCGTTCCGAATGACGATTGGAACTTACGGATTTCGACTCCGTAGGTTTTATCGTTCGGTACGATGTACATCTTGGAAGTTGCAAAGCTTTCCAAGTAGCCGAGCACGGCATTACCGCAGAAGAAATACTTCTCGGATGATCCGTACTTGAAGGCATAGTTCTGCAAGAACGAGCGGAACTCCGGCTCGGTAAGAGCTGAAGCGGCCTCGTCTTGCACGTTGCCAGTGGCAACGATCGCTTCAAGAATGCCTCCGGTGAGACGCAATGGTTTGCCATCGGGACCGGTGACTTCTTTCTTTTCGCCAAACCAGTATCCACGTTCGACTTTCTTTGCTTGCTCGATACCATGCTTTGCTCGCAGGTACTTCAAGTCCGCACCGGGGTTGCCCGATGGGTAGAGCTTCGAAGCGTTTTCGGTTTGGGTGACCCCGAACTTCGTTTTGAAGATTTGGGTGTAGTTGGTGACCTTTACGAGCTTGGTCGTATTGGAATCACCAGACTTCGATCCTTCCTCAAACGCAGGGCCGATGACCAAGAGCCAGTCGTTATCGTTGATAGCGGCGGCCGCAGTCGCACCAGCTCCACGAGTTACCGTAAGAGTTTGGGTCGAGTAGTTGACTGCTGTGACGCGCATGATTTCACCAGTTCGAGTGTTTTTAATCAGGTCGAATTTGGAGAAAATAGCCGCGCTTGGGTTGTCTACGACGAGATCAGTAGCACCGGATGAATATCCAGCACCATTGTTGATCTGCGCCCAGACACCGGAGTACTGATCCTCGTATTCAGTAAACTCCGGGTTGTACACGACTCTCTTTTGAAGAGCCATGCCCTTGAACTTGCCTCCACCGTCGCCAATCTTTCCGATTTGAGTCAAAAAGGCGGTGAGCGGTGATTCTCCCGGTTCAAGCAGGAAGATTTTGTCATCGACATCGGGAATACGCTGGGACTGTTCAATCGTCAGCGTGTTCCTTGATCCGATGATGTGTGTTGGTTCTGCCATAGGTTGTGGTTGTTACAGACCGGCAACCGCTCACTAGACCTCAAATCTTATAAGCGTTACCGGACTTTATTTGGGTTGATACTTGATCCCACGAGATCGTCGAAGGGACTGTCTTGTGGGGTGTTGCCTTTGGTAGCTGGTGAGCCACCTCCGACACCGGATGCGTTTTCTCGCTCAAGATTTTTCACTTCCTCTTTCTTGAGAGCTTCATCGGCCGCTTTCTTTGCTTGCGAATCCTTTGTGATGGAGTCGTAGGCCAGTTGAAGTGTCCGGGCGTTGAACGGAAGCTTTTCTTTCTCGATGATGTCGAGGATTTTGTGACCCAGTTCGGGTTCTTTGAAGTCCTCGTGATCACCGATCCATTTGTCTATCTCAGCTTTCGTCTTTGCCTTTGTTTCTCGCTCCTCAAGTTTTTTATCGAGGATAGCTTCGATATCGGGCGTGTCCTCTTGCTCTGCATCGCTGGCTTTCATAGCTTCGGCGAGACTCGCTTTCAGCTGTTCGGCTAGTTGCGGATTCTTGACCAATGCCTTGTCGAGCACTGCGAGAAACTGATCGTTTTTCTCAGTGTTGGCTTTAAGATCATTGATCTCTGTGCCTTGCTCGATAATCTTGGTCTGGGCTTCGTCGTAGGAGTGCTTCGCATCCTCTTCACTCTTGAACTTGCCCCAGAAGGACTTGTCGCCCTCGGGTTGTTTACCCTCGGGACTTTCGCTCTTATCGTTTGGCGTTACGCCAGATTGATCCTCGGGTTTAGCCGTGGCGTCTGGTTTCTTGTCAGGTTGGTCTCCGCTCGGAGTGCCCGACGGAACTGCATTGACCGGTTGTTCCTTACCGACTGCATCATCGAACGACGGAGTCGCTGGTGTTGCATTCGGATCGGCGCCGGTAGTGTTTGGTTTTTCCATAGGCTTTATAGCAACGGATTAATCCTTTTTCGGTCTGACCTCACTCAGACTTACTTTGGCGTCCGTTGATTTAATAAACCGAGCCCCTTTGCGGAGGCTCGGTTGGTCTCTCAAGATATGGAAATCGCCAGAAATCCTATCTTAAGAGGCCAGCTGAACCCCTCAAAAAATGTTTGGCGATTTCCTTTTGTCTTATTGATCTTTATGGTGGTGCTTTCATATGATCATCGTGAATTGTTTTAATCCGGAGCAGGATTACTCCCAAGCCCTCAGCTCGACCTTGATAAAATCTCATCTCATCTGCAGTGAGTCCTTTGTTGAGTAGCCACGTCTTTGTGACTTCGAGTTCGTTGGCAATAAGCTCGGACAACGCATTAAAATACTTGGTCTCATAAAGATTGCTGATGGTTTCCTCGATGTCTTTGTGTAGTGTGTCGTTCATAGGTTTATTGCTTCATGGCATTGCCAAACATCGCACCCATTTCGTTACCTGCCAGTGGTTCTTTGGCTGGCATTGCTACTTCATTCGGGTCTATGGCAGGGGCATCACCGGGTGCTACGTCGGTCATACCGGGGCCCGGCAGTGTTACCTCGGCAGGATTCGGCATCACTGGTGCAGGTTTGTTTTCGGCTATGTAGTTGGTTGGCTCCCAGCCGTAGTCCTCAAAGAGTTTCATTAAAATCTTGAATTTCTTTACCGAGTAGATAGTTCCGGTTTCCGGATCGGTCAGTTGGTCTACGTCTTTGATCAGTCCCCAGAGTTCCAAGTCTTTTGACTTACGAAGTTCGGATGATGTGGCAAGACTTGTGGTTGATTCGAGGGACATCTCGTAGTCGTCAGCAAAGAGTCCATCAATGTTTTCGGTTGTTTCGTTTATAAGTCCATGTCGCATCAGGATTGCGATTGCCTTGTCTGGCATTACGCCTTTGGTCGTCCAGAATTGCTTCATCATGCAGATCCAGTGTTCAAAGTGCATGATGTAGGAGTTTCGGATCATGATCAGGAATAGCTTCACTCCCTCGAGTGTTGCTTCTCGCATGAACGAGGCAACGGTTGCTGTTTGTTTTGCATCCGCACCGGCCGTGGTTGTGT
>Ga0247727_10018209_pt1 | contig 11073 bp, 16 predicted proteins | sample WisWelCaveWW1625_FD_202498 | JGI IMG/M metagenome (GOLD analysis project Ga0247727, IMG submission 202498) | Biofilm microbial communities from Wishing Well Cave, Virginia, United States - WW16-25 | ecosystem: Environmental > Aquatic > Deep subsurface > Groundwater > Cave microbial mat | place...
CTCCCTGCAGCGTCGCGTTCCGGGCATCGAGCGCGAGGAACCGGCGCACGCCCGTGTCGTCGCCGAGGATCGCGGCGGTGAGGATGTCGCTGCTCGCGACCTCGGGGTGCGCCGCCAGGATCGCCGCGGCCCGCTCGAGCGAGCCGTGCCAGATGCCGGCCGCGAGGAACGCCGCCCGTGGATCGTCGCTGCGCGTCATCGAGATGCCCACTCGAGCACCGGATTCACCCACTCCGGAAGCGGCCGGTAGAAGAACCCGTGACCGAGCCCCGTGTTGAGCACGATCTCACGCACGACGAGCGCGGAGCGCGACTCGGAGTCGTCGCCAAAGGGTGGGCACGGGCCCTCGAGATCGTCGCTCGCCTCGCGAATGGCGAGCACGCGTCCGCGCGGGCGCCGGCCCTCCTCGGCCAGGAGCCCGCGCACGCTCGTGGAGAGACAGGCGCCCAGCACCGCGAAGCGCACCTCGGGGTTCGAGAGGCGAGCCGACGCCAGCAGCGCGATCGCCGCGCCCATGGAGGCTCCGACGACGGTCACAAACTCGGGGTGCACGCCCGAGGCGAGGAGCTTCCGCACCTGCTCGACCACGCGGTCGGCCGAGTCGCTCACGCTGGCCGTCTTCGACCGCATCTCCCCGCTCACGACGAAGCCCCGCTCGCGAAACGCGTCGAGGATCGCCTCGAGCTCGTAGTACCCGAACTGCGGGTGCAACGGCCGCTTGCTCTGCTCGACCTGCACGATTCGCCCGTGCAGGTAGATCAGGTGACGAGGCTGCGCCGTCTCGCCGGCGAGCGCTGCGACCGATCCGGCGAGGAGTGCGACGGCCAGCCCGACCGTCCACCGCCTAGTTCTGCTCCCACAGCCCACAGATATTCCCCTGCGGGTCGATCATCGCCGCGTACGCCCCGACGCCCGGCACCGGGGTCTTGGGCAACGCGACCTGCGCACCCAGCTTCGTCGCCCGCTCGAGCGCTGCGTCGATGCTCGCGACGTCGACGTAGTTCATCCACGGCTGCTGCGCATGCTGCCGCTGCATCACCGCGCCGTTGATCCCCGGCCCGTCCCCGCCTGTGTCGCACAGCCAGTACTCCGGCCCGGGCATCGGGGCCTTCTGGAACTTCCAGCCGAACACGTCCCCGTAGAACCGGGTCAGCGCCTCCGGCTCGTTCGCCGGGATCTCGAAGTGCACGATGCGGTTGCTCGCCATCTCGTTCACGCTCCTTGGTGAAAAAAGGTGAGTCTAGCCTCTCCCCCGCCCCAGCGGAAGCGGCGGCCGGGTCATGGGGTCAGACCCCGCCGGCCATCGTCCGTGCGATCATGCGCTTCGAGGACCGCCCGATGTCGCACCGTGTGTGCCCCTGGTGGGTCGGTTACCTGCTGCTCTCCCCGCTGCGGCGACTGGTCCAGGACCCGCGGGCGTGGCTCGGGCCGTTCGTTCGGGAAGGGATGGTGGTGCTCGAGCCGGGACCGGGAATGGGGTTCTACACGCTCGACGTCGCCCGGATGGTCGGACCCTCGGGGCGCGTCGTGGCGGTCGACGTCCAGGAGAAAATGCTCGCCGCCCTGCGGCGGCGCGCGGTGCGGGCCGGTCTCGCCGACCGCATCGATCTGCGCCGCGCGCGACCGGACGGCCTCGGAATCGACGATCTCGCCGGGCGCGTCGACCTCGTCGTGGCCATCTTCGTGGTCCACGAGATGGCCGACGCCGAGAGCTTCTTCGCCGAGGCCTGGCGCGCGCTGCGTCCCGGAGGGCGTCTACTCTTCGCCGAGCCCAGGCTTCACGTGCCGCGGAAGCGGTTCGAGCGGGCGGTCGCCGCCGCGGAGCGAGCGGGCTTCGCGCGCGAGGAGGGCTTCCGCTTCCCGAGCACGCAGCGTGCGGTATTCGCGCGACCCGCCAGCTAGGTCGCTGAGGTCGAAGGAGCCTGCATGCTCTCCGGGATCCGCACCGCGACGACCTCGCCGCGCGCCGTCACGCTGCCCGCGGCCGAGAGCGCCACGTCGACGACCGCCTTGCGCTCGCTGCGCTCGCGCACGCGAGCCCGCAGCTCGAGCTCGGGCCCGAGCGGCGTCGGCGCGACGTACTCGACGCGCAGCACCGCTGTCACGAACCGCGGCGCGGGCCCCTCGCCAATCGACCGCCCCGCCGCTCGCTCGGCGGCGGCCGCGGCCGCGGCCATCGCGTGACAGTCGATCAGGGACGCGATCAGCCCGCCGTAGACGAAGCCGGGCAAGGCCATGTGGTCCGCGCGGGGGGTGAAGCGCGCGACGGCCTCGTCGCCCTCGGCAAAGCTCTTCAGCCTGTGGCCCAGCGGGTTGCCGCGCCCGCAGCCGAAGCAATGAGCGAAGTCCTCGGGGTACAGATCCTGGATCGCTCGCATGATCGCCGCGGCGGTCTACGCGTCGATCATGGTCTTGAAGCCGCCGTACACCATGCGCTTGCAGTCGAAGGGCATCGCGTTCTGGTTCATCATCTTGGCCAGTCGCGGGTCCTTCATCACCTTGGCGTTGACGCGATCGCGGTGCGCGCGCGACTTGAACATGATCCAGGAGAACACGACCGTCTCGCCGCGCTTCACTTTGGCGCTGCGCGGGAACGGCGTCCCGAACTTCACCGCGAGGTCGTCGCCGACGCACTCCCGGTACTCGACGGCGCCGTGCTCGCGCCAGATCTTGCCGGCCTTCTGCGCCATACTGCGGTAGGCGGCGAGGTTCTTCTTCGGAACAGGCAAGACGAAGCCGTCGACATAGCTAGCCATGCGAGTCCTCCTGAGTTTTGGCTGTCGCGTGATTCTACGTCAGAACAGACCGTGTGGGGACGACCGGTGCTCGGTCGCGGCCCCCGAGCAGCAGGAGGTGCCTACCGTCTGCCGCGACGGTTGACGCCCTCGCCGAGCGAGTAGCTCACGAACTCCCCGTTGCCGCCGGCGGCGCGGAAGGCCCTATGGGTCGTTCTCGCCGTAGAGCCACTTCAGTCGACCTGCCTTCCCCGAGCCGCCTCGAGCCGCTGCTCGCGCATGTAGAGAAGCAGCGGCACGCCCAGGGACACGCCCACCACCAGGTTGGCAGCGAGCGGAGCCCAGACGTGCTTCATGCCGGCCGCCGCCCCTCGACGACCACGAGCGTCCAGAGCACCACCGACGACACTGTGACGTCCAGGCCGAAGAAGCCGCCGATCCGATTCGAGAACAGCTGCTCGAAGAACAAGCGCAGATCGAGGCCATGCTCTATGAGGGTTCCCGCGACGCAGAGCACCAGGTACAGGCCCTTCGGTTTCATCGGCGACCCCGCCTCGACTCGATGCCGGGATCATACGCCGTGCTGAAGTTGCCGCTCCGCTCGACGCGCGAAGCGAAACAGGCAGTAGATGAACTCCTGCGATCGACCCGCAGGCGTCCGGTGCTGTTCCCGCGTGCTCTCGACGAGGTGGAATCCTTCGCCGAGCTCGGCGTGCAGCGCCGCGGGCGCGTAACGCACGACCGGAAGACCGCTGCAGACCGTGGGCCCGTCGGGGCCGAAAGCGGCCACGATCACATAGCCGTCGGGCCGGACGGCGTGGTGGACCTGCGCGGCGTAGCGCCGCCGGTCCTCCGGATCCGTGAGGAAGTGAAAGACCGCGCGGTCGTGCCAGACGTCGTAGGCGGACGGAGCCAGGGCGACACCGAGGACGTCCGCCTCGAGCCAGGTGAAGATCGCACCGCGCTCGCCGAGGCGCTGCCGCGCTGCGGAGAGAGCCGTCGATGAGAGATCGAGGACCGTTACGGAGCGGTAGCCGTTCTCGAGCAGGTGACCAACGAGCGTCGACGCGCCGCCGCCAACGTCGAGGATCGCCGCAGTCGAGCGCGGGGCCACACGGCGAATCAGCTCGAGCGAGAGCGTCGGCTGCGGCTGGAACCAGCTGACCCGATCCGGCGCGACGGTCTGGTAGACGTGATCCCAGTGCGCCTTGCAATCCACTTGAACCTCGGGCTCACAGCGAGAGGGTCACTGCCCCCCGCGACGCCATCGCTCGAACTCTCGGGCACCCTGAAGAAAAGCAACGACTTCCACGGTGTACGCCCGCCACGATCGACGCTCCGTCCTAGTGCGGCCCGCCTCCCATCACGGTCTTCCGGAACCGCGCCTTGCCGGCCCAGTAGAGGCTGATCTCGTGGCCGTCCGGGTCGCGCAGGTAGGCGTGCTTCCAACCCCACGGCATGACCTTGGGCATCTGGGCCAGCTTCACGCCCTTGGCTCGCAGGGCCTTGCAGAACGCGTCGAGCCCCTGCACTTCGAAGTACAGGCGCACACCTTCGGTCTTCGCATCCATCTCCTGGCCCCGGTCGACGACGTGGAGCGCGATCGTCGTGCGGCCGCCCGGGCTCTTGAGCCGTGCGTACGCGCCGGGGTAGCTGTCCACCACCTCGAACCCGAGCGCGTCGCGGTAGAACTTCAACGCGCGCGGGAGCTTGGTCGTGTAGATCATCGCGTGGTTGAACTCGAGCTTCGCCGGCATTCAGACCTCCGTTCGGACCGCCACTCCTCGGCCAGGATCGCCCAGCGCTCGTGGTCCTGCCACTGCCCGCGGATCTTCAAGTACCGCGGCGACAACCCCTCTTTCCGGAACCCCAGCCGACGAACCAGCCGAATCGACGCTCGGTTCAACGGCTGGATGTTCGCCTCGAGCCGGTGCAGTTTCAACTCGCGGAATGCCTTCGTGAGGACGAGCCCCAGGCCTTCGGTCATGTAGCCCCGTCCCGCGTGAGGCGAGAACGCGCAGTACCCGAGGTACGCGCTCTGGAAACAGCCGCGCACCACCTCGTTCAGGTGGATGACCCCGACGATCTCTCCCGTGGAGTGCAGGCAGACCAGGAAGCCCTCGTGCGATGGCCGCCTGGTCCACGCCAGGAAGGCCTGGAACGCCTCCGGCGAGTTCGGCGGTGAGACCCACGGACGGTGCAGTCGACGGCTCCGGCGAACGCAACTCAAGAACTCCTTCTGGTCCCGCTTCCGTGCTGGCCGGATCACGACGCAACGGAGGCTCACGGTCCTGCGGGTTCGGTGAAGGCGAGGTAGTACCCATTGGGATCGCGGATCCCGAATTCGTGCATCCCGTAGTCCATCACCTCGGGTCCCCACGCGAACTCGACCTTGCCGCGAAGCTCCTCGGCCAGCGCCGCTACGCTTTCGGGATAGATGTAGAACGTGCCGCTGCAGATCGGCTCGGGCGGCGTCCCCACTGGTGGCTCGGTGTGGAACCGGAATACCACGCCATCCCGTTGGACCTCGGCCCAGCTGGCCGTCGCCGGGTCGGGGTGGCATCCCGTGAGCTCGAAGCCGAGCTTGCGATAGAACGACAGCGTCTCGCTCATGTCGCGCACGAGCAGCGCCGGCACGAGCCGCTGGCCGATCCCGCCGCGTGTCATGACAGTCCGCACCTACCCCGCGTGACCTTCACCGTTTCGAAGCGCGATCCGCCCTCAGCTCCTGCAACTCCGGAAGGTCGGGATCCGCGTCGCGCCAGTGGCGCCTCGCCGCCTCGACCTCCCGCGCGGCGCCGAGATCGTCTCCCTTGTGACGCAGGACGAGGGCGAGCGTCGCATGGCTTCCCCCGTACGCGGCGTCGTGGTCGAGCATCTGAGCCGCGATGAACTCGGCGAGCTGCCAGTCTCCCGCCTCCATTGCGCTCCGCGCCATCGACTCGAGACGGAAGAGCGCTTGGGACCAGGCATCCGGGCCGGGGGCAGCGCGCAGAGCGCGCACGACGTCCTTCAACACGCCGCGGGCCTCGTCCCGCTGCCCCGCCCGGAGCAACAGGTCGCCGCGCAGCGCCTCGACCCACGGCGCCACCATGGAGCGCGGCGGATCGAGTCCGAGGGTCACCTGCGGGACCGTCTCGAGCTCTCGTCGCGCCGCTTCGAGCTCCGTTCGTGCGTCGTCGGGGCGTCCGAGCCCGAGCAGTGCCTGCCCCGCGAGCGCGTGGCCGACGCAGCGCGACTGCGGGTAGTCCGTGACCGTCAGCGCACGCGCCGCCTCGAGCGCCTCCGGGTCGCGGCCCCGGTGGATCAGGAAGTTCGGCAGCTCCCGGAGGTTGAACGCCCGGTAGGCGCTCACGGCCGCCAGCGTCCCGGACTCCCGCAGCGTCCTCTCGGCGAGCGTCATCTGCCCCTTGTGCTCGTAGCAGCTCGCGAGCAGATCGAGGTTGTGGCCGTGGTGCCAGTCCAGGGCCGGATCGATCTTCTCGGCGACGTAGTAGGCGCGCTCGAGCGCGTCGGTCTTGAGGAACTGCGCGATCGCATCGTCGACACGGCCGACGCGGCGCAGGTCGTGCCCCCACATGTGTGCCGCGTGGGGAATCGCCGGCGCCTGGCGTGCGTAGACCTCGCCGTGCTCGAGGGCCTTGTCGACGCGGCCGATGGTCTCGTAGGAGTGAACGAGGTAGTGGTGGGCCGTGGCGTGATCGGGAACGAGCCGCAGCACGGCCTGATAGAACGCGATCGACGCCGCGCCGCCGCGCTGGCCGCGCCCCGAGGCGTTGGCCTCCTCCGCGTTGCCGCGCAGGATCCACAGCTCGGGGTTGTCGAGATCCCTGGCCAAGGCGTCGTCGATGCTCCTCTTGTAGGCGAGAAAACGGCTCGAGTCCTGGATGTCGTCGATCGCCGCGAGCTGCTTCTCGCGGATGTCCATCCGACGGCGCTCGGCCTCGCTGACGCCCGACGCGAGCGCCCGCGCCTGCTCGAAGAGCTGCCGGGCCGCCTCCAGGTTGTCGAGCCCGGACTGGACGAAGCTCAGGCCCAGATAGGCCAGCGCCAGATCGGGATCCAGACGAAGCGCCTGGTGGAACGACCGCGACGCTTCGATCCACACGTACGACTCGAGGAAGTTGAGGCCCTGGTCGTAGAACGCCTGCGCCTCGGCCGAGCGGGTGGTGACCGCCTCGTGCGAGTTGCCGATGCCGTGGCGGGGCGGGATCACGCGCTCGAGCAGCTCGGCCGGAACGTAGCTCGGCGGCATGGCACAGGCCGCGTGCGGATCGTCCTGCGCAAGAGCGCCGCCGCCGCCCGCGAACACGAGGACCGGCACGGCGATCGAGCGGAGCAACGAGCCGGCCCGATCACGCCGCGTCTGCGTCGGCATATTACACCTCCGTGCGATAGTCCCCTTCTACCCCCGAGACGCGAGCCGCGCAAGGACCTGGATCCGCCGCAAGGTCACCCACTGGCGGGCAATCTCCTCGCTCTTGATCCGGTTGCGCGGAATGTACGCCCCGTAGCCGACGATGCCAGCCATGGGAGCCTCCTGATTCGTGCGCCGCCTGTCGGTGAACATCACAAAGGAGGACCGCCTCGACCCGGCGATCGAACGGTTGGGAGGCGTTTGCGGCCGGCGGGGCGCAGGAGCACAATGGCCGCAGCGCGTACCCCGCAGCGCGGGGAACGAGGAGGTGCCAGCATGCCGACCTCGGCCCAGAAGCTCAAGTCCTTCCTCGACGAGAGCCGCGTGAAGTACGAGGCGATCCACCACTCGCCCGACTTCACGGCGCAGGAGACCGCTGCTCACACCCACACGCGCGGCCGCGACTTCGCCAAGACGGTGATCCTGCAGGTAGCCGGGGGATACGCCATGGCGGTCCTGCCGGCGCACCACAGGGTGGACCTGGCCAAGCTGCGAGAAGCCGTCGGAGCCACGGAGGTCCGGCTCGCCACGGAGCCCGAGATGGACCGCCTCTGCCCGGACTGCGAGACCGGTGCGGTTCCGCCCTTCGGGAACCTCTACGGACTACCCGTCTGGGTCAGTTCGACCGTGGCCGCCGACGAGCGGATCACGTTCAACGGGGGCACCCACCAGGACGCCGTGCGGATGAAGTACGCCGACTTCGAAAAGCTGGTGCGGCCGCGGGTCGCCGACTTCTCCGTGCTCGCCTGAGGCGCTGGGGCGCGACACGCAAGAGGGCGACGCGCGCCGGTCGTACTCGGAGATGTGGGCTCACGGCGCCGAACGCTTCCGCGACGACCTGAGGGTGGAGGAATGACGGGAACGGCGTACCATGGCTTCAACCTCAGGAGTTGACGCATGGGGCTCGGGCGCATCCGGCTGGCGGCCATAATCCTGGCGGCGGGGCTCACATCGACCGCAGCCACGGCCCAGCAACTGTGCGGGGGCATCAGCGGAATCCCCTGTGGCACGGGCGAGTTCTGCGAGCTGCCCGACGGCTCCTGCTGTTGCGACTTCGTCGGCACCTGCTCGGCGATCCCGGGAGGGTGTCCCGCGATTTACGACCCGGTCTGCGGCTGCGATGGAGTGACCTACCCCAATCGATGCGAGGCGTCCCGAGCCACGGTCTCCGTCGACCACCTCGGGCCCTGCGGCATCGGCGCAGAGGTCACGGGGGTCGTGTTCCCGGGCGCGAACGAGATGACCTGGGACGATGCACCGGGAGCCCTGGCTTACAACGTCTACCTGCGACGGGACGTAGCCGCCTCCGACCCGCCGGCCTTTGGCGGCCACTGCCTGCTCTCCGCGCTGCACGCGCCGCAAGCCTTGCTCGAGTCCGACCCGCCGTCGGACGCGCTCTGGCAGTTCCAGGTCACCGCGATGTACGAGGACGGCGAGGGATCGATGGGCGCGACGAGCGACGGCGTGCCGCGGGCGCCCGCCGCCCCCTGCACCTGCACGCTCCCGGCCGACTCCGGCCCGTGCGACGGTGTGTGCCTGCGCTGGTTCTACGAGTTCGTGGCAGGTCGGTGCGAGAGCTTCGTCTGGGGCTGCTGCGGCGGCAACGCCAACAACTTCGCGACCGCAGAGGAATGCGCGGCGACCTGCCCGCCTTGATTCTGAGGCGCCGCTCCTGCACCAGCCTGGCGCCACTTCACGGCGTGCGGAGACCGGCGGGAACCGGAGTGACGAGATGCCGCGGAGCAGCACGAACCCGAACGCGTGCCAGTGACTGCCCGCCATGAACCCATTCACCGCCCCCACGATCATCGTTCTTCTCTTCACGGCGCTTCCGGCCACGACCGCCGACCAGGACGACCTCGATCGGATCCTCGCGTTCGAGGGATCCCGCTCCGGCGCGGCGCCGGCGGGTTGGGGCGGCGGGCCGCCGGAGACGCTGTTCGCCGACGGCGACGTCGTCCACGGGGGCTCGTGGTGCGGGAGGATCGAGCGCACCTCGGAAAGCCCGGAGGCGTTCAGCACGCTCACCACCCGGATCCCGATGGACTTCGCGGGGGCGGCGGTCGAGTTGCGCGGGTTCCTGAGGACGGAGAACGTCCGAGGCTGGGCCGGATTATGGATGCGGGAGGACGGCGAATCCGGATCCGTCGCGTTCGACAACATGCAGAGCCGCGAGTTGCACGGTACGACGGAGTGGACCGAGTACACGATACGGCTTCCGATCGACAAGGCCGGCGTGAAGCTCTTCTTCGGCGCGCTCCTGGTGGGCGAGGGGAAGGTCTGGGTCGACGATCTGCGACTGCTGGTCGACGGCAAGCCGCTCCGGGAGGCCCCGACAGTCGAGCGACCGGAAACGGTCCTTGGCACCGATCGGGAGTTCGACGCGGGCTCGCAGGTGACGATCGACACGTTGACGCCGGACCAGACCGCGAACCTCGCGACGCTGGGCAAGGTCTGGGGCTTCCTCAAGTACCACCACCCGAAGGTCGTGGCGGGAGACGTCCACTGGGACTTCGAGCTCTTCCGCGTTCTCCCGCACGTGCTGGCCGCCGCCGACCGCTCCGGGGCGCAGCAGGCGATCCTGGACTGGGCGAAAAAGCTCGGCGACGTTGCGGCGTGTGATCCGTGCGCGACCCTTCCCGACGGCCTGGCCCTTCGCCCGGACCTCGCGACTGGATCCACGACCGTGCGACGCTCGGCGAGCCTCTGGCGGCGTTCCTCGAACACGTCTATCGCAACCGACCCGCGCGCGGCGACCAGGCCTACGTCGCGCTGGTCCCCGGCGTTGGCAACCCGGAGTTCCGTCGCGAGAAGGGGTACGGCGAGCCGGCACTCCCCGACTCGGGCTACAGGATCCTGGCGCTCTTCCGCTGGTGGAGCGTCGTTCAGTACTGGTCGCCCTATCGTGACGTGATCGGCGCCGACTGGAACGCGATCCTCCCCGAGTTCCTTCCGCGCCTGGTCGGCGCGAAGGACCTCGACCCGTATCGAACGGAGCTGTTCGCGTTGATCTCACGGCTCAACGACGGTCACGCCAATCTGTGGAGCGTGTTGGCGACGCGACCGCCGCGTGGAGACTGTCAGATTCCGGTACTTCTGCGAAGCGTCGAGGGGCAGGCGGTCGTGACAGGCTATACGCACGCCGAGAAGGGTCCGTCGACCGGGCTGAAGGTCGGCGACGTCGTCCGTGCCCTGGACGGGGCTCCGGTCGACCGGCTCATGGCGTCGTGGAAGCCGTACTACTCTGCGTCGAACGACGTTCATAGAACGGCCGCGATGATGCGCGCGATGACCCAGGGCGCGTGCGGCCCCGTCCAGGTGGTTGCCGAGCGGGCAGGCGCGCCGCTCGAGATCGCCACCGAGCGCCGGCCCAACGGGGAATTGGACCTGCAGGCCGGCCGGACACACGATCTTCCCGGAGCGGCGTTCCGGCGCCTTTCGCCCGACGTCGCCTACCTCAAGCTCTCCGCCGTCAAGGTCGCCGAGATCCCGGACTACCTGCGCGGAGCCGAGGGCACCAAGGGCTGGATCATCGACATCCGCAACTACCCGTCGGAGTTCGTCGTCTTCGCTCTGGGGGGACATTTCGTCGCGGAGCCGACGTCGTTCGCGCGCTTCACGCACGGGGATCCCGCCAACCCGGGCTCGTTCCGCTGGACCGATCCTCCGGTCGAGCTGACGCCGATCGCGCCACACTACCCCGGGAAAACCGTCATCCTCGTCGACGAGACCTCGATGAGCAGCGCGGAGTACACGGCGATGGCGCTACGAGCCGCGCCGAACGCGCTCGTCGTCGGCAGCACGACGGCGGGCGCCGACGGAAACGTCTCGGGGGTTCCTCTGCCCGGAGGGCTCATGAGCCTGATCAGCGGAATCGGGGTCTTCTACCCCGACAAGAGGCCGACCCAGCGCATGGGCATC
>Ga0247727_10018210_pt1 | contig 11073 bp, 10 predicted proteins | sample WisWelCaveWW1625_FD_202498 | JGI IMG/M metagenome (GOLD analysis project Ga0247727, IMG submission 202498) | Biofilm microbial communities from Wishing Well Cave, Virginia, United States - WW16-25 | ecosystem: Environmental > Aquatic > Deep subsurface > Groundwater > Cave microbial mat | place...
TGATCGCGCCAGAGAGAACTCACCCATGACATTTCCGATACGTCTAAAACTCCTTTTGATGGTGCTTGGGGTGGTTTTGCTTTCCATCTTGACCATTACCCTGACCATGGCGGACCTCTTTCAAAAAGACAAGGCCCTTTATATCTCCGACGCGACCGCAACCCGGACCCTCTACATTGCAAAGGAGACCGAAGCCCTTCTCTCCGGATACCACGAGCAGATTCGAACCTTTACGTTACTGTGGCAAGAGAACAACATTGATCCCGTGCGCAAGGCCAGCCTGCTCAATCAGATGCTTGGGGAGTCTCCAGAAATCATTTCGCTGACGGTTTATGGCGCCGAAGGGAGAATACTGGAGACGCTCTACAACCCAAAGTACCTGGAATCGGCCGGCATCTCCTCTGCATCCTGGATACGCGAGATGCAATCTCCTCCGCCTCTAGAGGAAGTGCGCAAACAAGGGACGCTCATCTATAACGCAACCCGTTTTGCTGCGTTACCGGCTTTTACGCTTGCCTTGATGTTTAGAGAAACGGACCCTGCCCTCGGGGTATCCGCGCAGATTCATCTGCGCCGTCTGCAGGAGTTGGTCGGGCGTACCAGTGCCTATACAACTTTTTTGATGGATAGCCACCAAACCGTTTTGGCCCACCCGGACATACGGCAGGTGGTGGGGCTTGCCCATGTGGCGGAGATACCACTCGTTCGCGCGTTCCTTGCCCAGCCGACCTTTGCGGGAACACTCGAATATCAGGACAAAGAAAAAACAGCCCTCCTTGGCGCCTATGCGCGCCTCAAATTTCATGGTCTTGCGGCAATGACCACGGTGCCTAAAAGCATGGCCGATATTACGGCCCAGGATTTGGCGCGGGCACTCGTATGGGTTTCGTTGGGTGCTTTTTCTGTCTGTGCAATCGTCAGCCTGCTGTGGGCACGGCGTCTGACACGTCCCATTCATATTCTCTCCGAGGCGGCAAGGGAGGTTGCATCAGGAAATTTCAATGTTCGCGTCAACGTCAAGGATCGGGATGAAGTCGGGCTTCTGGCCGATTCTTTCAATGGGATGACCTCCGAATTGGAGGCGCGGGAGGCGGGTTTGAAATCGGCACATGCGGCTTTGATCCAATCGGAGAAGATGGCGGCGTTTGGACAATTAGGGGCCGGGATCGCCCACGAAATTAAAAACCCCCTCGCGGGCATTTTGGGCTATGCGCAACTCGCACTTCGCAAGGTGGATGCAGAAAGCCCGGTTATTCACGCGCTTGAGGTCATTGAAAAAGAAACGCGCCGATGCCGTACGATCGTGGACAACCTGATGCGTTTTGCGAGACAGGAAAAGACCGAATTTTCTCACGTGCATCTCAATCGGGTTGTGGAAGATGCCCTCGCCATTGTTGACCATCAGATGTCGCTCAATCGCGTGCGTATTGAAAAAAACCTTACGGAGACTCTGCCTGCGATACGCGGCAATGCCAACCAACTCCAGCAGGTTCTGATCAACTTGATGATCAACGCCCAACAAGCGATGCCCGAAGGTGGCGCGATTCGCGTGCTCACGTATGCTCTCGATCACCAAATTACCGTTGCCGTTTCCGATACCGGAGAGGGGATGCCACCTGAGATTCAGCAGAAAATTTTCGAGCCGTTTTTTACAACCAAACCGGTGGGACAGGGAACAGGCCTCGGACTCTCGGTCTCTTATGGCATTATTAAGGAGCATGGAGGTATCATGCAACTCAAGAGCGGCCGAGGAGAGGGCACGACCTTTACGCTGCAATTCCCGGTTCTGCCGGAGCCGGAGGACAGTGTGCCCCATTCAGATCAGGCCGAGATTCACAAGGAGGCCCGCTCATGAAGCCCAGCATCTTGATTGTAGATGATGAAGAATCGATTCGCTCGTTTATGGTGGAATTGTTGCAGGAGGCAGCGTATGAAGCCGACCCTGCCGCCTCTGCGGAGGATGCCCTCGAGATGCTGCAACGGAAACGATATGGCATCATCTTTACAGACCTTCGCATGCCCGGCATGGATGGCATTGCCTTGCTGGCAAAGATCAAAGAAAAAGATCCAAACAGCGAAGTCATTGTGTTGACGAGCCACTCCTCGGTCGCCTCGGCTGTCGAGGCTCTGCGTCTGGGGGCCTACGACTATCTCATGAAGCCGGTGGATAAGCTGGACGACGTTCTCGCACTGGTTGAGCGTGCGATAGAAAAAATTGCGAGAGTGCACGGGACCACCGTGCTCCAAATGGTTGAAAAAGATATTGCAAGCGGACTTGAAATGACAGAGCTCTATGCCCGGGCGGCCAATGGGCTGGCCCGACTCTTCGAAGGACAAAACAGCTTGATTTGGGAGATTGCAGAGGGAGGCCTATTGATCCCTAAATCGCAAAATGGTTTTTCATCGTTCGATAAGGAAGGGTGGACATTACAGGTGTTTGATATGCCTGCAATGTCTGGCCTGCCCCCGCCCGAATGGCAGCAGGGCTGTCTTCTCAAACTCTCGATGACCTCGGCGATGTTTTCTCTGGTGATGAGTCATGAGAAATTTCTTGCCCTGATTGGCGTCTTTAGCTCGGAGTCTGTGATCTTCTCTGATCGAGAGCGCGATCTCTTGGGTCGGTTTGCCGGCACATTGAGTATGGCCATGGAAAATGCCGCGCGTTATGCAGATGCGAAGGCCCTTTCCATTCGTGATGCCTTAACGGGGCTCTATAACCGCCGCTACTTCGATGAGGTCATTTCCATCGAGATCAAGCGTGCGTTGCGCCATCAACAACCGATTGCGTTGTTATTTATGGATGTGGACTTTTTCAAGAATTATAATGATACCCAAGGGCACCCGGCCGGAGATACGCTGCTGAGGCAACTGGCGGAGGTGATTCTCAAGCGTGTGCGCATGACAGATATTGTTTGTCGCTACGGCGGAGAAGAAATCGTCTTGCTCCTTCCGCATACGACAAAAGAGAATGCCAAAATTTTGGCCGAGGAACTCTGCGGGCGTATTGCAGCCCATCCGTTTCTGCATCGCGAGGCACAGCCGGGCGGGGCGGTCACGGTGAGTATCGGGATTGCAGAATGTCCAAAAGACACGCAGAACACCTGGCAAATCGTGCGTCTTGCGGATGAAGCCCTCTATGCCGCAAAGAAGGCCGGCCGTAATCGCGTCTGTCTGTACGCAGCCCCCGTATAAAACATCCATGCCGCTGCTCGCATTCCTTTTCGATGCCCTCAAAAATCTGAGGGCCAATCCCTTGCGCTCATGTCTCACCTTGATCGGAATTGTCATCGGCGTTGCGGCTGTGATTGCGATGTCCTCGATTGTAGAGGGCGGTCGGCAGCTCACCGTAGACATGATCGAAAAAATGGGCACGCATCTGTTGTCGGTGCGTCCGAAAACATTAAACGATGAAGAGCGCCGTGCATCAACAGGCCGATCCAAAGGGTTGCGTGATCGAGACGCCATGCAAATTGAGCAGAACATCCCGTTGGTGAAGCAGCTGACACCCATTGTGAATGTCTCCACCGTGCTGAGATACGAGAACCGCAAGTATGAAGGCATGGTCGAAGGGGTAGCGGCTGCCTATCGCAGCATCCGCAATCATGATGTGGATCGGGGACGCTTTCTCTCCGAAGCGGATGTTGCCACCTACCAAAAGGTCCTGGTCATCGGCACGGAGGTTGCCGAGGAATTGTTCGGCACGGTGGATCCCATCGGCCAAAATGTCAAGGTTGGAGCGCAACGGTTTGTGGTCGTGGGCATGCTGCAACAGAAAGGCAGTCTCCATGGCATCAATTATGATGCGACGATCCTCATGCCCGTCACCACGGCAATGAAACTATTTCGCGGCAATAACACGTTGAGCTCTCTGATTGTCAAAGTGGCATCGCGTCGCCATATGAGACCTGCGGAGCAGCAGATAAAAACATTGCTTTTACGCCTGCACGACAATGTAGAGGACTTTACGATTCGCAGCCAAGATGAGTTACTGCGCAATACCGAGATGATTATTTTGACGTTTCGTATCATCTTAGGCGGCACGGCAGTGCTCGCCCTGATTGTCGGTGGGATTGGCATTATGAATATCATGTTAGTGAGCGTTCTTGAGCGCACTGCAGAAATCGGGCTTCGGAAGGCGCTCGGGGCGACACGCCGCGCAGTGATGTTTCAATTCCTTGTTGAAGCGACGACCCTCAGCGTCATTGGAGGGATCGCAGGCATTCTTCTTGGAATCGCGTTGGGGAAGGGGTTTGGCTGGTTTGCTCAGAAGGCCATCACGGGGTGGGTGGCGATCGTCATGCCCGAGGCGATCGCATGGGGTTTTTGGGTCTCCGTCATGATCGGTGTGGTTTTTGGTCTGTATCCCGCCTGGCGCGCGGCGCGATTGGATCCGGCCGATGCCTTACGGTATCAATAGCCTCAGAGAGGCATTTCGATGAAGGTCGTCACCGCACAACAGATGCGCGCATTAGATCAAGAGGCCACACAGGACTTGGGCATACCGTCCCTCTTGCTCATGGAAAATGCGGCGCGCGGCTTGGTCGATCGCATCGAGACCCATTTAGGGAAGGTGCAGTCTCAAAAGGTCGTTATCTTATCGGGCAGCGGCAACAACGGTGGAGACGGACTGGCCGCCGCACGACATCTCCGCATGCGCGGGGCAGAGGTGACGGTCTATCTGTTTACGGTGCCCGAACAGGTCAGCGGCGATGCGAAGGTCTCGCTCGAGATATGGCAGAAATCCTGCGGTGTCCTCTATACCCAGAATCGGTTGTGCTGGGATCAACTGGAAACCGATTTGCGCGGCTGCCATCTGGTGATTGACGCCTTATTGGGTACCGGATTGACGCGAGCCGTTGCAGGGGAGATGGCCCGCGCGATTGCACTGCTCAATACTGTGAAATCGAAGCAACGGCCGGTGGTCTCCGTGGATATTCCGTCAGGCATTGCTGCGGATACAGGCGAGAGGTTAGGCATGGCGGTGCAGGCAGATTATACCTTTGCGATTGCGCTCCCAAAATACGGTCACTATACAGGGGCGGGGCTCGAACACCGTGGCGTTTTGGATGTGATTGATATTGGCTTTCCTCCACCCTGGGTCGAAGCGGCAGGGCTGACGACGGAGACGATCTCAGCCCCTGTCATAAAGCCCCGTCCTCGCGGTGTGCATAAAGGACAGATGGGGCACTTGCTCGTCGTGGCCGGATCGCTGGGCAAGTTGGGTGCTGCGCGGATGACCGGGTATGCCGCATTGCGTACAGGATGTGGCTTGGTGACTTGTGCCTTGCCGCGTTCGTTGGCCCAGACTGCCACAGATCCTATGGAGATGATGACGCTGCCGCTCCCTGAAACGGACGCGGGAACGCTTGATGGGGCCGCTGATGTGCAAATTGTAAATGCCGCAAAAAATAAAGACGCCGTGGCGATCGGGCCTGGGCTTTCTCTACATGCGGCGACACAGAAATTGATCTGTGCATTGATAGAAACGATCGAATGCCCCATGGTGATCGATGCAGACGCGCTGATCGCCATTTCAGAAAATTTTGCGGTGCTGGGTCGCCATTCCGAAAGATTGATTCTCACCCCGCATGCGGGCGAGATGGCGCGGCTGCTCAAAATTTCTTCTCAAGAAGTTCAAAAGGATCGCTTTGCAGCGGTTTTAAAATTGGCAACACAATACCGCGTGACGGCGGTTTTGAAAGGGGCGCATACCCTCGTGGCCGATCCGGAAGGACGGATTTATGTCAATGAAACCGGTAATCCCGGTATGGCCACTGCCGGCACTGGGGATGTGCTCACCGGCGTCATCGGTGGGTTGCTGGCCCAAGGGCTTGCACCGCTGGAGGCGGCGCGGCACGGCGTTTATTTCCAGGGTCGGGCCGGAGACCTTGTGAGGCCGAGGATGGGAGAGTCCGGCCTCATGGCCACAGACATCATTCATAAATTGCCCGAGGCCATGCAAACGGGGATGCAGGAATAAAAGGGAGGGGAGATGATTGATCAGATAACGCTGTTCTTTGGGGCAGTCCTGCTTGTGGTGGTCAGTGCGATGTTCGTGCATTCTTTTCTGGATAAGCGGCGTGTTCGGCAGCATTTGTCTATGCTGGTGCCTAAACTTTCCGGAGCGGTCGTTGGGGATAATCCTTTCAGCTATCCCCGTTTTGAAGGATATATACAACACCGAAGGTGCGATTTCTTTTTGACGGTGGTCAAAGCCGGACGCCGTCATATTCTCTACGCGGTCTATAGTTTGCAATCTGCGATCACCTGCGATCTCTTGCTGCTGAAGACGCGATTCTTCAAGCCGGCTGCAGATGAGGCTTCATTTGCGGAATTGGGAGGGGCGCCTGTGGCCTCTTTCCCGGGTTATGAGGTGCGATCCAGAAATCCGGAAACCGCCCATGCCGCGCTGAAGCAGGGCAACATCGAAGCCCATCTTGAAGGGTTTTCTGAATTTTCCAGTTTGCAATTGGGACCGGATGCGCTCGTTTGCGCCAAACCTTATGAGGGATGGCAAGACGTCTCTTCTGAAACGATCACGCGTCATCTCATGTGGCTACAGAAACTTGCGGAGGCGATGGAGCAAAAATGACCTCCTCCTTGCGGATCATCAGCACATCTGAATCGGTCACTTTCGGTTTGGGCAAAGGAATTGGACAACAGGCCTGCCCGGGGGATGTGGTTCAACTCATCGGCCCGCTCGGCGCTGGGAAAACGCAGTGGGTCAAGGGCATGGCAGAGGGCCTGGGTATCAAAGAAAACGAGGTCCGTAGCCCGACGTTTACGCTGATGCATGTCCACGATGAAGGCCGATTGCCGCTTTATCATATTGATTTATATCGTTGGGATCACCGTGAGGCCGGGTTGGAAGAGGCGATCGAAGGTAACGGGGTTGCCGTTGTGGAATGGGCAGATGAGGGCCCGGAGCTCTTTGCAGGGGTTGCATCCCTACGGGTTTCGATTCAGCATTTTGGTGAACATAGAGAAATTCAACTGGAGGGTCCGCAAATTTGGCAAAATCGTATTGCGGGGATGCGGGAACAATGGAGCGGTCCATTCGCCAAATTGCCGATGAGATGATCTCCCGATTGCATCTCTACAGGGCGATGGGAATAGACCTGTGGGACGTGCCCCTCTGTGAGCCCGGTGTCAGTGTACCGCAGGCCGTGCCGCGGGTGCAGCCTCAAGATGCGGTATCGGGGGTGTCGGCACGATCAGAAATATTGCCTTTGCCGTCTGAAACCGGACCGTTGCAGAGCATTCGGGAGGAGATCGGCGATTGCAAACGATGCAGGCTATGCGAGGGAAGAACGCATATCGTCTTTGGGGTGGGAGACCCTTGTGCCACGTTGATGTTTATTGGAGAGGGACCGGGTGAGGAAGAAGATCGGCAAGGGTTACCGTTTGTCGGGCGGGCGGGTCAGTTATTGACCAAAATGATTGCCGCGATGGGGAAAACGCGTGAAGCAGTCTATATTGCGAATATCGTCAAGTGCCGTCCTCCCAACAACCGCAATCCGCAGCCCGACGAGATTGCGGCCTGTCGTCCGTTTCTGATGCAGCAAATTTCGGCGATTCGCCCGAAGATCATTTGCACATTGGGCGCATTTGCAACGAAAACGCTCTTAGAGACCGAGCAAGCCATCTCTTCGCTCCGTGGTCGATTTCATCGTCTGGGCGACATCCAAGTGATGCCGACATATCACCCGGCCTACCTTTTGCGCAATCCCGCAGCCAAAAAAGAGGTTTGGGAGGATTTGCAAAAGGTCATCCCGTTGCTTTAGGTGCCTCCCCCCTTTTCCGTTTCCCCTCGGTGTCACCCCCCCTTAAAACAAGAACGCCCGGCCTCAATTCTCATTGAGACCGGGCGCCGTGCTCTTCCTGCTCGTGGTTTAAACCACTACCATCGAAGTCACTCTATGTTAGTTTGACGTTTTTGGCCTGGAGTCCTTTCTGACCCTGAGCGACCTCAAACTCGACCTGACTTCCTTCCTGGAGAGACCGGTATCCATCTCCTGTGATGGCGGAATAATGGACAAATACGTCCGGTTCTCCGTCTTCACGCGTGATAAAACCATAGCCTTTGCTGTTGTTAAACCATTTGACACGACCTTTGATTGTCATTTCGATGTTTCTCCTTTGTTAATTCTAATCACTCCAACCGACCTGACTCCAGACCCGGTTTCAGAGCGACAACCTTTGTTACACTTCGCAGCTTCACTCTCCTACGAAGCATCTCTTGATATCATGATCTTCAAGATCATGTCAAGATCGCGCCGAAGAATCTTCCGCCATGCCCCTATTTAGCTTCCCCCCGGAGGGGTCATACGTATCAGGCCTCCTGTGGCGCCGACTTTACTGAGACTGAAGATCAGCCACTTGGAAGGATCAAAGTTGTACCACTTCGTGCCATTGCGGTAGTCCCTTGGAAAGGTATGGTGATAATTATGGTATCCCTCCCCGAAGGTAATCAGGGACACCCACCAAGAATCCCTGCCGGTATGGCTTGTGCCATAGGATTGCTTGCCCCATAGGTGGCAGAGGGAATTGATGCAAAAGGTGGAATTGAGCACCATGAAGGTTCGGAAGATGACGGCCAAGAAGAAGGCCGAAAAGGCACCGATGGTGCCCCGATGCAAATAGCCAATACCCGCGGGAATGGCCCAGCCCATCAAAACGATGAGAAAATAGTAGCGATGCTGCCAGACGATCCATTTGTCTTTCAGAAAAGGGGTTCTGTATTTTTCCGTGCGGTAAGGGTCCCGATGGAGCAGCCAGGTCACGTGGCTGTGCCAAAACCCTAATTTTGCATTGTAGGGATCTTCCGCCGTGTCCACTTTGGTATGATGGCGCAAATGATCGGAACACCAAGCCAGCGCAGAATTTTCGAAGGCCCATCCTCCCGTAACGAGGAAATAGATTCTGACCCCTGCAGGCACACTGAAACTTTGATGTGTCAACAGCCGATGGTAACCGACGGTAATCCCGAGTCCCGTCACCACATACATCACCCCAAACAGGGTCCAGTCCAACCATGAATAGCCATAAAAGTGGCCAAACAGTGGAACCCCAACCAGTGCGCTTGACATTATAATCGCGAAAAGGCATATGTTCTGATAATCCAACATCCTTCTTGTGTTGGTTTGAGGCGGCACTATTGGGGTCATGTGTCTCCTATTGTACGGGTTAAAGGGCAGCAAAGGATCTGGACCTTATTCCCGTCCGGATCTTGTGTATAGAAAGAATAACTCCCATCGCGGTGGAATTGCGGGCCACTCAACAAGGTCAGGCCATGTTCCTGGGCCTTTTTTGCGATTTCGTCAACGGTTTGCTGGGTGTGCGCAAGAAAACCCAGATGATCCAGCCTGCCGCAGGTCTCTTGTATTTCCTCTTTTGAAGTTTGATGAAGGGCGAGGATATCCGAGCCTGTGGATAAATAAATATGCCCATGCTCGGGCTCCCATATCGGGCGCATTCCAAACAACGTTTCATAAAAGGTGCGCGAACGGCTCACATCTGCCACGCGCAACGCAACATGGCCGAGACTCACCCCGGGCAAGCCTTGTCCTCCCACACGATCCCGATCATCTTCAATTCTCAGCATAGAAAACGTATTCTAGCATAAAGCCTATCAAGATGACAGGAGAGAGATTCTTCGATTCATTTATATCCCACACGGTCCATGAGTTTGACCGCCTTGCTCTGGAGTTCGCCCGCACGGCTGATATCCATCTGTTCCTGCCGAAACATTCCCCAGGACAACACCGTAGCAGAGGGGGGAATTTCGGCATGGACCGGATATTCAAAATCGAGCTTTGCAAAAATGCGTTGGGCTTTTGGGGCGCTTAACCATTCCAATAATTTTTTTGCAGCCTCTGGATGTTTCGCATACCGGGCTACCCCTGCTCCGGAAATATTGATATGAACACCGCGATCTTTTTGATTCGGCCAAAAAAGAGACAATGGGAGCTTCGGCTTTTTGGCGATCAGGCGCCCGTAATAATAAGTATTGACGATCCCGACATCGCACTGTCCTGCGGCAATTGCCTCAAGGACTTGCGTGTCATCTGAGAAAATATCCGTTGCCAAATTTGCAATCCAGGACGAAAGCACCCGCTCTGTCCCCTGTTCGCCGAGTGCTGCAATCATCATGGCGATCATGGATTGATTGTAGACCTTTTTGGAAGTTCTGAGGCAGAGACGGCCTTTCCATCGAGAATCGCCCAAAGCCTCGTAAGTGGAGAGCTCCTGCGGTTTGACGCGATCTGTACGATAGACAATCGTGCGGGCACGTTTGGAGAGTCCAAACCAACGATTTTGCGGGTCCCTCAGATGAGCCGGAACGTTTTGCATCAGTACAGGCGATGCGATGGAGGCAAGGACACCGAGTTTTGCTGCGTGCCAGAGATTGCCTGCATCTATCGTGATCAACAAATCCGCTGAGGTGCGTGTGCCCTCGAGTTGGAGACGTGCCAATAGTGGGGCTTCGCTATCGGTGATATAGCGAATCTGCACGCCGGTTTCTTTTGTATAGGCATCGAACAGGGGCTGAATCAGCGATTCGTTGCGCGCAGAATAAACGATGACTTCTTCTGCAGCATAGGCCCATACCGAGATGAGGAGCATCACGCTCCATGCCATCCAGAGGATACTATTTTTACCCATCATGATTTGCGATAGGTGGCACAGGACTTGGGGGTCTCCCACAAGGTCACCTGCCGCACCGGCAAACCCTGTGAATCTGCATAATCATAGACCATCTTGGCCAGCACCTCGGCGGTCGGATTGTCGTCAATCACATAATGTGCCTCGCCCATTTGTGCGAGCAGAGGAACCAGCGGATCGCGTTTGCAAAGGATCAATCTATGGTCGAGATTCTGATCAATCCAAACTTGTACCACGCTTTTGATTTCCTCAAAATCGCGGACCATGCCGATTGAATCGAGTTGTTCTGTGATCAGCTCAATTTCAATACGGCCGTTGTGCCCATGCAGATGCCGACACTTGCCACTGTAATTGAGCAAGCGATGCCCGTAACAAAACGCGATCTCTCGCACCACGCTGTACATATCC
>Ga0247727_10018211_pt1 | contig 11072 bp, 17 predicted proteins | sample WisWelCaveWW1625_FD_202498 | JGI IMG/M metagenome (GOLD analysis project Ga0247727, IMG submission 202498) | Biofilm microbial communities from Wishing Well Cave, Virginia, United States - WW16-25 | ecosystem: Environmental > Aquatic > Deep subsurface > Groundwater > Cave microbial mat | place...
CAGTAGAACAATTATTTTTTTCATCCTTCTTCCTCAATTTGTTTGAAAATTCCTACAAAAAAGTTTTTTACAGGGTCGACCATCTTTCCTATAATAGATATCGCTCCTGAAGCAGCTTCATAAGCATCCCCTGCAGATTTTTTAACTGCAGGAGCATGAAATGTTGTTGCATTTATCTCTTGTTTCTCTTTTTCAAACTGCTTCAACAGCAGCTTGTTGACTTTTGAGCTCTTTCCTGCTTCAATAGATTTATTTAACTCTTGAATTTTTTTATCAAAAGCAATCTCTAGTGCTTTCTTCCTGACTTCATCTGCTTTATTTTTCTTTTCACTAATATTTTCTTTCTCTTTATCTTCTGCTTTTTTGAGCTCAGCTTTCAATTCTTCAAGAACGTCTTTCATTGCAGTCTTTGCTTCTTCTTTAAACTTTTTGGCAACTTCCCTCAATTCTTTTTCTTTATTGTGCAGATCTTCTGCTGTTGTTGCTGCCAATGCTGTTTGTAGTTTTTCTTCAAATTCATCATGTATTGTATCTAATGCTGAGCTCATATTCTTCTTACTTGCAAATTCAATGGCAGTATCCATTCTGGCAATGTAAGCAGATGCACGTAAATCAAGTTGTGCTTTTCGTGCTTCCAGAAGATAATCCTGTGCAAATACTGTAGGAATAAGAAAGAGGAACATTAGTAAGAGCGCTTTCATTATCTACTTCTTAGCAGCTTTGTTTAAATATTTTATTGCCACAACCTTTAAATATGATGTTATTTCATATAAATATATGGGATTTGATCCTGTTGAAGACCTGAAGTTGGCACTTATCGGTGTTTTGAATCACAATGTAGCACTTTCTACGCTCTTTGCCAAAAGAGGCATACATGATTACAAAGAGCAAAGGGCAGAATACTACAGAACATTAGTAAAACAAAGCTTAGCAAAAATTAAAGATATGTCTAAAGATCTGGACGAAGAAACGAAAAGCAAAGTGGCAAAACTGGAAAGTTCTTTAAGGGTAGGAGATCCTAAATCCATGCTGAGTGTCGTGGTTGATCTTAATCTTCCAAAACAAGCACAACCTGTTGATACAAATCTAAAGCTTCCTTTAGAGATTAAAGATGATATCTTCTTTGATCTTGCAGAGGTTGAACGATGCTTGCAGGCAGAAGCTTATCGCTCAGCAATGATACTTTGTGGCAGAGTTCTTGAAACAGCGCTGCATAGAAAATATTATGAAGTAACTGGAAAAGATCTGCTTGAAACAAGTCCTGGCATTGGATTAGGTAATATCATTTCAAAACTTAAGGAATCAGGCATTGAAATAGATCCTTCTATCACACAGCAGATTCATCTGATTAATAATGTGCGTATTTTTTCAGTGCATAAAAAACGTATGCCATTCCAACCTTCCAAGGAACAGGCACAGGCAACGTTGTTGTTCACTATTGACATATTGAAGAAGTTATTTTAACCATGAAGATTGTATACTCAAAGCTATCTGATGCAAAGAAAATCTATGCGATGCTGAGGCGCGAGAAGAGAGTTGCATATACTCTTGATTTGGTGAAAGATCTTATTACAGCAAAACATTCGTTTTCTTTAAAGCTCACTGATAATGAAAAATGCATTGCTGCGCTTGGTGCTCGTGCAGAAGGAAAGAATTCTGCGTGGCTCTATTATGTTGTTGTTGACAAGAACTATCGGCAAAAGGGATGTGCTTCTATGCTCATCAATTATTTTTTCAAAGAAGCGAAAAAGAGAGGTGTTAAGCGGATTGCTACGGATACCCCAGATGTTGTATTTTATTCGAAATTCGGATTCAAGAAAGTTGGAAGAATCCCTCGCTGGTATGAAGATCGTGACCAAGTTATTCTTTTCAGGAGATTGTGATTATGGAAATCATCCAAGGTATTGAAATCACTGATTTGTCACTTTTTATTAAAAAGAAAAAAATTCTTGTTATGTCAGATATTCATTTAGGCATTGAAGAAGAATACCAGAAAAAAGGAGTGCTCATTCCAAAATTTCATCTCAAGGATTTGGTGAAGCGGTTTGAGTATGTTTTCTCAAAGGTAAAACCTGAAACAATCATTATCACAGGCGATTTAAAGCATGAATTTGGAGGCATTTCAACTCAGGAATGGAGAGATCTGCTGAGGTTTTTTGATTATCTTTCAAAACATTCTAAAAAAATAATCTTGTTGAAGGGGAATCATGATCCAATGCTGGGTCCTATTGCGAAAAAGAGAAACTTAGAGGTCGTGAAAGAGTACCAACTTGGTGATATTCTATTTATCCATGGTGATTATGAACCTGAATTAAACAAAACCCAATCGAAGTCAAAGACTTCGCTGGGCCCAGATGAACGAAGTTCAGCTAGGGAAATAAAAACAATCATTATGGGTCATGAACATCCTGCCATTACTTTGCGAGAAAAAGCAAAGACTGAGAAATTCAAATGCTTTTTGAAAGGGAAGTATAAAGGGAGAGAGCTTCTTGTTTTGCCTTCTTTAAACTTATTAGTTGAAGGAACTGATGTTTTGCAGGGACATTTTCTCAGCCCTTTGCTGAAAGGCCAGAATTTTGAAGTGTTCATTGTTGAGGATAAAGAAGCGTATTATTTTGGAAAGATAAGAAATCTAAAATGACATTCAGCGCGTCAGATTTCTTGTTTTCTTTCCACGTTCAGCACTAATGCCACAGTACTTTTCTAAGATCTGTAAGACATTTCCGCTGATCGTTGAGCCAACTCCCTTCATTCTTTCCATACAATCAACTGTTTTATGTGTTTTTGCATAGTAAATAATATCTTCAGGGCACTTCACGATTCCTGTACAGAGTCGTATCAAATAATTTGTGCTTGTATACATTGTCTCTTTTCTTTTTTCTCTAAATAAGAGAAAGCCGATGGTTACATTGTTTGGGTGAGCGTTAGGTGGTGGCGGAAAGGGGAGCTTTTCAAGAGTAATATTTGCTCTTTCAGCTCCTCGCTTGTATGGAAAGTGCTCATCAAAATATGAAGTATTATTCATTGTTCTACTGCTCTACAATAAACTTTTATTAATCCTTGCACAACCTTTATAAACAACCTAATTTTTGTTATGTTTATGAGTACACGACCAGCTTACAAAAGAAGGATCCTGCGCCATAGAGGAAGGCACAGAGCTAAGAGACCAAGAACATTCTCAACCGAAGAAAAAGCCAAGACCTGGGCTCAGGCACAAGGTATTAAGAATTATGATATTATTAATTTAAATGTTGGCTTGAGCAGAAAATTAAAAGTTGTTTCTAAGGATTAGTGTTTCAGCAGCTTCTTGCCGTACTTTTCTTCATACAGCTGTTTTCTAAGCATTTCTGTTTCCTTTCTTAATTCATGAAGTGTTAGTTCTGATATCTTCCTCATGACATCACCCCGAGAAGTGTATTGTTTTTGAAGTATTAAAATGTTGTTATATACTATTTAAAACCAAGAACTTCTTTCCAGTTCTTCCAAGTGAGATGTCTTCTGTCTGTAAGTCCTTTATTGTAAGGTTGGGTATAAAGAATGTGCTCCCATGCAGGTGTTGCAATTCCTTTAATAATTGGTTTATCATCAATAAGTATATCTCCTCTCACCAATGTTTTATCTTTTGTTAAAATAATCTTTTCTATCCATTCAGGTCCAAGATACTGCTCAACCCATTCATACTTCTCGATAGAATTTTGATATACACGAAGAGGGCTTGTGCAAATAAACACTTCACAGTATTTATTTTTGATTTCTTTTACTGCTTCAATTGCCCCTTCAATTGGTGGCATTGATCTGAAAAATCCAGGTGAAGAGAGTATTTCATTTATGTCCGGTTCGTATTCTGAAGCGTAGTCTTTTTCCAGCATAAAGTGCTTACGTTCTTCAATCGGAACAAATTGTCTTTTTGGATATCGTTCTCTCCATATTCTCAGGAAGTTACCCTGAAAATCAGCAAGAACATCATCTTGGTCAACAAGAATACGCTCAAGTTTCATGTGTCGATTATTCCTGTCTTATATTTAAGTATTTCTAAAGGTTCATATGAGACTATCGTTGCAGTTCTCTAAAATACTTAATCGTTTTCTTCAGCCCTTCATCTAAGGATACAACAGGCTGCCAACTAAGCTCTTTCTTTGCCAATGAAATGTCCGGCTTTCGCTGATGCGGATCATCTTGTGGCAGTGGCTTGAAGACTATTGTTGATTTTGAGTTTGTGAGATTGATTATTTTTTCAGCAATTTCCAAGATTGTTAATTCTGTTGGATTGCCAAGATTAATCGGCCCCTTAGACGTAGAGTTCATCATTGCATGCATTCCTTTAATCAAATCAGAAACATAACAAAAGGAACGTGTTTGAGTGCCGTTGCCATAGACAGTCAGCGGATGATTTGTCAATGCTTGCACAATAAAGTTTGAAACAACCCGTCCATCATTTTTGTCCATATGCGGTCCATAGGTGTTGAAGATTCTAACAACTTTGATATTCAAATTATGCCTTCTTTGATAATCAAAAAATAATGTTTCAGCAATACGTTTTCCCTCATCATAACACGCGCGTGGACCGATTGGATTAATATTTCCTCTATAATCTTCTTTTTGAGGGTGCTCTGTCGGATTACCGTACACCTCTGATGTTGATGCCTGCAGTATTCTTGCTTTATTCTTTTTTGCGAGTTCAAGAACATTCATGACACCAACTGTGCAAATCTTTATTGTTTTAATCGGATCTGCTTGATAGCGTGGTGGCGAAGCAGGGCATGCAAGATTGTATATCTCATCTATTTTCTTTTCAATTTGTATTGGCTCAATAATATCATGTTCAACAAATTCAAAGTTCTTATCTTCAATAAGGTGTTTGATGTTATTTTTACTGCCGGTAGATAGATCATCTACACAGATAACCTGTTCTTCTTTTTTAAGCAGAAATTCGCAGAGATGACTACCAAGAAATCCTGCACCGCCTGTTACAAGGATAGTTTTCATGATGAGTCAAAATGCGGGAGAAGGGATTCGAACCCTCGCACCCACTAAGGGACAGGAATTTTGAAGCGAAGCTTCAAAGCCCGAAAGCTTTGCTTTCGCATGCCTCAATCCTGCGCATTTGACCAGGCTCTGCCACTCCCGCATAATCTTCTGAGTAAAAGAGTAATTTTTAAATCTATGCGTTACTAAGAAGTACTATGCTATGTGGTAATTGTGCCTAAAAATCATTAGATATGAACAAAACAATTATATAATAGCAACTTCTGTTTGCCACCATGACTAATATTCCATCTCGTATAGAAAAAATCATTTCTTATTTACCGGTAAGGATAAAGGAATGTGAATCTGCTGGAAAGCACTTGAAACCACAAGATCTTTCTATTCCTACTATCAACTATAAAACAAAAACTATAGAAGGACTATGCAATCATTGTTTGAAACCATATGAAAGACCTTTAACAAAAAAGGAACTAAATAACTACAATTTAGTTGATAAATAATCATTCTTCTTTCGCTTTCTTCCCTTTCATTGGTTCTTTCACTGCTTTCTCAGAAATGATTGCAGAGTTTCCTGCTGGATCCTCAATAATAATCTTTAATTTTTCATCACCGAACAGCACACGATTTAATTTTTTCAACAAATTCTTTGCTTTGTTGATATCTTCCTCTTCTTCAGACGCATCTCTTATTGTTTCAATCGCATGCTTTACTCTTCGCAAGATGCCTTCCACATTTGTTACATAGCCATTTGCAGCTTCGCCTGGTTCAATAGTTGTTACATGAGGAATCTTGACTGTTGCAGTGCTTGCTTTCACAATTCTGATCTTCAAATCCTCTTCACCAGAAACTTCTAGTGTATAACGAACTGGATCATGTGCAACAACGCTTTCCACATCAGCTTTGTGGTACTTGCAATTCTCACAGCTCATAGAAAAAATATAGACTTCACCAAAATACGGCACTTCTTTTTTCTGCTCTGTTAATGTCAATGTGTCTTTGCCACAGAATACACAGTGTTGACCAGTCACTACTTGCGGTTCTTCTTCTGCCATTAAATAATTGTCAGAATATAAATTTATAAACGTTGTGTTTAAACTAATTTTTGAAAAAGAAATTAATATCGCGGGTATCTATCAACTTTAGGTTCAACAACTTCTTTCTTTTCTCTGTAAATCTGAGCGAATGAAGGAACAACTGCAATCCAATCCTCTCCAAATCCTGCAATATCGCCTTCAATTGCATCTGTTGTTTTCTTGATCTTGTTAATTGCTCTTTTAAGCTCAACAAGGTCCTTCTCTTTCAAAGGTCTAATATTAATTAAAGGAATAGTATATCCTTCTCTCAAAGCATCAAGAACTGGTTTTACATCTTCAAACTCTTCAAGAACATATGGTCGAAGCACAATCTTTGTTTTTTCTCCAGTTGTATCAGCATCTACATGCAGAAAGTCTTTGTCTACTTCATCAGGAATGTCAAAATCAGAATCGCCTGTTAATTTGCTTTTAATTTTGTTGAACAAAGCTCTCATCGTGGAATATGCTCCTTGAATAATATTAAAAATACTTGTTGATATTAATATATAAATGTTTCGTAAGCCTATTTTTCAGTCAAAAAGCAAGCATTTTGCAAGCTTTTTTGCTAAAGATACCTCATAGAAAACTATTTAAAGCGATGGCAGCACATTCTTATAAACGAGCTTATAAACTGGTGGTGTGGTATAGATTATGGTAACACGAATAGGTGGCGGAAGAAGGAAAACGCGCTATATCTTTAGGAAAGAACCGCGCAATAAAGGAAAGTTTAGCTTTACTGCTTACTTTCAAAAGTTTAAGGAAGGAGATAGGGTTAGTTTGAATGCAGAGCCATCCATCCACAAAGGGATGTATCACAGAAGGTTTCATGCTCGATCTGGCACTATTGCAGGAAAGCAAGGCGAGTGCTATATTGTGAAAATAAATGATTATGGAAAGGAAAAGAACCTTATCGTGCATCCAATTCATTTGAGGAAGCAAAAATGAAGGCAAAAATACTATCTGAAGAACCAATAAGCATCTATGATGTAAAGAAAGCACTAAAAGAAATAAAAGAAAGGGACAAAGAATTAGGGTTTAGAGCAGCCAAAACTGAGGAGTATTTAATCAACTTTGCAAAAGCTGACCAAAAGAAGATTGAGGAACTCAAGAAAAAGATACAGGAATTAAACATTCCAAGGCTGAAGCAAGAGCACATATGCAAAATTGCTGACATCATGCCAGCTGATGTCGAGGACCTGAAGCTAGTGCTTGCTTCATATTCAATAACAGTAACAAACGAAAACCTAGTGAAGATAGCAGATGTTATTAAAGAATATAAAAAATAAAGGAATTAGTAATCATGAAGGAAGAAAAAGCAATAGTTTTGGACTTTTTGCAGCATGGATACCCAAGCGATCCGCGACCGAGTCACAAGAAGACTCCGATAGTCCAAGCTATAGGCTTAGAACACTTCTCACTTCTTGAACTAGTTCCTAAAAAAGACATCTTTCTACAACCGCTGGAAGAGATCTACATTGGAGAAGGCAAACGGGACAAGATACACCACATCATAGGAAAGATTTATCTTGACAAGCTGACAGGTACAGCGCGTTCTGAGCTTGAGTATGTAGTCAAGGATCTTGTAGAGAAGAACGAGAAGAAGTTTGTTGAATTCTTTAATAAGGCACAACCGCTTACAACTAGAATGCACCAGCTTGAGCTGCTGCCAGGGTTGGGAAAGAAGCATATGTGGGAGATAATTGAGGAACGAAAGGGCAAACCATTTGAAAGCTTTAAAGACATCAAGGCGCGTATCAAGTTAATGCCTGATCCGGAAAAGATAGTGATCAAGAGAATCCTGCTTGAACTTGGGGGAAAGGAAAAGCATCTGGTATTTGTTGATATGTAGCCATTTCAAAAAGTTTATATAGTAATTTCTAATCTTAGAAGTAATTAATATTTATATGGCAAAAGCAAAGAAAATATCAGCAAAAAGGATCGTGTTTTGGATTGTTGCTATTCTTCTGTTCTATACTTTTACATCAGCACGTGTAAGCACTGGTGTTTTTGAGGAAACAAAGGAGATTGAGCAGCAGACTGTAAAGGAGCCATATGTTGTTGAAAAGCTCATTAAAACAACAAAGTATAAAACTGAAAAAGTTCCATTTGGTGTTCCTCGCTGCGAGCAGATGAACTATAATTTCTCATACAAGTATACATATACTGATGAAATTAAAGATGGAAAGAAGATCGGCACATGCAGCTTCTTGGTAAAGAATGAAGAAGATATCTCAGGTACATTCAACTTTTATCCTCAGTTCTTCAAGAGTGGCAGAGTGAGTGAAGGACCAAATGCTATAAAGACTATTGATGCATTGGGAACAGAGAAGTTTGAATGGAATCTCACGGTTGAGGCAATAGATACCCTGACTTGTTTGTTGCAAATACAAAATCCACCTCACAGAATGAAGTGCTTCTATCTGGAGCCAATAACCTATCAGATAAAAGAGGTTCCTTACACTGTTGAGGAGCTGAAGAACGTCACGGAGTACAAGGATGTTATAAAAACAACGACTGCACTAGTGAAGCAGAATGTTACCAAAAACATCTATACGAACAGGTTTTTTGGCTACAAGCAGTTTCTCTATTTTGGGTATTGAGCCTTAGAAGAAAGTATCGGAAAGCTTTTTAAATGTATTCCTTCTACAAAAATCTATGAAGTGGCTTACCATGCTGGCATTATTCTTTTTGGTTAGTTTTATTGCTGCATTTGCACAAGAAAGCAATGCAACTGAAACAAACGTCACTGTTCCTTCTAATGAAACAGCACCAACACCACCTCCGCAGCCAACAATTGTATGCAGCGAAAAGCAGTGTGATAAAGGATGTATAAAGTGCAGCGATAGAGCATGTCATGATCAAGGCTTTATTTGTGTAGAGGAAATCACATTGGAGAAATTCTTTCCAAATGAAATTAACCTAGGTATCAACCAGCTAAATATTGTGCTGAAAAATACAGGAAATGTCAAACTAGATGATATTTATGCAGTTGTTTCAGGAGATGGCATAGAAACAGTCGAAAAGATACCGCTGCCAAAGTTTGCTGCAGGAGACAGAGACTATGTGTTTGCCAAGATCAATGTCACAAAGCCAGGTGTTATTGATATTGTCATAAAGATATATGTAGCTGGCAATGTGAAACACAAGTTTGTTGACCAAATAACTGTGTTCAAGCCAGTGCAACCAGCAGAGAATGTAACAGCTGAAGCAATCAATGTAACACAACTCACCAGTTCCTTTGATCAATTGAAGCAAAAGTACCGAGCACTTGAACAAGAATATCAGGCAAAGAAAGCAGAAGGTTATCCGCTGGATATTGTCTATGATAAACTCAGAGAAACCTCCAGTTACATCACGCAAACACAATCTAATCTATTCGAAGGAGAATATAAAAAGGTAAAGGCAAACTTGGGCATTCTCGAAAGCACTCTGAAGGACATTGGGGCACAGCTGAAAGTAGCAAAGAAAAAGGAAGAAACACTAAGTGATAAGATACGAAATAACCTTCTTTTAATAGGTTCACTTGCAGCATCAATTGTTTCAATCTATGCTGCGTATAGATTAATACAGGCCAGTGTGAATAAACAAAAACTCCTTGAGTTGCACAAAAAGCTCAGTGCAATGAGAAAATCAAAAGGCAAAAAGGACATTCACAAGAAGGCTAAAGAAAAAAGCGAAGAACCTAAGTTGAAATAATCTTATTATCTAAATCTAATCTCCCTTCGTTTAAATGTTTTTCTTTTTCTATATTTACTATTAATAAATTCAATTATGCCTGGAAGCAGTGAGCTTAGAATAATAAGAAGAATAACAAGTGTGAAGTTCTCTTTTACCCATGGAATATTTCCAAACCAGTAACCACCAAAAACAAAAAAAGCGACCCACAGCATCCCTCCAAAGATATTATAGAAAAGAAAGCGCGAATACTTCATTTTTCCTATGCCTGCAACAAATGGAGCAAAAGTACGGATAATTGGCATGAATCTTCCTATGACAATTGTTTTGCCGCCATATTTTGCATAGAACTTCTGTGTTTTTATAAGATACTCTTTTTTAAAAAATATGCTGTCTTCGCTAAATACCTGTGGGCCCACAAAACGTCCTATCCAGTAATTCATAGCATCTCCTAAAATAGCAGCAATAGCAAGAAGAATAAACAACCATAACACATTAAATGAACCGATAGCAGCAAATGTTCCTGCAGCAAAGAGCAAAGAATCACCTGGCAAAAAAGGGGTTACCACAAGTCCTGTTTCAAAAAGAATAATAATGAAAATGAGTGCATATGTCCATGCACCATAGTTTTGAATAACTGAGCCGAGCGTTTTATCAAGATGTACAAAAGACTCAATTACACCAATCAAAAAGCTCATTACTTCTCCTTTACAAACAATAACAGCACTATTGCCACTGCTGTTAACCCCAGTGATAAATAGAATGGCGTAAGTATATTAATCTTATCCCACAGTAGCCCTGCAATAAGGGATGCTGGCAAAGCAACCAAGCCAATAATCATTTGAAAGCCACCTATGCCGCTTGCTCTGAATTTCTTTGGAGCAAGTTCGGCTACCAAAGTTCTTTGTACTGGCTCAAGCGATCCTCGATGAAGACCATAGAGAACAAATGAAAGTATTACTCCAAATGATGTTTGTAGTGCAATGGAGCTTATGCAGACAAGACCCCATAAGCTGTAGGATAGGAATAAGACAGGTTTCCTTCCTATCTTGTCAGCAAGCTTGCCAAAAGGAATTGCAACCATAAATGCAATGGCAGTGAAAATTAGGTAAAGCACAGGCACAAAAGTTGCCCCAAAGCCAATCTGATACGCAAAGATCAACAAGAAAGAATAGCTGAAAGCACCTAGTGCAAATATTGAGCTGAGCAGAATAAATAGCCTAAAATTCTTGTCTATGTCTTTCAAAGAAATTCCTTTATAGATCTTGATTCGAGTCTGTTTTCTTTCTTTTATTACCAAAAAGACAAGGAGTGCAGCAATTAGTGGGAAAATAGCTG
>Ga0247727_10018212_pt1 | contig 11071 bp, 10 predicted proteins | sample WisWelCaveWW1625_FD_202498 | JGI IMG/M metagenome (GOLD analysis project Ga0247727, IMG submission 202498) | Biofilm microbial communities from Wishing Well Cave, Virginia, United States - WW16-25 | ecosystem: Environmental > Aquatic > Deep subsurface > Groundwater > Cave microbial mat | place...
AGCTTAACACCTCATCTTGCCTTCCCCTTTCATCTGTCAGGATTTGACCAAATGAGCCAATCTGTCTGATCAAGGCGACCGTTTTTAATGCTTGATTGTCCTGTGGCGCGTCAACGGAATTTGGATCAATATCCCTCCCCCCAAAAGGAATCTGAACTCGCTGTCTATGCAGGACTATTTCTTTGTAAATATGTCCCTCATCCATCGACTGCAGTAAATATTTAACGCGTTTTAACCCGTCTTTCATCGGCACAAAAAATGAGACGCTTGTTTCATCACCTTCAAACGCTATTTGTGACGCCGTCCCATCCTCCACAGGGAAGTGATAGGCCGCCATGTTTTCCAAATCACGCGCCAGAATCTCCATGGACATGCGGGCGTCTCGATAGATCCCCTCTAGACTCTGAGCCCTTCGGTTTAACTTCAAGCCGCTGGCAAAAGTCGAGTAAACACAAACACCAATAACGGCAAAAATACTGAAACCGATAAGAAGCTCAATGAGAGTAAAACCACATGCCTCTAACCTCTTTCTGAAGATCCGCATCAATTCTCCTCAACAGGTTTTAAAACGAACGTGTCGACCGCTATCATTTTATTTCCTTTGGAAGTTTTAAGGCCAACCTGCAAATGAACCGTATCAATAAATTCATTTAACTTGTCATCCGGATACCCCAGACTCTCAATTTGAAAAGAATGGTCTTCAAATGGCTTTGGGAAATATCCATCCCTTGGATAGTCTGAAACGGTAAATTTATCTTTGGTGAGTTCAAACACTTTATTATCCACCAAAAACATCGCCTTGGCATAGTCTGTGCTGTATGTCGCGGCCTTTAAACTCGATACTAGAGATTGAATAATAAGCGTGAGACTCACAGACAGGATGACCATGGCCATCAACGCCTCAATCAACAGCGAACCTGCTTTATCAACCGTCCTTCGCATACACATAGATCCTTCCTGCCTGGATTTTGGTTGAAACGGTTAAACATTTCTCCAAACAGTTTGCTTCTGAAGAACGACAGGACACCGGACATATCTGGATATCCGTCTGACCGATCGTCCCATCCGGAAAGAAGTTGATCTGAGACTCTGGCAAATCAACAGTCAACTCTTCAGAAATTTTCTGTGTCCTTCCCATGCGTCCGGGAATTCGCTCAAAATCCTGGGGATTAAAATTCTCCACATCGTCAAATTCGCCAGATTCCTGGCGCAGCCAATAGTTTTGTCGTTGATCATCAAAAACCAGCTGAACCGTTTTTCCTTTACTGATCGCGAGACTTTGCGCATAACGCATCGCGTAAGAAAGATTGGTCGCCATATTATGCAATTGGATATTTTTATAGGAATGGCTGAAACTTGGAATGGCTAAGGCAGCAACGACCGTTAAAAGGATAACGACCAACATGATTTCAACAAGAGTAAATCCGCGTTCTTCTGAGCCAAATGTCGCCAATTTTTTGAAACGCGGCATACGATCACCCATTATTCGCCTACGGGCTCTCCTTCCCAATTGGTGATATCATCATTACTGCCGACACCATCGGACCCCAAAGAAGACAAATCATATTCATTGGGATTGCGGCTTCCCGGAGAATAATAAATATAATCGTTCCCCCAAGGGTCCATCGGTACAGATTTACGCTTAAGATATGGCCCGCTCCAGTTGTCAGGAACCGGCTCACTGGACGGTTTTTTGATCAGGGCCTTCAATCCCTGATCGGTCGTAGGGTAACGCCCGTTATCGATTTCGTACATATCAAGCGCCGCCGAGAGATTAGCTTCAATATCCGCTTTAGCCGCGGCCCTCCTTGCTTCCTCCCCTCGGCCGGTCACATTGGGAATGACCATGGCCGCCAAAATACCTATAATCACCACCACCAAAAGAATTTCAACAAGAGTCAGGCCTTTTTGTAACGTCCGGTTTCTTTCTTGCCCCATTTCAACCCCCTTAAATGAATATATTGTTCCTATGGAGAATTTAATTCCGTAAAACCATCGTGTCGCGGTATTAATTAATAATCAAATTCATTCTGAAAATCGGCATCAGCATGGCGATCACCACAAAAAAAACGATCAAACCGATGACTAAAATTAACGCCGGACCAAGTAAAGACAGTATACCTTTAGTGACCCTCTGATTTTTACGCTGATAATACGCCGCCAATTTATGGAGCCCTGTATACATTTCCCCGGACTCCTCTCCAATAGCGATCATACTGATGGCCGCATCCGGAAAAAACTTGTTGCCCCTTAAAGTTTCTGACAAGCTGGCGCCATTGGCCACTTCCACGGAAGCTTTCTTGATTTCACTGCGGAACACATGATTATTCAAAACCAGCGCCACAGAGTCCAAGGCTTTGACGATAATCACTCCGTTTTCAAGGAGTGTTCCCAAAGTCCGGGCAAATTGGCTGATTTCATTATCTCTGACCACCTGCCCCAAAAACGGCACTTTAAGTTTTAATTGATCCAGCCAAACCCTGCCCTGGGGTATATGTCGCAACCGGTGAAGATAAAAAAATCCGATGCCAAGCAGGATGAGGATCAACCACCAGAACTTGGCAAAAAACCCACTGATGCTTATTAAAATGACTGTGGGAAGCGGCAACGCTTCTTCCAGATCAACAAAGATCATGGTGATCCGCGGGATCACCCAGGTGAATAATACAAAGATCGATATGATGCCGGTGCAAAGAATAAACAGCGGATAGAGAAGACTCGACTTAATTTGAGAACGGATTTCCTGGTCATCTTCCAAGAAATCAGCCAGTCTGTTCAAAACAACATCAAGACGTCCGCCGAGTTCTCCGGATTTTATCATATTGGCATGCAATTCAGAAAAAACATCCGGAAATTTGGCGAAAGCGGAAGATAATGGGCCTCCATCCTGGACAATAAGAGCCATTTGACGAATAATTTCTTTAAGCTGTGGATGTCTTGTTTGTTTTTCAACAATACGTAACGCATTAATGACAGGAACTTTCGCGTCAACCAAATCGCTGATCTGACGAATAAAAAGCGTCACCTCCGCAGAGGAAACCTTTTTAAAAATAGAAATAAAATTTTTCGAGGCTTTTGCTTTCTGATCCTTAAGGACAGCCTTGCTTGCCCTCACGCTTTGCACATCGATGGGGGTATAGCCCATTTGAAGGATATTTTTTATGGCCCGGTCCAGACTATCAGCCTCGATCGTTCCCTCTATAAAATTCTGGGGGCCTTTCTTCGCTTTGTATGAAAATTGAGGCATTCTTAGAAAAGAATTCCAGTCTCCAACGACCTACCTATTTATCCGGTTTCATCCTTTGTCACCCTAATCACTTCTTCTGGCGCGGTTAACCCCGCTTTAACCTTTTCCCAGCCATCTTCAAGTAACGTTTTCATTCCCATCGATCTGGCCTTACTCTTAATCTGTGGGGCAGAAGCCCTCGTCAGAATCATCTCTCTAAGCGCGTCATTTAAGATTAGAAATTCATAAATCCCTTCCCTGCCATGATATCCTGAATGATTACAAAATTCACAGCCCCCCCCATGAAAAACCGTGATATTGTTACAATCCTTTTCCGTTATACCCATCTCCTTGACCATGCCGGGGCTGAGTTCACGGGGCTGTTTGCATTTAGTACAAATCAAACGGACAAGACGTTGCGCGATAAAACATTCAACCGAACTTGTTATCAAATACGGCTCCACACCCATATCTATAAGGCGGGTGACACTGCTGGCGGCGTCATTGGTATGAAGGGTTGAAAAAACTAAATGCCCGGTTTGAGCGATTTGGATCGCGATCTCGGCCGTTTCCCGATCTCTGACTTCTCCCACCATCATAATATCCGGATCATGTCGCAGCATAGAACGTAACCCCTGAGCGAACGTCAGACCGATCGCTGGATTAATCTGCACTTGAGTGATTCCATGCAGTTGATATTCAATCGGATCTTCTATCGTGATGATCTTAGTATCGGGCCTATTGAGGCGGGCGAGGCTCGAATATAATGTGGTGGTTTTACCGCTTCCTGTTGGTCCGGTGACAAAGATAATGCCGTGTGGCTTCTTGGTCAATTCTTCTAACAGGTTCGAATTGTATTGAGACAATCCGAGTTCATGCATATCAAAAAGTTTGCTTGAGGAAAGGATGCGGATCACGACATTTTCTCCGGTCTGTGTGGGAAGAAAGGAAACTCTCAAATCTAAATCAACGTTACCCACCTTGACCTTAAATCTCCCATCCTGAGGCAATCTTTTTTCAGCGATATTCAAATTTGACATGATTTTAATCCGAGAGTTGATCGAATCTTTAAAATGCCAAATATTAGCCGGCACTTGCGCGTCATATAAGACCCCATCGACCCGGTATCGGACCTTCAAGTCATTATCAAACGATTCAATATGAATGTCGGTTGCCCGCTGTTTGTACGCCTCCAGCAGGATCTGGTTGATAAACTTTCCAATAGACGCCTCAGAGTCAATTTCTTCGATGTTCTCGACTCCCTGCCTGGCATCAAGATTGATTTGGACTGAACCCATCATTTGAGCGATGGTATCCGCTCCCACTCCATAATAGTTATGGATGGCGTCCAATATATCCTTTTCTCTGGCCAAAACCGTTTTAATCTTTGCCGGGCATATGGTCCCTATGCCATCCATGACATAAATGTCCAACGGATGCGCCGTCGCGATCGTCAACCGGTCCTCCGTATATTCAATAGGAATAATTTTGTAAAACGTTGCGAACTTGGCGGGGATCATTTCGATAACGTCTTTTGGAATAGATATGTTTTTTAAATTAACCAGATCAACCCCCAACTGATCTGAAAGGATCGGCAACAGAACGACATCCTCATCGACAATCCCCATCTTAATAAGGGTCACTCCCAAAAGATCCCCCGTCTCCTGTTGTTTCTTAAGGGCGGCATCCAGTTGTTCCTGAGTAATAATCTTTTTCTCAAGAAGTATCTGGCCTAACGGAAATTTAGTCTCTATTCTCATCTATTTGTTCAGAAAGAGGATCGTTGATCCCCAATTCCCTGAACCCTTTCCAACGTAAAAGACAGCTGTCACATTTCTGACAGGGATATTTTGCTCCCCTGTAACATGACCAGGTTAATTGATAAGGCACGTTTAATCTTAAGCCGAGTTTGATGATTTGCGCCTTTGTCTTCTTTATCAAAGGCGTATGAATCTTGATGGGCCGGCCATTCACCCCTGTCTTAAGCCCCCGTTTTATCGCTTCCTGATACGCCAGATAAAACTCGGGACGGCAATCAGGATATCCAGAGTAATCGACCGCGTTGGCTCCGATAAATATATCCTGCGCGCCTATAGCCTCGGCATAAGAGGCCGCAAAACTCAGAAAAATGATATTTCGAGCGGGAACATATGTCACCGGAATTTCATCTGGAATAATGTCCCTGTCCTGCGGAAGCGTCATCCCCTTGTCCAGCAAGGCTGATCCTTTCCAGGGCAGGGTGATTTTAACAAGCTGGTAGGCGCTTTGACTGTATTTGGCCACCTGGATAGCCTGCTTGATCTCTTTACGGTGCCGCTGGCCATAATCAAAGATGAGGCATGATACTCCATAGCCTTTTTTTTTTGCATAATAAAGCGTTGTCGCTGAATCAAGACCGCCCGATAAAAGAATAATTGCTTTTTTCATCTGACCTGTTGGACATCAAATCACGGCTATTCATAATATACCCAAACGCAATGGGTTTACGGAAACAAAATAATATACTCCATGGCGTTTAGGTATTATACTGCCTTCCTCAATCGCGATTCTCAGTAGAGGCAGCATACACGATACTTGACGTTTGTGATTCCCAAACACGGACTTTATCCAACTTCAAGGGAGCTATTTCACCGGCAAAATACTTATACACGTACCTGGCAATATTTTCCGTTGTTGGATTATTTTCCTTAAAAAAATCCAGATCGTTCAGGCAAACGTGATCTATGGTTTTTAAAAAATTCTTGAGTTTCGATTTAATGATCTTGAAATCGGCAACCATCCCTATCTCATCCAACTGCGGACTGCTGATCATAACCTCCACCTTCCACGTATGCCCATGAAGATTTTTACAATGGCCTTCATAACCCCTTAAGAAATGGGCAGAGGCGATTGTATCTGTTACTGAAAGTTCAAACATCCTATTCTCCTGTTAACCCGGATACCGTATGCGCAATATTGCGCCTCATTTGTATGAATATACCCAAACGCAACAGGTTTACGAAATTAAAATAATATAATCCAGTACTTTGGTTCCTAAATATCAACAGTTGTACAAAGTACTGTGCCTCGTTAATCTTGAAGGAGCGGTATACATAATTTTGGTAACGAGGCATTAGGGCGTTTGGGTATTATACTGCTTTCCTCAATGCGCAATCCTGAGTAGAGGCAGTATATGAATACGCAAAACTCGGGATTAAACCTTTATCACTTTCTTGATGTCATACCCAAGAAAATTTTTCGCGATTTTCTTAAACTCCTGGGGTTTATCACTGATTAAAAATTTATACTTTGCCCTTGCGCGTTTAACCTTGGCGGTCTGTGAACGCTGTAAAAGATTTTTGACCTCCTCGGCTAACGCTCGCGCCGAATCAATCAGGATCACCTGCTTCCCCATAACCTGCTGCAATGTATTTCTTAATAACGGATAATGCGTGCATCCCATAATCAATGTATCAATCTCCGCTTTTTTTAAACAAGCCAGATATTCAGAGGCTATCTGGCGTGTGATGTTTCTATCCAGCCATCCTTCCTCCACTAAAGGAACAAATAGCGGACAAGGTTGACTAAAAACTTCAATCGCGGGATTTAACTGTTTCAGGACCTTAATATACCGTTGACTGGCGATGGTTGCTGATGTGGCAATAACGCCCACTTTAAAATTCTTTGTGCTTAACGCGGCCTGTCGGGCGCCGGGATACAATACACCCAGGATCGGAAGGTCAAAATTTTTCTTCAACTCCCCCAAGGCGTAACTGGAAGATGAGTTGCAAGCGACAATAATCATCTTCACGTTATGCTTTAAAAGAATCTCCGTATTTTCTTTCGAAAAACGGATAATCGATTCTTTTGATTTCGTACCATAGGGGACACGCGCTGTGTCCCCGTAATAGACAATGTCTTCCTGTGGAAGTTGACGCATCAATTCTTTAACAACGGTCAACCCTCCAAGCCCTGAATCAAAAACTCCAATAGCGTAATTTCGATCAATTTTTGGCATATTCTAATATACTTTCGGCTAAAGAAATGGCGATCTTCTCCCGATAAGCCTTTGTTTTAAGCCGCTTCTCTTCTTTGGGGTTTGTTAAAAATCCTACCTCCACTAAAATCGCGGGGATTAAAGTATTGCGTAAGACATAAAATCTTGAATTTTTATGCCCTAGATTCTTCGTCTCTAACTTACCGGCTGCTTTTCTTGAAACTTGTGAGGCCAGGTCTGAAGAGACAGCCTGTTTATGCAGATAAAGCATATCAGACAGGATTTCTTTTATATCTTTATCTTTCCGGTCCATGGAAAGTCGTGAAAACATTGTCTCATGATTATCCCTTCGCTGAACTTCGTTCTTTTCAGAAAGGGTCAGATCCTCTAAAGAATAGACCTCAATGCCGCTGACACCCGCAGAAGCATGGGCATTCGCATGAATACTAATAAATAAATCCGCTTTAGATTGGCTGGCGATAACGGTTCGATCTTTCAATGAAATAAACTTATCCGTCTGTCTTGTCATAATCGTTTCAACCCCCCTGGCGTTCAAAATTTTCTTGAGCCTTAAAGCAATATCCAGAACCACTTTCTTTTCATGATAACCTGAAACACCAATCGCTCCTGGATCTTTCCCTCCATGACCAGCATCGATGATGACGCGTTTGATCTTTGATACAGAATAGTCTCTTCTTTCTTCACCTGACTTTTTAATCCGGTCAATGACCTTTTCTTTGAAATCGCCTGAAACAACAACGGCGCTCTTGGACAATGACAACGGGGCGGCTAATATGATTTTCTCGCCATCCAAGTAAAACATGTTGCTGCCGATCAATCCCTTGGCGGCACGGACGCCATGGCTTACACAGACAACCTTGGAAAAACTATCCCACTGGCATTCAACATCGTAATGATCACAAATATCTTTCAAATATATTTTATCACGAGAAAATGTCGTGCCAGGCCCTGCCGGTACTGTGGCGCATCCATTAAGAAGCGCCATCAAAAATAAAACAATAAATTTTGAATACCGTATGCTCATCACTATTGCCTCGTTACCAAAATCATACCATTCAATTATTCATTATTAGAGGAGATCATCTTAAAACTTAAAAAGATGATAATTTCTGTATTGTGAAGCCTTTCCCCTTGATTCTGAAAAGCGAAACCCAGGATCGGCAGATCTCCCAGCAATGGCACCTTACGCATCGATCTCACCATCACTTCCTTTAATAAGCCTCCGATCACAACACTTTCTCCATCTTCCACTTCAATATCAACGGCGTTATCCGTACGCCATTCCATAATTTGCCTTTGATGGACATCGATCGATTTTCTGCCTCCATCCCCTATTCCAGGGAGAACACTTGTGGCCGACTTTAAGAAGCCGGCCCCCTTGGCTAACAAACCACGCCTGACATTTTCCTTAGTCGAACCCGTGTTTAACGCGTCTTCCACGATCTTGGCCGGGACAAAAATCGATGACTGTACCTTAACAGATAAAATATTACCTTCCACGATAGCTGGCGTCATATAAAATTTTAGATCTCCTTGAGATATATCCTCACTGACAACCGTCTCTTTTGAAAATGTTGAGACATCTTTCACATGAATCGTCACATCCTCGACTCCATGATTTCTGACCTCCAACTGATCGACAAGCACTGTCTGCATCGCTCCCACGGTCTCTAGCGCCTCCGTTAGAATCACTAGATCTTCGGAAGAAATCGTTCCTAAGCTGACTTTTGTTTTGGGAGATAATGGATCGTCTTTCGCGAATCCGGCAAAAGCAAAATTCTTGTATTGTGAGACGATCGCCTCCCAATCCACCCCCGCGAGATGTTCTTCATTCAATATGATCTGAATGACTTTGGCATCAACCTGAACCGTTCTTTTATCCCGATCAAGATTTCCTATTAATTTTTCAATCTCGTTTATGTTGTTGGAGGTATCTACCACCGTGATCGTATTGGCTTTGTCATCAATTTTCATCCGCCCAATATTTTTAGTTAACTGATCCTGGATTGATTCAGCGATCTGGGAGGCTCGGCTGTGATTTAAAACAAATATTTTCGTATCTGTTGGCATATCCAATTGCTTAATGAAACTTTCCATTGAACGCAGAATACCCGGTTCATCGATGAGGACAAATGTTTTTGTGTCAGGATTATAAATGACTTTCCCCACAGAACTTTTCATTTCTTGCAACACGGCTGTAACATTTTGATCATCAATGTAAACCAACGGAATGACCCGTGTTTGAACTCTTTCTCCATAACGATATCCGTATTCCTTTTCAAATTTTTCCGGGGTCATAACTCGAAAAATACTCAACCAAGTCTCCGGACCTCCTAATTTCTCTTCACTAAAAGCAAGCCCTTGCGCGTCCAAAATGATCCTCAACGCATCACGGACTTCAATTTCATTAAGATATATCGTCACCTTACCTTCAATAGGACCATCAACGACAACATTGGCGCCACTCTTGACAGAAATCAATTTAAGAACGTCATTAATATCCATATTCTTGACGTCAAGATCAATGATATTGCTTTTGGCGGCACCCAGTTTAAGACCGCTTTCGATATCCTTGCCCAAATCTTTCCCCAGCATCCCTTCTATGCTCAGATCAGAAGCATTCTTGGGACTATCCGCAGGGACTTCAACTTCTATGGGAGCACGATCACCATCTTCAGATTGGGCTATAACAGGGGTATGGAGAAAAGAAAAAATCAGTAAAGATAGCCATAAAATAACTACCAAGAAATGTCCATATCGTTTAACTTCACACATATATTCTTTCTCACGCTTATTCTATGGATATCGAATACGCCCCCGCCCATCGCAATAAGGACACTTACCGAAAAAGATAGCTTCAATCGTCTTTCCGGTTCTGGCTCTGGTCATTTCAACTAACCCTAAGGGGGAAATTTTATAAACTTCTGTTTTGGCATGATCACGGGCAAGGCCCTTCTGCAGGGCTTCCAGCACTTTACGCTTATGCTCCTCCTTAACCATATCAATAAAATCAATCACAATAATCCCGCCCAAATCCCGTAACCGCAGTTGTCTCGCGATCTCCGGAACCACTTCCATATTCACCATAAACGCGGCATCTCCCGGTGACGCTTTTGTTTTAAATTTGCCACTATTGACATCGACAACAATGAGGCCCTCCGTTGGCTCAATGACAATATAGGCCCCCGATTTAACGGCAACATGGGTATCATAAATCTTCTGAAGTTCCCGTGAGACGTACTTTGAATCAAATAAAGATTGTTTGCCTCGGTAAAGATGGATTTTGTTTATAATCACTTTACCGATCAATGTTTGAGCGATCTTGCGAATTCGATGGTACTCTTCTTCATCATCTATAATCAATTTATCGACCTTATCGGTCAAATAATCCCGGACTATCTTCCATGTCAGATCTCCCTCTTCGTAAATGAGGCAGGGAGAGCCCTCCTGTTCGGCTTTTTTGTTAATCTTGGACCAAACATTATGAAGGAACTTGGCATCCCTTATTAATTCGCGATTACCCTGCTTTAATGAAGCTGTACGGATAATGAATCCGCCTGTCTTGGCGAATGTAAAACTCTGAATGACATCCCTGAGTCTCTGACGTTCTTCAACGTTCTCAATCTTTTTGGATACACCGGTCTGTTTATCAAAGGGCATATAAACAACAAACCGGCCAGGAAGCGTTATATGCGTGGTTAACCTTGCCCCTTTTTCGCCGAAAGGATCCTTAACAACCTGAACCAATATTTCCTGCCCGATTCTAAACGGGCTTTCTTCTTTTTCCGGTTTGGGCCTATGAGATTTTTGTTCAGAACTCTTTTTTCTTCTTCTAAAGATTTTATCTA
>Ga0247727_10018213_pt1 | contig 11070 bp, 12 predicted proteins | sample WisWelCaveWW1625_FD_202498 | JGI IMG/M metagenome (GOLD analysis project Ga0247727, IMG submission 202498) | Biofilm microbial communities from Wishing Well Cave, Virginia, United States - WW16-25 | ecosystem: Environmental > Aquatic > Deep subsurface > Groundwater > Cave microbial mat | place...
TGCACCTCGTTGAAGTCACATTCAAGGCGGATCTGGCCACATTGCGGGGCGAGGTACAACAGGTCAAGTCGGATCTGCGCACCGAAATACAGGAACTCCGGACGGAGGTACAGGCATTTAAGGTCGATCTTGAAGGTAAGATGGAAACCCTAAAAATCGGCCTTGAAGGGAAAATGGAGATTCTCAAAGTCGACATTGAAGGCAAGATAGCGGCGTCCAAAGTTGCTCTTGAAGCCCAGATCAGCGCCCTGAATCAAAAATTTAATTTTATGATTGTCCTCATGATTTTGGCCCTCACCCTGATGAACCCTCTGGTTGCAGAGATCATCAGGGGCGCTCTCCGGTAGAGGCGACGGCCGTTTTCCAAACGCCCTCCTGCACAGAAACCCTCCCCCACCGAACAGACCCCGCTGTTTGAAATAGGCCATATCTGGCGCAAGGAACGGCCGGATAGCGACCAGCACGTCCCATTTCGCGTCTTTCAACCCCGTCTGTGACCCGCTGTCAACGAACCTGGGATCAGAGGACAATCCCGCCCCGCTTCTCCCATCGTCCCTGGCAGATGCCTCGATCCGACACCTCGACGAAGCCGAGGAGCGTCTGCACCTCTGGAAGATGTCCGAACTGGGACTGGACTTGGTCGGCCCGTTTTTTGAGTGTCAGGCCGCCGGATCGGAAGAGGAGACGATAGACCGATTTGAGCGCGGAGATTGTTTCGCTGGAGAAACCGTTTCGCTTGAGGCCGATGAGGTTGAGGCCGTACATCCGGGCGCGATTTCCGGCCGCATTCACGTACGGCGGAATATCTTGCGTGACGATGGCGCCGCCGCCGATCATCACATAGTCGCCGATCCGAACGAATTGATGCACCGCCACCAGCCCGCCGAGCATGGCGCGATTGCCGACCGTCACGTGCCCGCCGAGCGTCGCGGCATTGGCCATAATCACGCGGCTGCCGACGCGGCAATCGTGCGCCACATGCGAATAGGCCATGAACATATTGTCGTCGCCGATGATGGTTTCGCCCCCGCCATGCGGCGTGCCGCGGTGGAAGGTGACAAACTCGCGGATGATATTCCCTCGGCCAACCACCAGCCGGGTCGGCTCGCCTTTATAGTGCAAATCCTGCGGTGGCTGGCCGAGCGCGGCGAAGGGATGAATCGTACAGTTCTCGCCGATTTCGGTCGGCCCTTCGATGACGACATGCGCCCCCACCGACCCGCCCGCGCCGATCCGCACCCCCGCGCCGATCACCGCATACGGCCCGACGGTGACGGTGGTATCCAGCTCGGCCGTCGGGTGGATGATCGCCGTCGGATGGATAGCAGAGGTGGAGTGGGTCATGATTCTTCGATGAGGATTAATCGCCACGTCAACAGAAGATACATCCGTTCTCTTGGGCAGGGGCAACTCCACCTGCCCCATCTTTAGATAAAGAGGGGGTTCCTCCCCCTGATTTACACCTCCCTTTTTTTCAAAGGGGAGGCCGGGAGGGGTTGGGGGTTCATCTCTTTTTAATTCACGCAGATGCAACGGGGGCGTCGACCTGTCGGCTGACCATTGCGCGCATCTCGGCGTCGGCCACGCGGACATCGCCGACGAAGGCCTCGCCTTTGAGCCGCCAGTAGGGCGTCCGCTGCTGGAGCACCGTCACCTCAATGCGGAGCTGGTCGCCTGGATAGACCGGCTTGCGGAACCGGGCGCGGTCGATCCCCAGAAAAAAGACGAACATCCCCGCCGACGACTCCCTCGATTTCACCGCCAGCACCCCGCCGACTTGCGCCATCGACTCGACCAACAGGACGCCTGGCATAATCGGCATTCCCGGAAAGTGTCCCTGGAAAAACGGCTCGTTGATGGAGACGTTTTTGAGGCCGACGATTCGGCGCCCCGGCTCAAACTCCAGGATGCGGTCGACCAGGAGGAACGGATACCGGTGCGGCAGAATCGCCATAATCTCGCTGGCGTGGATCATGTCGTGCTTCCCTCCAATAGGGCCAGGCGTCGCGTGAGCTGGGAGATCTGTGCTTGCAGTGCGCCGATCTTCTTGCGCATTTCGGGCAGACGGGCAAACGTGGCGGTCGACTTCCGCCAGGCGTCGTGCTGAATGGCGGGGAATCCGGCGACGCGCGACTTCGGCGGGAGGTCTTTCGTGACGAGCGACCGGGCGGCCACCACCGATTGATCGCCGATGTCGAGATGTCCGGCGACGCCGACCTGCCCCGCCAATGTCACCCGGTCGCCGATCCGAACGCTGCCTGAGATGCCAACCTGCGCCACCAGAATACAGTCGGCGCCGATCGTGACGTTGTGGCCGATCTGAACCATATTGTTGATCTTGGTGCCCCGACCGATGACCGTCCACCCCAGCGTCGCGCGGTCGATCGTCACGTTCGCGCCCAGTTCCACGTCGTCTTCGATCACCACGCCGCCAACCTGTGGCACCTTGAGATGTCGGCCCTGATGCGGCACAAAACCGAAGCCGTCGCATCCGATCACGCAGCCGCTATGAATAATCACCCGCTGGCCAATCCGGACCCCTTCGCGGATGGTGACGTTGGGATAGATCAGCGTCTCTTCGCCGACCTCGCTCCCCGCGCCGATGAAGGTTCCCGCGCCGACCCTCGCCCCCCGGCACAGTGTCGCGCCCTCTTCCACGACGGCGCAGGGGCCGACGGTGACGGCCTCTCCCAGAAAGACGCCCCGACCGATGACCGCCGTCGGGTCGATGCCGGTGACTTGTGGCTTGGGCGGGTAAAAGATCGACAACAAACAGGCAAGGGCAACCTGCGGATCGGGCACCAGAAGGAGCGCCGCGCGGGTATCGGGCAGGTACTCTCGAACGATGAGAGCCGAAGCGGCCGTGGCCAGGGCACGATCGGTGTAGCGCGGATTGAAGAGGAAGGAGATGTCGCCGGGCGCGGCGTCATCCAGCGTTGCGACGCCACGGATCACGAGCGCGCCGTCCCCCGCGATCTGCCCCCCCAGCCTCTCGGCGATGTCGGCGAGTGAAAGTTCCATGAAGAGCGTATCGAATCAGTGGTGGGATTGCGGCGAGTATTTAACGGAGGAGCCATTCTCCCCCTGATAGTAGGCCGGGGGGTTATTTCGAAAACATCTCGTAAACCCCCTCAGTCCCCCTGATCAAGGGGAAGACAGCAACGGGCTATGGCTTTGCGGCCGGCGCTTTGGGCGCGGGGGCGCGGTCGACCTCTTCGATCACCTTTGGTGTCACGTCGTAGGCATCTCGGGCAAAGATCAAACCGGCGTCCGGGTTGCGATCAAAAACGTAATCGATCTTCTCGCGGTCCGCGACGACTTTGGTGGCGTCCTCCAGCGTTTTGCTAAACGCCCGGAGCACATCGACTTTCTTGTCTTGGACCTCTCGGCCGAGATCGGACTGTTTTTTTCGGAAGTCGACCAACTTTTTTTGAAACTCTTCCTGCTTGGCCTTCTTCGCCTCCGGACTTAATACGGCTTCTTGCTGCGAGAAGTCGGTATCCATCTTTTTGAGCACCGCCTCTTCCACCTCCAGGGTTTGGCTGCGGACGCGGACGTACTCTTCCAGACTGCCCTTCGCCTTTTTACCCTCTGATGAGCCTTCCAGCACCTTCTGCGCGTCGACAAACCCGATCTTGATCTCCGCAGCGGCGACGCCCGCCATCGACCAGAGGAATAACCCCAAACCCGCTCCGAACATTTTCCCAGACAGTTTCATCTACTTTCTCCTTAAAAGTTATTGTGAATCCCTCATAAACGCCTCTCCGTTCACAGGGAGGTTGGGAGGGGGATGGGGCGAAGCAGCCGACCACCACATTCGCCCCCACCCTGGCCCTCCCCGTGGACGGGGAGGGAACGCGGTCGTCAGATTTCCTTAACCGGGTAGATGTAATAGAGCATCACGTAGGTGATGGTGCTGGTGATGAGAGCGACCACGTAGAGCATCATCGTCACCGTGCCGATCTTGCGGTGGCGCGTACCGGCGTCGGGAATCCACCGCTCCATGCCACGCTCCATCCATAAAACCCCCAGCACTAAAAGAAAGCCGGAGAACCAGACCAGAAATCGCGCCATCGGCCCCCCGCGATACAGCGCGATGCCGCCGAAGAGCGCGGCCGCGCCGATCCATGTCGCGTGGAACCCCTTTTTCCCCATCACCAGTGTCATCGACTGAAGATAGCGCTCGCCCCCTTTCGCGTAAGACGCTCGAAAGCCGAGGACGATCATATACACCGCAAGGACAAGGCCGATCGAGATGACGAGAATATGGATCGTGAGGATCGGGCCGAAGATGTAGTGATAGACCCAATCCGGCCCGCCGAATCCCTCTTTGTCTTCGACGGAGAGGGCGCCGAGGCCGCGCGCGAGGTAGTAGACGACGAAATAGCCGAGCATCGCCAGCATTCCCCAGAGGGTAACGTAATGATGGCGCGCACCCCGATGCGACCGGCCCAGATACCAGCCGTAAATAAAGAGGAGGGTGAAGAACCACGCCATCACCGACGACAGATCGGCGCCGCGTGTGCCATACGGCGAAAGAAACCCGGAGGCAGTTAGAAAGTCTTCCATTTTTTCGTCTTGTTCTGTCGATGTAATTGAGCGGCGGGGATATTATCTGTCGGGTCGGACAGCCGTCAAGACGGTATTGCGTTCGACGACAACGATGGCGTCGAAACCCGCCTCCTTTAGCCAGGATTGCGCTTCGGCGGTTCGGAAGCAGCGTCCCTTTTCGGTGTAGATGAGGAGATGAATGGAGAAGATGGCGTTCCAGCCGGGGCGTGCAGGATCATCGTCGATGAACATATCTTTCATAATGATCTTCCCGCCCGGACGGACGGATTGGAACAGTTTCCGGACGAGGGCGGCATTCTCCTCCAGCGTTTGATAGTGGAGAACGTCGGACAAAAAGACGGCGTCGAACGGGCCGGGCAGCGCGTCCCGATTAAAATCGCCCGCCACCAGACGAACACGGTCGGCCATCCCCGCCGCTTCGACATTACGCTGCGTCATCCGCAATGTCTGCGGCAGGTCAAACAGCGTGACCTGCAACGCTGGATTCCGTTCGCAAAATTGAATGGAGAATGCGCCCGAACCGCCGCCGACATCGAGCAGCGTGCGGCAGGCGGAGAGGTCGATTTTGCGCGCCAGGTCGGGTGCCGTCCGTTTTGCCATCCGGTGGAGAACCGCCAGCGTCTTCTCTGCGGTCTCCGGCCGATTCACGAAGAGGTGATCGGAAACGGGCGGCTGCCCCGATCGAATGGCCGCCTCCAGTTGTCCCCAATGCGCCCACTCTTCATCTTGAAGCCACATCAATTCGCCCATGTAAAACGGGCTACTCTTCACCAAAAACTCGGCCACGATGGGGGTATTGGCATATTGCGCGTTCTCTTTCGTCACGAGGCCCTGGGTCACCAGCGCATCCAGCAACCGCGTCAACATGTCGGGATCGGCGCCGATCTGCTGTCCGATTTGCGATGGGGTTTTTGGGCCGTCGGCCAGCGCGCTGTAAACGTCCAGCCGCACCGAGACGAGGAATATCTTCGCCTCCCAGTAGTAGCCCATCTGAAAGAGGGACGGAACGGAAAGGGGCTGGCTCATATCGACCGACTCACGACGACGCCCGCCCGCGCCGCTTCATCTCTTCGTCGAACGCCTTGGTGTAGATGAGGTCCCATTCACCGCTCCCTTCCACGATCTTGCGGGAGTAGGATGCGATCTTTTTGCGTGCGACGACGTCACATTCCACGTCCTGCTGCGCCTCTGCGACAATGACGCGCTTGAGGCACCGCAACACCGCCTCGCGCGACGCCGAGAGCGAAAGCGCAGATGCGCCCTGAAGTGCCGCGTAAACCTGGCGGGCAATCTGGTTAATTTTGTCGTCGGTCAGGATCATCATAAAATCAGGTCACGGTCTTTGATGAGTTGCTTTTTGACCCGCAGGAACATCGCATTGTAGTCGATCGCCCCCTGTTCGATCTCTGCGGTGTAATTGTCGAGAATCGCCCGAACCTCAGCGTTCAGGCGGTCTTCCACCTGCAGGTCGGCAAGGATCGCCGCCTCAATCAGGGCGACCCGCCGCTCTTTCTTGTCGGTCACATTCAAGAGACCTTCTTGTTGGAGGGCGTCGGTCATGTTGCGGGCCAACCGGACCACCCGTTCTCTAGGGATTTTCATCGACGACGGCTCCAGAACTGCGCGGAGTCTATTATCACGCGGAGTCTATTATTACAGTGAACCGCAGCAAAAAAACCTTGAATAAAAATGCCCAGATACGACTCTTACAACATTTCGATCAGGGCGGCGAGCCGGGTCTGGGCTTCGTAGGAGACGGGGTGATGATCACGATAGGGAAGATGGAGGAGGTCCTGAATGTAGACCTCTCCGTTGCGACGGAGACATTCGCCAATCCAGATCAGCCTTGCCCCGATTCGTGCCTGTCGCGCAGCCGATTCCACTTCGTCGACCGAAAGGCCATATTCGCGGCCCAACGTTTCTGCCGACTCGCCGCAGGCCAGGCGACCGAGAAGCGCCTCATGACGCTTGCGGGGCGCGGCGAGCGGCGCGGCATCAATTTGAATCTCGTCCCCTTGGAGCCGGACGTTAAAGCAGGCGACCTTTCGGGAAGGGGCGACGACCAAGGCGCCGGTGCGAACGTCGAACCGCCATTGATGCCACGGGCAGGTAACGACACCGTTTTGAATGTGGCCCGTCCCGAGCGGCCCGCCTTCATGCGGACAGCGATTGTCGATGGCATAAATTTCACCCTCCACCCGAAAGAGCGCAATCTGCTGGCCTTCCACCTCGACAACCTTTCCCTTGTCGGAAGGGACCGCGTCGATACGCGCCACGGTGATCCATTCTTCCAAACCGCCTCCATGAAAATTGGGATTCAGTCCAAGTACAACTCCCCCTGCCCCCTCTTTAGATAAAGAGGGGGTTCCTCTCCTTGGTTCGCTCCTCCCCTTTATTGAAAGGGGAGGCCGGGAGGGGTTGCTCTACCTACACCTTGTTCGGCAGGACGGAAAGTCCAGGGAGTTCGCGGCCCGACAGCAGCTGGAGCGCCGCGCCACCGCCGGTGGAGATGAACGAGATGTTGTCCGACTCTCCGGCGCGGTGAACCGCCTGCGCGGTTTCGCCGCCGCCGACGATGGTCAGCGCGAAGGCGCTTGCGACCTCATGCGCGATGGCGGTTGAGCCGCGGGCGTAGGCGTCGACTTCAAAAGCCCCCATCGGGCCGTTCCAGAGGATCGTCTTGGCATTGCCGAGGGCCTCTCGAAAGAGCCGTACCGACGCCGGACCGATGTCGAGTCCCATCCAGCCTTTGGGAATCTCTTGCACGGTCACCAACTTGGCCTCGGCGCCGGGGTCACGGCTCTGCGCCACGACGCAGTCTACCGGCAGATAAAACTTGATCCCGCGCTCGGCGACATGCCCCATGATCTTTTTGGCGACATCGACCATCCCCTCCTCCACCAGAGATTTTCCCACATCGTGCCCCTGCGCCTTCAGGAACGTGAAGGCGATGGCGCCGCCGATGATGACTTTATCGACCCGCTGGCCGAGGTGTTCGATCACGCCGATTTTGCCCGAAACCTTTGACCCCCCGAGAATGGCGACGAAGGGACGCGCCGGACTTTCGACCGCCCCCTCCAGGTAGCCGATCTCCTTTTTCATCAGCAGGCCGCACGCCTTCACCGGCATGAATCCGGCGATGCCGGTGACCGACGCATGATCGCGATGGACCGTGCCGAAGGCGTCGTTGATGTAGACCGTGGCGCCGATGGCGGCCAGGGCGCGGGCGAAGACGGGGTCGTTGTCGCACTCCCCCGCGTGGAACCGGAGGTTTTCCAGCAGCATCACCTCGCCCGGCTTCATCCGGGAGACGGCCTGCTTGACCTGCGGCCCGATGCAGTCGGGCAGGAACCGAACCTCTTTGTGTAACAGGCTGCTGAGGCGCTTTCCGATCGGCGCAAGCGAAAAGCGGGGGTCGCGGCCCGCCGGCCGATCAAGGTGGGACGCGAGGATGACCTTTGCCCCCGCGTCGATGGCGAAATGAATCGTCGGCAGCGCGGAGCGAATTCGGGTGTCGTCGGTGACGGCGACCCCCTCCAGTGGAACGTTGAAGTCGGCGCGGATAAAGACCGTCTGGCCTTTAAGGTCTGTGAGGTCGTCGATGGCGATCTTATTCCCATGCCGGGTTTCCGTCCGCTTCATTTCGCCCCCAGGAATAGCACGAGGTTCCGCAGGCGGCAGGAGAAGGCCCATTCGTTGTCGTACCAGGCGATGACCTTCAGCATCCGGCGCCCGACGAGCCGCGTCAGCGTCCCATCGACGATGGCCGAATGCGGATTGCCGTTGAGATCAATCGACACCAGCGGCGCCTCGGTATATTCCAAAATCCCCTTCATCGCGTTTTGCGCCGCATCCACAAAGAGCGCCTTCACCGCCGCTTCGTCGGCGTCGGCCTCCAGCGTCACGACGAGATCAATCAGCGAAACGTTCGGCGTCGGCACGCGAATCGCCATCCCCGTGATCTTTCCCGAAAGCGCCGGGATCACGTCCCCCAGCGCCTTCGCCGCGCCGGTGGTGGTGGGAATCATCGAGACCCCGCCCGCGCGTGCGCGCCGCAGGTCTTTGTGCGGCATGTCGAGGAGGGTCTGATCGTTGGTGTAGGAATGGATCGTAGTCATCATCCCCTGCGCAATGCCGAACCGATCCAGGAGCAACTTCGCCACCGGGGCGAGGCAGTTCGTCGTGCAGGAGGCGTTGGAAACGATGCGGTGCCGTGTCGGATCGTAGCCATCGGCATTCACCCCAAGCACCAACGTGACATCGGGGTCTTTCGCCGGCGCCGAGATAATGACCCGCCCTGCCCCCGCTGCGAGATGTTTTTGTGCCGAGGGGCGATCGGTAAAATAGCCCGACGCCTCCACCACAATATCGACCGCCATCTCCTTCCACGGCAGACGGGATGGATCGGGTTCGCGCAGCACGCGCACCTTTGTTCCATCAACGACCAGCGCGTCACCCGCTGCCTCGACCGCGCGTGAGAAGATCCCGTGTGTGGAGTCGTACTTCAAAAGATGGGCAAGGGTCGCCGCATCGGCCAGATCGTTGATGGCGACAATCTCAATGTCAGGATGGCCGAACGCGATGCGAAAAAAAATCCGACCGATCCGTCCAAACCCGTTAATAGCAATCCGTAGCGGCATGGTCACTCCAAGGTGGATGTGCTGAACGTTGAGAACGGGCGATTGTAAAATCGGCTTCGCACCAGAATCAACCGCCACCTGCGGTGGGGCGGAATGCTTCGCTGGTAAACGATATTATTTGCGCCGCGTCACATTACTACTTATAGACGGGGTGTCCCCCCTGATAAGGGGGCAGGGTGGGTGCCCCTAAAGCACCCGATAAACCTCCTCAATCCCCATTGTCATGGGGAGGAGGATCGGATGGCGGCTAAAATCATTCGGCCGGAATCATTCGGGGAGGGTGATCATCTGGTCGAGCAACCCTTCGCGCCGCTCGCGGCCTTCGACGGCTTGCTCCTGCATGAAGTCGGACGCCGCCTCGGCCTTCTCGGCCTTGATCTCGTTGAGATCATCGGCGTCATAGACGATGTAGGGCGTGAGAAAAATCAGCAGGTTCGTCTTCTTCGACGACCGTGTCTTCGTTTTGAAGAGCCATCCGATGAGCGGCAAGTCGCCCAGGAGGGGGATTTTGCTCTCGGAGACGATGAGGTTGTCGCGGATCAACCCGCCGATGACGACGGTCTGGGCGTGCGAGACGATGACGGTGGTCGACGCCGAACGTTTGCTGGTCGTCGGCCCCAAAACGGTCGTCCCCACCGTCTGCGCGCCCGCCAGGACGGACGAGACCTCCTGGTAGACCTCCAGTTTGACGAGGTCGTTCTCCAGGACGTTCGGCGTGAGTCGGAGCGTCACCCCAACATCTTTCCGTTCAATGGTTGTCTGAACGTTGCCGCCAGTCGTTTGGCTCTGCGCCCCGGGGAACGGCACGTTCTCCGCCACCACGATTTCCGCCTTTTGATTGTCGGTCGTTAAAATCTGCGGCGTGGAGAGGATGTTCACGTCATCCGCCGTCTGCAGCGCCCGCAGAAAGGTCCGGACGTTCAAGGGATTGATCCGCACCCCGAGGGTATCGGCCAGCCCCGCCAACCCCGTCAACTCGCCAAGGTTTTGATTGACGCTGCCAATCACCGTATTGCCATCGTCGCTATATCCAAAGGCCGCGCCGATATCGGTGCCGATCGCCCTAGACCGGTCGACGGCCATCTCCAGCACCACCGCCTCCACGTAGACCTGCCGCCGTTTGGTATCGAGCTGCCGGATGACCGCCTTGAGAATGTCGTAGTCGGCGTCGTTGGCCGTGATGATGAGGCTGTTGGTCGCCTTGTCGGAGAGAATCTGCACCGCGCCTGCAATTTCGCCCGCTAATTTCACCGATCGACCCGCCGGGTTCGGCACCTTTCCGGAGGCGAGTCCGAGCAAAACCTTTGCGACCTCTTCGGCGGCGACATGTTCCATCTTCTGGACACGAATCGAACGGACGGCAGGCACTTCGGCCACGGGGATAATCTGGTGAATGTCGCCCGCGACGCTCACCGCGAGGCCCTTCAGGTCGAGGACTGAGAGGAATAGATCGTAAACGCGGTCAATCGGGATTTTAGCCGGCGAGAAGATGGTGACCGTGCCACGGACTTTCTCGTCGATAACAAAGTTTCGACCCGTCACCTCGCTGACAAACTTAACGAAGACCGGCAGCTCGACGTTATTAAAATCGAGCGTGATCTCCTTCGGGGTCGCGCTGGCGGAGAGGGCGGCGGGCGGGGTCGAATTTGCCCAAGCCATCGGCAGAGAGAGTACCCCTACTGAAAGAACGCCGACGATGGCGGCATAACGATGCAGACGGGATAGAGACATGCGCATGTGGTGTTCGCGTTGATCGAACGGACGGGGAGGCGGGTGGCCGACGGGCGGCCATGCTCATGCGAATCAGGCCAAAACCGGCGTCATTATAGTCATCCCCTTTGGGATGTCAACGCGGTGT
>Ga0247727_10018214_pt1 | contig 11070 bp, 6 predicted proteins | sample WisWelCaveWW1625_FD_202498 | JGI IMG/M metagenome (GOLD analysis project Ga0247727, IMG submission 202498) | Biofilm microbial communities from Wishing Well Cave, Virginia, United States - WW16-25 | ecosystem: Environmental > Aquatic > Deep subsurface > Groundwater > Cave microbial mat | place...
CGCGCTGGAAGGCGCCGCTGAAGACACGCGCTTGAAAATTATTTTCGAGCCCACCGCGCTCATCAATAAAAAGCGTATTCAAGACCAGTTCCCGCGCCGGCGCCGAAGAAATCGCCGTTCACCACCAGGTGTGAATTCGGCGGATTGACGATGAAACTCGATTAAGCCGGAAAGAACAAAAAACAAACAAAAAATTTTCAAAAAACCGCTTGACTTTGCTTGGGAAATCTACGGGCGTAGCCTTTGTGTTCTTTGTGCCCTTTGTGGTTGAGTTTGGTTGCGGCTGATGCCGCGCTACGTTTTATCATCGCGATCGCCAGAATTTCGCTTGCAAATATTGCCGTTGATCGCTATATTGGTGTGAGTCTAAAACCATAGCCAACCGGCAAAAGGCTTTTGGGATTACAATAGCAGCCATAAGATGAACACGGACCGTTCGGCTTACAAACCTTTATGTTGAATATTCGCGAAGAATCGTTAAGAAACATTTTGTCGGTCGTGGATAAAAAGAGAATCATCTCGGCGCTCGGCGAAGAGGAAGTGATCTCAGCGTTGAGTGACGAGAAAATGATCTCGGCGCTGGGCGACGAGAAAATGATCTCGGCCCTTGGGAATGAGAAAATTATCAAGGCCTTGTTGCGGAACGAGCAACTCTTGAAATTGCTGCTGGCGGAATTGAATGCCGGGCAACTCCGCGAAAGGCGCGAAGAGAAAAGCCATAATTGAAGCGGAAGAATCCCCTCAGGGTTATCTTTATGAAACGCCGTCTGTTCATTTGCAGACGGCGTTTTTATTTTTAAATTTTTTTAACAAAATGCGATCGTTTCCATCCGCAGTCAGCGGCCGTTGTCTGTAATAATTATGTAACAATGATGATGATTATCGCTTGACAATGTTAAGTATTTCTCTGTCTTTGCCTTTGCCGTTTGTTTGGGCCGGCATGGCAGAATCATCCCGCAAAAACATTCAAAAGACAGAAAAATGGAGGGCAGAAAAATGTTTACCCCGCTTTGCGGGGCTCGTTGCTACACGATGAGCATTGCTCTGATGATACCCAACGGGCGCAGCCAAACTCCATTTTTCTGTCTCTCATTTTTCTGTCTTTGCTTTTGTTCAAGCCAACTTAACATTGTCAGGTTATTATCATCAGGAAAATTCCATTCATTCAAAAATCTCGCTTTGCACCTGGCGCCAGCAGCGAACGGCGGTGTATTTTTGATATTCTTGTCATTTGCTGTTGAAGAAAGAGCATCATGAAGACTCGCTATGTTGTCAAACTGAAGTTTGACACTCCGATATCAGTTGGCTTTAAACTCCTGCTTTCCGCTTTCTTCGGTCTGGCAGTTCTGTCCCTGATCGCGGCCACTTCCCTCGCGCCCTCCAGCGCCGCTCGCAATTCGCCGCCGGACGGCCCCGGCTTGCCGAACCGGCGATATCCTGCCGATCAGGTTTTCACCATTATCAGCCGCATCGACAGCACGAAAGGCGCGCCGCGCTCTCACGGCAGCGTCTCCATGCACAAAGGTTACCTCGCGGTGATCTATTCGGCCGACGGCATTTATTCCGATGGCGGATTTTCCTTTTATGATATTTCCAATCCGTATGCGCCGGTTCTCGTGCATCGGAAAGATGACGAAGAAACGAATGAGCTTCGCGAAGCGCACGGCTACGGTTTCAGTTCCGCCTGGCGGAACTATCCCGGTGATTACGTCGCCCTGCAGGCCGCTTATGGCGTGCAAATCTGGGATTGGACGAACATCACGAATCCCATCCGCTTGAGCTATCTGCACCTTCCCGGCATTGAAGACAGTGATTACGCTTTGGGCGCCTGGTGGTTGTGCTGGCAGGCGCCTTATATTTATATCGGCGGCTCGAGCAATGGCATTTATATCGTCGACGCCACCGATCCGGTGCGGCCCGTGCTGGTGAATCGCGGCGCCGGCAAACCGAATCCCATTCCGATCAGCCAGACCGGCGGTTTTCGCGTCGGGCCGATTTTTGCGATCGGCAATTTGCTGGCGGCCTCTTCCATGGAGGGCGAGGGCTATCTCACCATGGATATCAGCGATCCGAAAAATCCCGTGTTGCAAACGGCGCGCAGTCTCGACGCGCCTGACATTTACAGCATCATGGTCAATGGCAACAAAATTTTGAGCGCCGGCAATGGCGCCAGCGGCGCCACAGGCGCCGGGTTTTTGCACGTTCACAATATCAGCGACCCGGCGCGGATCGATTTGCTCAATGAGATCGAAATGGGCGGCCGGCGCGGCTACGTCTCTTTTCAGGATGGCTTCGTTCACATGGGCGGCGGCCAGCAATACACTAAAATCGATATCCGCAACGACGCCGAATATTCCATCGCCGGCACGGCCACCTCCAATCTTGAAAACCGCAGCGAAGATTTCGCCACCCCGCTCGGCAACCTCGTGATGGTGAGCGACGACCACGGCAATGGCAGCTTCGTGATTCCCCATCAGGCGGAGCCGGATACCCGAGGGCCGGAAGTGAACATGGTGGTGCCGGCCAATGGCGCCGTCAACCAGGCGCTGACCACGCGGGTCGGTTTGACTTTTACCGACATGATTGATCTGCGCTCGGTGAATAATTCCACTTTCATCGTGCGGCCGTCCGGCGGAGCGCCGCTCAACGGCAAATACAGCACGCAAAGCGGGATCGTCAATTTTTTCCCGGAGGCGCCCCTGCAGAAAAATACGGTTTACGAAATCGTCGTCCCGCAAGGCGGGATCAAAGACTGGACCGGCAATGCCACCGCCGTCACATTTATCAGCCGTTTTACCAGCAGCCCGTTTATCGATTCGCCTTTCGAGTGTGAGCTGCTTCCGCATGCGCCGGCGCTGGTCGGCGAGAAGGCAACATTTGCGGCTCGCGTCTCTGGCAACACCGGCCCAGCCAAATACTCCTGGGATTTTGGCGATGGAACTCCGGTGACGCCGTTCGGAGCCGATTCGTCCGCCGATCACATTTATACACGACCGGGACATTATACCGTCCGCGTTACCGTCACCGACAGTTTGAGCACGAGCCGTTGTGCCGGCGCCCAAACTATTCATTATCCGGTATCGGCCGTCTTGCCCGTCACGTCGAGTCCGATCATTTTGGATAACGCGCAGAATCTGGTTTGGAATGTCAATCCGGATCAGGGAACGGTAACGGCCAGCGATGCGATTAACCTGGCGAAGCGATTTGAGCGAACCGTTGGCAGAGAGCCGCAGACGCTCGCGCAAGGCCCATATGGCGGGATCTGGGTGGTGAATCAGGCGGATGCCACCATCAGCATATTGGATCGCAGCACGGGAAATCGATTGGACACCATCACGTTGCCTTATGCCTCCCGGCCCTTTGGTCTCGCCTTCAGCCCGGACGGCGCCGCGGCTTACGTGACGTTGCAGGCCGCCGGTCGTCTGTTAAAAATAAATCCGGTGACGCGCAGCATCATCGGCGACCTTGCCGTCGGCCCGGCGCCTAAGGGCATCGCCATCTCCGCTAACTCCGCGCGCATTCTAGTGACGCGTTTTATCTCGCCGCGCGATCATGGCGAAGTAGTGGAAATCAATGCCGCCACTTTCAGCATTGGCCGCCGGTATGATTTAGTTTTGGATCCCGGCCCGGACACCGAAGGCGAGGGCAGAGGCGTCCCGAACTATATCAGCGCGGTGACCATCAGCCCGGATGGCCGTCGCGCCTGGGCGCCGGCGAAGAAAGACAACACGAGCCGCGGCCTGCAGCGCGACGGCTTGCCGTTGACTTTTGAAAACACCGTGCGCACCATCGTCGCGCAAATCGATCTGCTGAATAATAAGGAGGATTTGGCGTCGCGGCTGGATTTGAATAATCTCGATATGGCGAACGCCGTGCAGTTCAGTCCTTTGGGTGATTATGCTTTTGTCGCCACGCAGGGCTCCAACAGCATCGAAGTCCTTGACGCGTATAATGGCAGCCTGGTGACGTCGATTGAAAACGTCGGACGCGCGCCGCAGGGATTGATTCTGAGTCCGGACGGGGCGAAATTATTCGTCCACTGTTTTCTCTCGCGCTCGGTAGTTGTTTACGAAGTGAGCGGCATCATCGCCGCCAGCAATAACCACGCGCTCAAGCTCGCAGACATTGCCGCCGTGAGCAGCGAAAAACTGCCGCCGCTGGTTTTGGCCGGCAAGCAGATTTTTTATAACGCCAAAGACGGCCGCATGAATCTCGACGGCTATATCAGTTGCGCCAGCTGCCATCTGGATGGCGACGACGATGGCCGCGTCTGGGATTTTACCGATCGCGGCGAAGGCCTGCGCAACACGATCGCTTTGCTCGGCCGCCGGGGCGCCGGGCAGGGGCGCGTACACTGGTCCGCAAATTTTGACGAGATTCAGGATTTTGAGCACGACATTCGCAACGCCTTTGGCGGTTCCGGCTTCATGGCGAATGCCGCCTTTAACGCCGGCACGCGCAATCATCCGCTCGGAGATCCCAAAGCCGGAATCAGCGCCGAACTGGATGCCCTTGCGGCGTATGTGGAATCGCTCACGGAAGTTCATCCGAGTCCTTATCGCAACGCCGACGGCTCGCTCACCGCGGAGGGAGCGGCCGGCAAAGCATTGTTCCAGCAGCTCCAATGCGCGGCCTGCCACGCCGGCCATGATTTTACCGACAGCGGCAGCGGCCGCATGCACGACGTGGGAACGATCAAAACCACCTCCGGCAAAAGATTGAAAGAGACGCTGCTGGGGCTGGACACGCCGACCCTCCGCGGTATCTGGGAAACGCCGCCCTATTTGCACGACGGTTCCGCGGCCACCCTGCTGGAGGTGCTCACCACCGCCAACCCCAGTGGCATTCATGGCAATCCCGACCTGGCGGGATTGAGTGCAGCGCAAAAGCAGCAACTGGCCGCTTATCTTTTGCAAATTGACCATCTGGAGCCTGCCGCACCGCCAGTCCCGCAGTACGGGATGGTTGTCGCCTCCCCGTTGCCCAATGCGAGTTTTATTAAAGGAAGGCCCATTCCAATCCAGGTCAACGCCGCTTCCAGTATTGGCAGCATCGATAAGGTTGAATTTTATTCCGGCGCGGCCAAACTTGGTGAAGACGCCACGTCGCCCTACAGTTTCATTTGGACCGGCGCCGCTCTCGGAGCGCACACGTTGACGGCCAGAGCCATTCACCGCAATGGGATCAAAACGCTATCCGCGCCGGTTACGATCACGGTTATCTCGTCGGTTGACGCGACGCTGGAAGCGGAAGACATGCCGGTTAAAACCAACGGCGCGCTGCGCGAGCCGGGCTGGGTGTTGTGGGAGAACGGCTATGTCGCGCAAAATTTCACGTTCCCGGCGGCCGGGCCGTACAAATTTACCCTGCGCGCGTACGGCAGTTTTGCCGACGGGGAATGGTCGCAGGCCGAGCTGCGCCTCGATCAGGTTCCGCAGGTGGTCATCACCATCAACAGCGCGAGCTACATCGAATGGGCCGCCGAGTTTGCCGTGAGCGCCGGCACGCACGAAGTGGCGATCGCTTTTATCAACGATTATTACGAGCCGCCGGAGGACCGCAATCTGTGGGTGGATTGGCTGCGCATTCAATCCACGGTTTTGACGAATATCGAGGGAAAGGATTTAACCGTCTCATCGCGGCCGGAAAAATTCGCGCTCAGTAATTATCCCAATCCGTTTAACGCCTCGACGCGCATTCAGCTCGCCCTGCCCCGCCCATGCGGGGAAGTTGAGCTGGCGGTTTTTGATTTGACCGGCCGCGAGGTGTCCCGCCCTACGGGACTGGCCGGCTCGCGCCCGGCAGGAAATTACGAAATCATCTGGAATGGCAGAGATCGCCGCGGCGTCGACCTGGGAACCGGCATTTACCTGCTGCGTCTGCGCTATCGGACGCCTGGAACCGGCGCATGGTCACAACTGGTGCGGCGCGTGCTGCTGGTGAAATAAATTTTTCTTAACGTCTCAGAAGTTTCCCAATAAAAGACAGAAAAATGGCGGGCAGGAAAATGTTTACAGTCTGCCCGTTGTTCCACTGGGAGTATTGCTTTGACGATATTAAACTCTATTTTTCTGTCTTTGCTTTTGTTCAAGCCAACTTAACATTGTCAGGTTAATTGTTTTGCCCTTAATAGTTTTGCCTTTCAATGTACCTTTCAGGAATAGTTACAAATTAATTTCAGAAAAAATCTCTTGACTTTGTCGAAAAAAGTATTAACTTGCTAAATCAAGGAAAAGTTCGGATGTAGGTCGATTTACTTTTGGCAAAAGCCCCAAACGGGTCTATGCGTGGTTAAAATAATGTTTTTAAACGGGATGATATAAAAAACACGTAAATGAGGTTTTAGTCGAGTGTTGTACACCGAAGGTTTTATTGGAATTGCGTTAATTTTTAAGACTTAAAATTTGAAACAGATCATGTTTTTGACACAGTTAAATACCAAAATAAGACAAGTAAAAGTTTTGCACAGAGCAAACCATTGTATTTTAAGGGGCCAAAAAGGGCTGGGGTCAGAATCTTTTCCAGGGCTAATACTGGATTGAGACCCGGCCGGTGGTCACTGGCCGGGTGTACAAATCATGAACCCAGTCAGAATCTTTTCCAGGGCTAATACTGGATTGAGACATCTATCAGCTTATCAACCCCCGCTTCACGGTAATTACCGAGTCAGAATCTTTTCCAGGGCTAATACTGGATTGAGACAAGGATCCACGCCTCGACGTCTTTTGCGACATAGCCGTCGTGTCAGAATCTTTTCCAGGGCTAATACTGGATTGAGACTTTTTTGTGATGCCCCGAGGTTTTTGAGGCCTCAGGGCGATTGTCAGAATCTTTTCCAGGGCTAATACTGGATTGAGACCCAAGCAGGTTCCCAACCGGAATACGACAATTTTCAAGTCAGAATCTTTTCCAGGGCTAATACTGGATTGAGACTCTTCATCATAACAACCTGCTTTCTTTGACTTCCCAAGGTGTCAGAATCTTTTCCAGGGCTAATACTGGATTGAGACACTCATTAAGAGCAGGTGCAGTGACTTTAGTTTCTACTGCCGGTCAGAATCTTTTCCAGGGCTAATACTGGATTGAGACTCGAAATAACTATTTCGAAGACCGCGCGCGCGTTTTCGGGGTCAGAATCTTTTCCAGGGCTAATACTGGATTGAGACCGATGGCATTGAAAATCTTGCCGAAGGCTATGGTATCTCGTCAGAATCTTTTCCAGGGCTAATACTGGATTGAGACTTCGCGACCGCCCGGGCGGGCAAGCTGGACGGGCCGTCCCGGTCAGAATCTTTTCCAGGGCTAATACTGGATTGAGACATTGAGCGGCTTGGCCGGCTCTGCGATATGCACCTCGTGACGAGGTCAGAATCTTTTCCAGGGCTAATACTGGATTGAGACGCTGATGCCGGATAATGAAGTCCCGGCAGACGAGGTTAGTCAGAATCTTTTCCAGGGCTAATACTGGATTGAGACAATATACGATGTCGGTTTCACCTCGATGCCGAGACTGACCAGTCAGAATCTTTTCCAGGGCTAATACTGGATTGAGACAATTACTGCGGCATTGATGAGTAGCCCGCCACACGGACCGTCAGAATCTTTTCCAGGGCTAATACTGGATTGAGACAAGAATCAACCCCACATACACCACCAGCCAAAACAGGTCAGAATCTTTTCCAGGGCTAATACTGGATTGAGACATTCAGATCAATGTCTTCAACCTGAATCCTTTCCAGCAGGTCAGAATCTTTTCCAGGGCTAATACTGGATTGAGACTTCAGTTCCGACGCGCTGCCAGGTCTTCCTTCACGAATAACGTCAGAATCTTTTCCAGGGCTAATACTGGATTGAGACCAATACATGTACTGCACGCCTGGCATGAAATTCGCCAAGCAGTCAGAATCTTTTCCAGGGCTAATACTGGATTGAGACCTGCGAATAAGCGTGTTTGCATATTAGCTCCTTGTTAGTGGCGTCAGAATCTTTTCCAGGGCTAATACTGGATTGAGACGGTATTACAGAAAAACCCGGGAGCAAAAAAGAACACTCCGCGTCAGAATCTTTTCCAGGGCTAATACTGGATTGAGACTTGATAAAGTACTGCCAACGTCCCACCAGTGTTGATGAGGTCAGAATCTTTTCCAGGGCTAATACTGGATTGAGACACTTTTTCATGAGATTTTCTCCTAGGCGTCTCAGGATGAGATCGTCAGAATCTTTTCCAGGGCTAATACTGGATTGAGACTGCTCTTGGGGCTGGCTCGGTTGCACACGGGGCATGGTTGTGCAAGTCAGAATCTTTTCCAGGGCTAATACTGGATTGAGACAGGTTTCAAGGTACGGCAAAGTGCCGATCAACTCGAATCCTGTCAGAATCTTTTCCAGGGCTAATACTGGATTGAGACATGATGTTACTCCTTTTTTTAAAAAATGGTTGGGTTTACGTCAGAATCTTTTCCAGGGCTAATACTGGATTGAGACATCGTTCTTTCGATTCTCGGACACCTCGCCTCCATAACTTACAGTCAGAATCTTTTCCAGGGCTAATACTGGATTGAGACCATAGATCCCGCCGACCTTCCCCCCCTCCCATTCGACGGAGGTCAGAATCTTTTCCAGGGCTAATACTGGATTGAGACGTTTTGGTAGGTATTAATTCTTCGGCCTCACCCAATTTCAATCTAGTCAGAATCTTTTCCAGGGCTAATACTGGATTGAGACGATACCTTGCAGCGCATTCTGAGCTAACGGGATCAACAGTCCAGATACCGGCAAGAGTGGTCAGAATCTTTTCCAGGGCTAATACTGGATTGAGACTTTTTTCCAGGCGTATTCACTGCCGCCAATGGTAGCAGTCAGAATCTTTTCCAGGGCTAATACTGGATTGAGACGGTTAAAACTCCAGCTCTGACGAGAGCCGCCAAAGCAAATCTATGTCAGAATCTTTTCCAGGGCTAATACTGGATTGAGACTTTTCTTCCAAAACAACTTATCTCCATTGGCATGATCAAACGGTCAGAATCTTTTCCAGGGCTAATACTGGATTGAGACTGCAACCCGGTCGGTGCATTGGCCGGGTGTTTTTGTTGTAGGTCAGAATCTTTTCCAGGGCTAATACTGGATTGAGACCTTTGTACACTGGAGTGTAACGAACATTCGCGTACCAGGCCTGTCAGAATCTTTTCCAGGGCTAATACTGGATTGAGACTAATGTGGGACTTGGTTAATGCCTTCCAGCACAGGCGCTGTAGTCAGAATCTTTTCCAGGGCTAATACTGGATTGAGACATGTTCAATCTTGTTCCATTTGCTTGTTCCCGGCGGAAAATGGTCAGAATCTTTTCCAGGGCTAATACTGGATTGAGACAGCACTTTGGCGGTGTCACGCGGGGCAGTCTCCTGCCCCGTCAGAATCTTTTCCAGGGCTAATACTGGATTGAGACTTTACGGTCCGGCTATAGAAAACGAATTTCTCTTTTTCAAGGTCAGAATCTTTTCCAGGGCTAATACTGGATTGAGACGTTTGTCGACGTTACTTTGCCATTCGCCCCAGTCGCCGGTCAGAATCTTTTCCAGGGCTAATACTGGATTGAGACAAGATATTTGTCATCTCGAGCGAGGTCGTAGGCGTGTCAGAATCTTTTCCAGGGCTAATACTGGATTGAGACATCGGATAGCCAAAAGCATTCTGAAGCCATGTCTGAATCCCTAAGTCAGAATCTTTTCCAGGGCTAATACTGGATTGAGACGGTGGAAGTATGAACCTTTCAATCATCATACCTGTGTATAGAGGTCAGAATCTTTTCCAGGGCTAATACTGGATTGAGACAGTCCATCCTGCTTGAGAAGTTGTTCAATGTTCGTGTTCGTGTCAGAATCTTTTCCAGGGCTAATACTGGATTGAGACATGTACAGATACATAAAAATAAAACCTCTTAGGTTAGAAGTCAGAATCTTTTCCAGGGCTAATACTGGATTGAGACAACGCACAGTGGAATTAATCCGTTGATAGGCAACCGCGAGTCAGAATCTTTTCCAGGGCTAATACTGGATTGAGACTTGTTTGCGCATCGGAAGCAAAAATGCTTCGGCTCTTGTCAGAATCTTTTCCAGGGCTAATACTGGATTGAGACATCACTGGAAGTGATGAAGGATCTTATTGTCGATACTTGTCAGAATCTTTTCCAGGGCTAATACTGGATTGAGACCTCTGTTCCAAAAGCTTTGCGTCGACGGTTCAAAATATTCCCGTCAGAATCTTTTCCAGGGCTAATACTGGATTGAGACAATTCTCGACGTCACTGGTGTCGCTCTCGGACGCCTCGGTCAGAATCTTTTCCAGGGCTAATACTGGATTGAGACATTGTAGTGCCGTTATACCCATTGTGACCGTCAGTGCTGTGTCAGAATCTTTTCCAGGGCTAATACTGGATTGAGACTAAAACACGCGCGGCCTGACGAACCGCGCACCCTTGACGTCAGAATCTTTTCCAGGGCTAATACTGGATTGAGACGCTGATGATGAGTGCGCCTGCCGCCTCCCAGAGTAGTCGTGTCAGAATCTTTTCCAGGGCTAATACTGGATTGAGACTTGCGCCATGTGGAAAATTGCGAGTTCTTGCAGCTCTTCCGGCGGGTCAGAATCTTTTCCAGGGCTAATACTGGATTGAGACGGCGAAAGCTGGATTCGTGAGAACCATGTAGTGGCCCTGTCAGAATCTTTTCCAGGGCTAATACTGGATTGAGACTGGATTGGGTGAGCTGAACTTTTTAGTCCGAGCCTTCAATAGTCAGAATCTTTTCCAGGGCTAATACTGGATTGAGACGGTCCACCAGATGTGAGTACAATTTGTGCTTCCATTTTAATGTCAGAATCTTTTCCAGGGCTAATACTGGATTGAGACCGTCATCGCTTTTCTTTTTTGGACGATAGACACCATCATATACTCGTTACGGGTGATTTTGTAATTGCTCTTTGAAATAAAATTGTTATTATTGTAGGCATAATTGAATTTTGAACTTATCGGAGCTTGATTATGTCTGCCGCCGTCTTCACCGAAGCACTCGG
>Ga0247727_10018215_pt1 | contig 11070 bp, 9 predicted proteins | sample WisWelCaveWW1625_FD_202498 | JGI IMG/M metagenome (GOLD analysis project Ga0247727, IMG submission 202498) | Biofilm microbial communities from Wishing Well Cave, Virginia, United States - WW16-25 | ecosystem: Environmental > Aquatic > Deep subsurface > Groundwater > Cave microbial mat | place...
GGCCTCTGCGGCGAGGGTGGCGGCCCACCCCCATCGCGCGGACGAGCCTATCGCGGACGTGTCCCGATTCCACCCCGCGAAAGTGCGGACCCCGCGAGCACTGGTCCAGGATCAGCCGACGGTGTCGCGCGAATCGTCAGACGACTTAGAGGGTCTCTCGGCGGAAGACCACGAGCGGCGTGCGCGCCAGGATCTTCAGGTCGAGGCCGAGCGACGAAGCGCGGGCATAGGCGACGTCCATGTCCAAAGCTTCGACGAAGGTCGTCTTCGCGCGTGCGGTCACCTGCCAGAGCCCGGTGAGACCGGCGGGAACGAGGAACCGCTCGAAGTGATGCGGCTCGAAGGACTCCGTCTCGTACGCCAGGCAGGGACGCGGCCCGACGAGCGACATCTCGCCCCGAAGGACGTTGATGAGCTGCGGCAGCTCGTCGAGGCTCGTCCTTCGGAGCCACTTACCCGAGCGGGTGATCTCGTCCACCCGATCGAGCTTGTACAGACCTCCCGTGCCCGGAGCCGCACGCGGGTCCATGATCGAACGCATGTAGTCGCGGTGAACGCTGTCGTGGTCCCCGACGATCATCGTCCGAAACTTCAGCATCAGAAACTCGCGCGACCCTTCTCCGAGCCGCATCTGGCAGAAGAAGACCGGGCCGGGCGAGTCGCGCTTGATCCGCCACGCTGCGAGGGCAAACAGGGGTGCCGTCAGGACGAGGAGCGCACTTGCGAGGACGAGGTCGACGGTCCGCTTGATCAGTCGGGAAGAGCGAGAGAGCCCGGCCGGGCGAAGACCGAGAAGCGGAAGGCCCTCGACGGAGTGGACGTCGACGTTCGGAGGGATCACCTCGAAGAGCCGAGGGACGATGTCGATCTGCACGTCCAGGGCACGCAAGTCGCGGACGAGCTCCAGCATTCGTTCCGACGACATGTCTCCGAAGGCGATCACAACCCGATCGACCGCATCTCGACGGACGACGTCCATCAGGTCTTCCGTCGCATACCGAGGAACCCCGACGAGCTCCTCCCGCACGTCGAGTGGCGCGTCGTCGACGAGGCCGACGAGTCGGATTCCGTATTCCGGGTGCTGAAGGTATTTCCGGCCGACGAGCTGGCCGACGTCGCCCCCTCCGACGATCACCGCGCTCTGCACGTACACCGAGCTGCGCCGCACGAGGCTCCGCCCGACGATTCGAGCACCGGCGATGAAGGCGACGCCCAGCGCCCAGAAGAGGACGGTCTTCTCGAGCTGCGGTGTCGTGACTCCACTCAGCCACGCTCCCGCATAGAGGAGCCAGACGAGCACGGTGACCAGATGGAAGACCCCGGCCACGTCGTCCGCGGTCGAGTGGTCGGTGCGCTCGTCGTCGCGGTCGTAGATGCCGTACAGCTTCGCGGCAACAACCCACACCGGGAGGCTCACCAGGAAGATCAGGAAGAGGCTAACGATCCGCGGGTCTAGGCCGCGGCTGAAGTCCGCCAAGACGAGCTGAGTGACGAGGAACGCGGCGAGCAGGCCGACGACGTCGGCCGCGAGCAAGACTCGGCGGATGACCCATCCGCGCCGTCGGCGCACTCTGCGGGGGAACGAGGCAGCGTGACCGCGCTCGAGCGCCGGCGTCGTCGTCACCGGTGTGTCGACGGCACGATCCACCTTGATATCACGATAGGAAGCACGCTCGCTCACAGCCAGACCAGTATCCACGCTCGGGCAAGTCAGACCTAGCCGGAAGGGGAGGCGAAGCCCCAGAGATTCCTGTTCCGTCGCCCGTGGGCGCCGGGTGTGACCGTGACGAGACTGGAGGTATGGCGTCCACGCTCGCCGGGGATCTGTCTACCGCCGCTGTCCGCTCACAGATCGATCAGCCGCGCGACGGCTCGATCGGGTACGCAGTCCTCGGCGGAGGGCCCGCGGGACTCACCGGGGCATATACCTTCGGGCTCCGAGGGCGTCCGGCCGTCGTGTTCGAGGCCGACGGGAGCGTAGGCGGAATCGCGAAGACCGTCGAGTTCAACGGCTACCGCTTCGACCTCGGCGGACACCGGTTCTTTACCAAGCTGAAGCAAGTCGAGCGCCTCTGGGAAAGCGTGGTCGGCGAGGAGTTCCTCACCCGGCCTCGGCTCTCGCGCATCTACTACGACGGGAAGTACTTCTCATATCCGCTCACCTCGAAGGACGTCCTGGGGCGGCTCGGCCTCGTGGAGTCGACGCGCTGCGCGCTCTCGTACCTGTGGGCGCAGCGCCACCGCAACGCCGGGGCGGAGACGTTCGAGAAGTGGGTCACCGCGCGCTTCGGGCACCGGCTCTACGACGCGTTCTTCAAGACGTACACGGAGAAGATCTGGGGGATCCCGGGAACGGAGATCCGCTCGCTCTGGGCGGCGCAGCGGATCAAGAACTTCTCGCTCTGGCACGCAGCTCTCGCGATCCTCGGCCTCCGCCGCGAGCATGTGACGACGCTCATCGAGGAGTTCCGCTACCCGCGACTCGGCCCCGGCCAGATGTGGGAGCTCATGCAGCAGCGACTCGAGGAGCGCCATTCCATCCCGGTCGAGCTCAACCATCGCGTCGTGCAGGTCGGGCACCAGGACGGGCGGGCACAGTCCGTCGTCGTCCGGACGAACGGGTACGAAACCGTGTACGCGGTGGACGGCGTCCTCTCGAGCCTCGCGCTCCAGGATCTCGTTCGGACGCTCGACCCTGCGCCCCCGGCGCACGTGCTCGAAGCCGCCTCGCGGCTCCGGTATCGGGACTTCTGCCTCGTCGCTTTGATGACGAAGCAGGAGGAGCCGTTCCCGGACAACTGGATCTACATCCACGACCCCGGGATCCGCGCGGGCCGCGTCCAGAACTTCGGCGCCTGGAGCCCCGACATGGTCGTGCCGGGCACGACGTGCCTCGGCGTCGAGTACTTCTGCTTCGAGGGCGACGACATCTGGGAGATGCCCGACGAGCAGGCGGTCGCAATGGCTACCGACGAGATGGCCCGGATCGGCCTGGTCGATCCGGATCAGGTTTTCGACGGAGTCAAGGTCCGCGTCCCCAAGGCCTATCCCACCTACGACCTGCAGTACGAGGCGGCCGTAGACGTGATCAAGGAGTATCTCGCCGGGTTCGAGAATCTCCAGACGTGTGGACGCAACGGGCTACATCGCTACAACAACCAAGACCACTCCATGTGGACCGCGATCCTCGCCTCTTTGAACCTCGTCGACGGCGCCGACTACGACGTCTGGTCGGTGAACGCGGAGGAGATCTACCTGGAGGAGGGCGAGGCCGTCGATGAGCTCCTCAGTCTCGAGCTCGTCGGCTGATCCGAGCGTCACCGTCGTCATCGGGTCGAACGCTCCGCAGGAGCGGCTCGCCGCGTGTCTCGAGGCGCTCGAGCCACAACGAGACGGTGTCGAAGTGCTCGTCTATGAGAGTGCGCCGAGTCCGCCTGGGTTGCGGGAGCTCTTTCCTTGGGCGACCTTCACGGTGACGCCGGGTGCCCTGGTTCCTCATGAGTGGAGGGACGGGATCGACGCGGCGCGGGGCAAGATCGTGGCGCTCACGATCGCCCAGATGGTGCCGGCGCCCGATTGGCTCGAGCAGATCCGGGCGCTCCACGAGCGCTACGACATCGTGGGCGGCGCGATCGATCCGGGGGAAAGGCTTCGCGTGGTGGACTGGGCCGAGTACTTCTGCCGCTACGCACGGGACCTCCGTCCGTTCACCGGCCGTGAGACACTCGACCTCCCGGGCGACAACGCGGCGTACAAGCGCTCGTTGCTCGGAAATGTGACCGCTGTATACCGGAACGGATTCTGGGAGCAGTTCGTCCACGCGGAACTCGCGAAGGACGGCGTGGTCCACTGGCAAGCACCCGAGCTCGTCGTCTACCAGGGACGCTCGGCCGGTTGGAAGGCCTTTCGCACCCAACGCCTGGTGCACGGGCGTCAATACGGACGTGACCGTGGAGCGAGGCTCTCCGCGGCCCGGAGAGGTATCGGCGTGATCGCGTCCCCGATCGTTCCGTTCGTACTGAGCTGGCGCGTCGTCGGGCTCGTGTTTCGGAAGCGGCGGTACCGCACAAGGGTGCTGGCTACCCTCCCGATCATCTTCTGGTTCAACCTCGTCTGGGCATACGCCGAAGCACGCGGCTACGTCGATCTCCTGCGTGACCGTTCCGACTGACCTCGCAGTCGTCGTGGCCTCTGTCAACGGCTTCCCCTATCTGGGGGCCTGCCTCGGCTCGCTGAGGACGCACGCGCCGAACGCAGAGATCGTCGTCGCCGACTGGACGGATGACGAGACGCGCGCTCGTGTGCGCGAGGGCTGGCCGCACGTCACGCTGCTCTCGTTCAACGAGCCGAAAGCCGTGCCTGAATTGCGCGCCGCAGGCATCGCCGCTGCGGCGGCGCCGTACGTCGCCGTGATCGAGGACCACTGCGTCGTCCCGCCCGGATGGGCGGACGCGATCGTCGAGGCGCACCGGGCGGGACACCACGTCGTCGGAGGAGCGGTGCGCAACATCAAGACGTCACGTGCTCGTGATTGGGCGCCGTTCTTCTGCGAGTACAGCTCCTTCATGGAGCCGTGGCACACGGGGATCGTCGGCGACCTCACCGGAATGAACGTGTCGTACGACCGTCCCGCGCTTGCCGAGATCGCCGATCTGCTCGCCGACGGGAGATGGGAGAACGACCTGCACGCACGCCTGCGGGAGCGGGGCTTACAGTTCTGGGCGGCCCCGAGAGCAACGATCGAGCACGCGAAGGACTTCGGCTTCCTCGAGTTCGCTTCCCAGCGCTACCACTACTCGCGCTCGTTCGCCGGCGGTCGGAACGAGGCGCTCGGCATGCGTCGATGGCTGTACGCGGTCGGCTCGCCCCTCCTCGTTCCGCTCGCGCTTTGGCGGATCGTCCGCAACGTACGCGCGAGACCGGGCTACGGCCGAGCGTTCGGAACGGCTGCGCCGCTCGTCACCGTGTACTCGGCAATCTGGGCGGTGGGCGAGCTCGTCGGGTACACACTCGGCGGCGGGCGCAGCATCTTGAAGGTCCGGTAGGTCGGCATGCGGTTCGGAGTCGACGCGACAGGTTGGAACAACCGCCGAGGCTTTGGGCGGTTCACTCGCAACGCGGTCAGGCGGCTCGTCGAGACGGACCTGGAGAACGACTATGTCCTGCTCGTGGATCAGCTGGACGGCGAGACGTTTCCGGCAAGAGGCGCGCTCCGAATGCTCGGTACACGTCGTCCCGCGAGCGAGACGGCCCGAGCCGGCTCGAGCCGCGGCATTGCGGACATCCTGCGCTCGACGAGGACGACGAGGCGGGAGCGCTTCGACGCGATCCTCTTCCCTTCCCTGCACGCATGGTTCCCCGCTCCGGGCGCGCCTGCCGTCATCGGGATACACGACACGATCTCAGAGGACCTGCCCGGACTGGCGTTCCCGCGCAGGCGCGATCGTGCTCTGTGGGGGGTCAAGCAGCGCCTCGCCGTGCGCAGCGCGCGCAGAGTCTTCACGGTGTCCGAGGCAGCACGAAATGCCGTGCACGAGCGCCTCGGCCTGCCGAGCGAGGCGGTCGCCGTCGTCCCGGAGGCGCCGGATCTTGTGTTCAGCCCACGCCCCGCGAGCGAGGTGGCCGCGGCGCTGGTCGAGATCGGGGCACCCGAGCGGTATGTCCTCTACGCCGGTGGAATCAGCCCGCACAAGAACGTCACGGGACTCGTGGACGCCTACGCCGCGATGGTTCCACGAATCGCGGACGCACCGTCGCTCGTCCTCGTCGGGGCGCTCGAGGGTGAGACATTCGCCTCGACCGCAGTCGAGGTTCGAGAGCGAATCGCCCGCCACGGGCTCGATAGGCGAGTGCTTCTGCCTGGCTTCGTGACCGACGAGACGCTCGCACGCCTGTATACGGGAGCGACCGTGGTCGTGAACCCGTCGCTCGGCGAGGGCTTCGGCCTGCCTGCGGTCGAGGCCGCGGCGTGCGGCGCCGCGCTCGTGCTCAGCGACCTTCCGGCGCATCGGGAGTCCTTGGGCGACGCTGCGATCTTCGTCACCGCGGGAGACGCATCCGCACTCGCGAGCGCCCTCGAGCGAGTACTCGGCGACCAGGAACTTCGGCGCTCGCTCGGCGCTCAAGCGCGTGAGCGCGTCGCGGCGCGAACGTGGGACGCGGCAGGCGTCGCGCTCGCCGAGCTCCTGCGGGAGGCTGCGCGCCGATGACCTCCCCGCTCCGATTCTGCATGGTGACGACCTTCTACCCACCGCACCACTTCGGCGGCGACGCGATGTACGTCCACCGGCTGAGCTCGGAGCTCGTGCGTCGCGGTCATGACGTGACGGTGGTCTACCCACCCGACGCCTTCGTGACGCTCGGGGGCCGCGCGGAACATCCCGAGCCGACCGATGCGCGCGTGAACGTCGTCCAGCTCGACGGCCGGCTCGGCCGCGTCACTCCGACGCTTACATACCTGACAGGCCGACCCGCGCTCCGCGCATCCCAGCTCCGCGCTGTGCTCGAGGAGAAGCGGTTCGACGTCGTGCACTTTCACAACGTCTCGTTGGTCGGGGGCCCGGCAGTGCTCGCCTACGGCTCCGGCGTGAAGCTCTACACGGCGCATGAGCACTGGCTGATCTGCCCGATGCATGTGCTCTGGAAGAACAACCGGAGGCCGTGCGAGCGTCCGCAGTGCCTCCGCTGCACGCTCGCATTCCGCCGGCCTCCACAGCTCTGGCGCTACGGGTCTCTACTCGAGCGGTCGGCGAGGCACGTGGATCTCTTCCTCTCGCCGAGCCGCTTCGCGATCCAGATGCACCGCGAGCGGGGCTTCGGCTCCGAGATGCGCCATCTCCCGTACTTCATCCCGTCGCACTCCGTGCCAGCCGTCAAGCCGGAGCGGCGGACGCGGCCGTACTTCCTCGTCGTCGGGCGCCTCGAGCGCCTCAAGGGCATCCACACCGTCATCGATGTCTTCCGCAGGTACGACGCCGCCGACCTTGTCGTCGTCGGAGACGGGACGTTCGGCTCGGAGCTGCGGCGACTCGCCTCGGGACTTCGTCACGTCGAGCTGGTCGGGCGGCGTTCGTTCGCCGAGCTCCAAGCCCTCTACGCCGGCGCCGTCGCAGTGCTCCAGCCTTCGGTCGGTTTCGAGACCTTCGGGATTACGGTCGTGGAGGGATTTAGCCAGGGGACGCCCGCGATCGTCCGCGATCTCGGGGCGCTCCCCGAGACCATCGAGGAGAGTGGCGGAGGCTTTACGTTCTCGACGAATGACGAGCTGCTCGAGGCGATGGAGCGACTGCGCATGGATACTGCACTGCGGGACGAGCTCGGGGCGCGGGGGCGTCGCGCGTACGAGGAGCGTTGGTCGGAGGAGCCACACATGAAGGGCTATTTCGAGGCGATCGAGGAAGGGCATGACTTGCGGAAGGCACGCGGCTTCCGTAAGAAGTGAGTGGGGAAATCGGGGGAGGAGTGAGATGACGTTCGGCTTCGATGCGCTACGGCTATCCGGACAGCGGTTCGGGATCGGTCGCTATATCGAGTATGTCCTGAAGCACTGGGACCCGATCCTGCGGCCCGACGAGCGCGTGATCGTGTACGTGCGCGAGCCGTGGGACAAGGCGTCGATCGGACTGTCGGATCAGTTCGAGGTGCGGGTGCTGCCGTCACGACTCGACGGGGTCTGGTGGGAGAACCTCGTGCTCGCGCGCCACTGGCGGGAGACGGACGTCCTCTTCTGCCCGAGCTACACCGTCCCGCTGACGTACCGGGGACGGATCGTCGTCGCGACGCACAGCGTCAACGAGATCCTGCCCGGTGCGCATCCGTGGTGGTACCACCTGACCTATCGCCCGCGGAACAAGTGGAGCGCCCGGAAGGCAGATGCCGTGATCGTGCCGATGCCGTCGGCAAAGGCCGACGTCGAGAGGATCTACGGTATTCCGCCGGAGAAGATCGACGTGGTCCCCGAAGGAGTGGACGATGCCTTCGTCCCCCTCGAAGACGAGGGCGTGCTCCGCGAGACGCGCAGGCGGTACCTCGGCGACGACTCGCCCTACATTCTGTTCGTGGGCAAGTTCTCCCAGCGCCGGAACATCCCCGCGCTCGTGACCGCCTTCGCCGAGGTGAAGCGGGAGAACGGCATACCGCACAAGCTCCTCCTCTTCGGGAAGAATGTCCACGATCTCCCGCTCGCCAAGCTGGCTGACGACCTGGGGGTTGCGGACAGCGTTGTGGAGCTCAACGTCCCCCTGTCCGACCACCGCGAGATCATTCCGGTCTACAGCGGCGCCGATCTCTTCGTCCACCCGACTGCATACGAGGGTTTCTCGCTGACCGTCTGCGAAGCGATGGCCTGCGGCGCGCCAGTAATTACGGTCGGGCGTGGCGCGGTCGGCGAGATCGTCGACGACGCGGCGCTCACGGTCGACGAGCCGAGCCCCGACCAGCTCGCCGCGGCCATGCGCACCGTCCTCCATGATCCGGAGCTTCGGTCCTCGATGCGAGCGAAGGCGCTCGAGCGCGCGAAGCTCTTCCGCTTCTCCGAGTGCGCGCGCGCGACACTCGAGGTGCTGAGGCGGGTGGCCGCGAGCTGACCGCTGTCGAGGGCGTCCAGGTCATCCCGCTCGAGCGCATCGCCGACAAGCGCGGCGCGGTCCTCCACATGCTGCGCTTGACGGACCCTCACTTCACGCGGTTCGGCGAGATCTACTTCTCGACGGTCTACCCGGGCGTCGTCAAGGCCTGGAAGAACCACCGCCGGATGACGGTGAACTACGCGTGCATCCATGGGCGGATCCGCATCGTGCTCTACGACGACCGCGCAGGCTCGGCGACGGCGGGCGCGCTGATGGAGATCGTGGTCAGCCTCGAGGAGTACGCACTGATCGTCATCCCCTCGGGAATCTGGCATGGCTTCCAAGGGATTGCGGAGCACGTCTCGATTCTCGCCAACTGCGCCACCGAGCCACACGATCCAGATGAGCTCGACCGCCTCGACCCGTATTCGTCCGAGATCCCGTACCGGTGGGAGGTGGCGTCATGAGCGTGGTACTCGTCACCGGCGCCGGCGGATTCGTGGGCTCTGCCGTGGTACGGCGTCTCGTCGGCGGCGCCAGATTCTGGGACGGGAATCCAGTCGAGCACGTCGTCGCGCTCCTTCGTCCGGGCGGGTCAGAGCAGCGGCTCGAGGAGCTCCCGCGCGACGGCACGTGGTCGATCGCGCATGTGGACGTCGCCGAGCGCCTATCGTTTCGCGCCGTGCTCGAGGACGCGCGCCCCCGAGCAGTTGTCCATGCCGCCCTCGACGCCACCATCTACAACGAGGACGACGAACGACTCGTCCGAGATCCTCTCGAGACGCTACTCCAGGCGCTCGGCCGCGTGGCCGGGAGCCGGCTCCTCCAGGTCGGCAGCGCTTGGGTGCTCGCGTCGGGTGACCGTCTCGACGAGTCGGCGCCGCTCGCGCCCCTCACCCCGTACGCCCGCAACAAAGCTCGAGAGGACTCCCTGCTCCCGGTGCTCGCGGCCGAGGCGGGCGTAGCATGGCTCAACCTCCGGCTGTTCAACCTGTTCGGGCGAAACGAGAAACAGGGCCGCCTCCTGCCCAAGCTTGTCTCCTCGCTTGCTCGCGGCGAGAGCGTGGAGCTCACGCACGGTGAGCAGATCCGCGACTTCAATGACGTCGACGTCGCCGCCCGGGTGTTCGCGGATGGACTCGCGGCGCCGGAAGCCGCCTGCGGCGCCGTGTACCACGTCGGGTCGGGCCGTGGGACGACCGTTCGTGAATTTGCTCTCGCCGTCGCTGAAGTCGTCGGAGGGGCCGACCTCATCCGTCTTGGCGCCTCCGATACCGGCGACCAAGATCTCGCTTCGCTCGTCGCAGACCCGACACGCGCGGTCCGCGCTCTCGGCTGGCGGCCTGACCTCGACCTGGAGGGACGGGTTCGCGAAGCGGTCGACTGGTGGCTGACGCGGACGGGTCATTCGGCGACGGGACGGGTGAAGGCGTGACCGAGTGCAGGGGCTGCCGGAGCGAACGGCTCTACCTGTTCCTCCCGCTCGGCGACCATCCGCTCGCGAACGGCTTCTTGACAGAGGACCAGCTCTCGGAGCCCGAGGCGCGGTTCCCGCTGGACGCTCATGTCTGCCTCGACTGCGGGTTGATCCAAGTGGCCGATCAGGTGCCTCCCGGGTACTTCCGCCACTACGTGTATATCCCGTCGACGTCCGACCAGATGCACGACCATTTCGCGGGCCTAGCGGGCCTCATGACCGAGCGGTTCCTCCCGGGGGCCGGAGATCTCACCATCGACATCGGCTGCAACGACGGGCTGTTCCTGTCGTTCCTCCACGGCCAGGGGCGGCGGACGCTCGGCGTCGACCCGGCAACGAACATCGCGGAGCTCGCACGTGAGAAGGGAGTCGAGGTCGTCAACGAGTACTTCACGCCGGAGGTTGCGAGGCAGGTACGCGAGAGCCACGGTCCGGCCGCGGTCGTCGTGTCGACTAACACCTTCCACCACATCGGCGACCTCGACCGATTCACGCTCGGAGTCACCCTCCTTCTTGGTGAGGACGGTGTCTTCGTCGTCGAGGTCCCGCACGCGCTCGAGCTCGTGGTGCAGAACGAGTTCGACGGCATCTACCACGAGCACGTCTCGCAGCTCACGGTCAAGTCCGTCGTCGACCACTTCCGGCGCTTCGGACTCGGGGTGTTCGAAGTCGAGCCGCTCGCGGTTCACGGAGGCTCGATGCGGGTTTTCTCACGCCTGACGACGCACGGCGCCACCGCGTCCGGCGTCCAGGACTGGATCGACCGGGAAACAGAGCGCGGGCTGTTCTCGGAGGCCACCTACGACGATTTCCGCACCCGTGTGGAGGGCATCCGGTCGGAGCTCCTCGAGCAGCTCCGCAGGCTAAAGGCAGACGGCAGGACAATCGCCGGCTACGGCGCGTCCGCGCGTGGAAACACGCTCCTGAACTACTCCGCGATCGGGCCCGAGACGCTTGAGTTCATCGCCGACCGGAATCCCTTGAAGCACGGCCTCTACACGCCCGGAATGCACGTTCCGGTGGTGC
>Ga0247727_10018216_pt1 | contig 11070 bp, 11 predicted proteins | sample WisWelCaveWW1625_FD_202498 | JGI IMG/M metagenome (GOLD analysis project Ga0247727, IMG submission 202498) | Biofilm microbial communities from Wishing Well Cave, Virginia, United States - WW16-25 | ecosystem: Environmental > Aquatic > Deep subsurface > Groundwater > Cave microbial mat | place...
AAAGGATCCACAGAGAATACATCGAGGCGGGGTCCGAAATCATCGAAACCAACACCTTCTCGGCCAACCGATTCAGACTCTTACAGTACCACCTCGAAGACAAAGTCCGAGAGATCAATCTGAAGGGAGTCGAGATCGCCCGGCGTGCAGCGGGTGAGGATGTATATGTTGCAGGGGCAGTCGGACCGGTTGGGAGGTTGCTTGAACCTGTCGGGAAGATCAGGCGTCAGGAAGCCCGCAACGCGTTCAAAGAGCAAATAGCGGCACTCCTCGAGGGAGGTGTCGACCTCCTGATTCTGGAAACATTTGTGAGTATTCAGGAGCTCGATGAAGCGATTCAGGCCGCAAAGGAGCTGACCGACCTACCTATTATTGCTCAGAAGGCCTTTGCCGAGGACGGCGCAATTCTCTCCGGTACTTTTCCCATTGAGGTGGTGGAGCATATCATTCAGCAGGGGGTTGACGTCGTTGGAGCAAACTGCACGGTCGGTCCACAGAGGATGTTCAGCATTATCCGAAACATGCACAAGGATGGCGTGATTCTATCGGCCCAGCCTGCCGCGGGTATCCCGACCCTCCTTGACGGACGCTCGATTTATCACACGACGCCGGAGTACCTTGCCTCGTACGCCAAAGAGCTTGTCGAAAGCGGTGTCACGATTATCGGCGCATGCTGCGGATCGACTCCCGACCACATTGCAGCGATTGCGAAAGCCATTCGAGGGTTGCACGTTGGGAAGCCCGGATTGCCCGCCCGAGCCGTTTCTGTAAAAACAAGCGAGCGGACTAGACAAGTTACGAGGTTTGAAGACCGCTCGAACTTTGCCCGAAACATCGGGAAGAAGTTCATGACCACAGTTGAGCTCGATATCCCGCGCGGAATTGACATGACGACGCTGGTCGAAGGTGCGAGGTATGTGCATCAGCGCGGTATCGATGCCGTGAATATTACCGACGGTGCACGCGCCCGTTTGCGGATGAGCTCTGTTGCCATCTCTGCGCTCATCCAGCGTGAGGTTGGGATTGAAGCCATAACACATCTTGCAACGCGCGACCGGAACATGATTGGTCTCCAGGCAGAGCTGCTGGGCGCCCATGCGTTCGGCCTCCGGAATATTCTCTGCATCTCAGGCGATCCGACAAATATCGGAGACTACCCACATGCTACTTCGGTGTTCGATGTTGATGCAGCCGGATTGATCCGAGCCGTGAAATCGATGAATGAGGGGACCGATCTGCTTGGGAACTCGATCGGCCAGGCAACATCGTTTTTCATCGCATGCGCCGTCAACCCTGTTGCGGACGATATGGAAAGGGAGCTTGCAAAGTTGGAAAAGAAGGTTGAAGCTGGTGCCGATGTTCTTTTCAGTCAGCCGATCTACGAGATGCAAACACTGGAGCGACTCCTGAAGAGGATCGAGCATCTCCAAAAGCCACTGATGCTGGGGATTCTGCCGCTCAGGGGGACAAAGCACGCAGAGTTTCTCCATAATGAGGTGCCGGGGATGAAGATTCCAGATGCGGTTCGCGAGCAGATGCGGAAGTCCGGCGAGCACGGACCCCAGGTTGGTATTGAGATTGCCAAGACATTCCTCGTCGAAGCAAAGCGATTGGTTGCGGGTGCCTACATGATGCCGCCATTCCAAAAGTACCACGTGGTGGATGAACTGCTCGAGGTGATCAGATAGATAGGAGAAGGGAGATGGGAGATGAGAGAAACGAGGTGGCAAAATATGACATCAATTTCATCTTATAAAGGATCTCATGCCATAGTCTTGATCGACGAAGTACCAGTCGAATTCGCCATTCGGACCCTCTATGAATCCGTCGAGTTTCACGGCCACGTTCAGGATAAGTTTTCTCGTCAATTGATCAGTCCTACTCCGTTTCGTTGTATGTCTTATCTTTCCAATACCACCACTTCAGCTTACGCTTGTCATGGCGTTGCTCTGTTGCGAAGTAGACTGCACATCGAAAGGTGTAGAGCATACAAATATCATGTTTTCCACCGGTTGTGTTCTTGAGCGTGTCATACAGGATTCTCGGATTACGCCCCTTGAGGTCGGCTACCCTCCGAATACCAATCGTCCAGAGATCGTTGGCGCATGCTTTGCCAATACTTGGGATGGATTGAAGATCCTTCAAAATAGATTGCTTGATCGTCATTCCTTCACCTTGGAAGTTTGGGGAAGCATATTGTCGGTTCAATCCACACTCCATCCTGAAGAGGAATGCTGTTCGCTCCATATCTTTCGCTGCTTGTCGTCCCACCTATGGCTGTCTGCCTTCAAAGGCGACGACTTGTGAAGCATCCGGCGTTCCTTGCCGGGATTACCGCCTACGCGAGCTTTGCTTCAGAAACGTGCCCCGTTCAAGCTCTTCGAAAGCCTGACGGAGCTGCTCCTGCGTGTTCATCACAATCGGTCCATACCATGCTACAGGTTCCTGAAGTGGTTTTCCCGAGACCAGGAGGAATCGGATACCTTCCTCCCCGGCTTGCACCGTAACCTCGTCGCCGCTGTCGAAGAGCACAAGTGAACGATTGTCTGCCTGTGCTGGGGGCGCCGTGTCCAACCATCCAATGCTTTCGGTCGGTACTTCGAGAGGGCCGGAAGCGTTACAGAACTTTCCACCACCGGCGAAAACGTATGCGAAGGCATGATTCGTCATGGGTACCGGCAGGGTTTTCCGCTTTCCTGGTGGAACCGACACGTCGAGATAAATCGGGTCGGCCGCGATTCCGTCTACACGACCCGTTGTTCCCCAAAAGGTTCCGCAAACGACACGCACTTGGGTCCCGTCGTCATCGGTGATCACGGGAATATCAACCGACTTTGCCTCCTGGTAGCGGGGTGCGGTCATTTTGAGCGACGATGGGAGGTTTGCCCATAACTGGAATCCATGCATCCGGCCCGCCTGGTCGCCCTTCGGCATTTCCTGGTGGATGATGCCGCTACCGGCGGTCATCCACTGGACGTCCCCTGCGGCAATGGTGCCACGATTCCCGATACTGTCTCCGTGCTCAACAGTTCCTGCAAGAACGTATGTGATTGTCTCGATCCCACGATGCGGGTGCCATGGGAAGCCAGCCAGGTAATCTTCCGGAATGTCATTGCGGAAGTCATCGAGAAGAAGGAACGGGTCGAAGTCGTTTGTGGAGCCAAAGCCGAACGCTCTGCGAAGACGGACGCCTGCGCCCTCAAGGGTCGGCTTTGCCTGAATGATTCGCTTAATCGGTCGTAGTGACATGATTACTCCTTTGTTAACCTTGTACTTCGTTTCCTACTGCTCGTCGAGCGGTGGGTGCGTCGCGTAACCCAACCTCGGTAGTGTGGTACGTGTGCTTATACTCCCGTCACTCCTGCCAAATCACTTTTCCACGAATGCCTCTTCGCGTAACACAATCTGCACGTGATACATGGAAAAAAGTACGAAAGAAGAATTGAGTATACAAGAAATGCAATCGCAAGTAACGACATGATTGATGTATACGTTTCCTCGTGTTTTTCCAATGCTCATCTCTCCTTCGAATTCAAGCCCTACCAAATGAACGAGCTTCGTAGGTTGCTCTGTCATGTGGTTGCTGAAACAATCATTCAACACCCACCCCGTCGGAATGAAGCAACACGTTTGACCAGGTTACCACTTGTAGCCATTGACGAGAGAAATAATGTGTACTCAATCAAGTTGTAATTGGTAGCAGTGTCCATTAACAAATCGAGCTTTCCGTCATCATCTAAGTCGCCGACCCAGAGGATCATTGGATGTTTGTCGGATCCAATCCGGTTGAACGAAGCGATAACCTGTGACCGCCGACCTTGACGAAGCTGAATCGAATAGTCATGGATGACAACATCCACTGTCTCATCGACAACTTGTCCAAATGCTGTGAAGCTGTAGTACGTCGAGTCGTCGAACTTCAGACTCTTTGATTCCGCCGGATGGACAAACGTTCGAGTGGCAAGAACTGTTCGTATTGGTCGATTGTATAATCCGCTCACCCTTCTGACAAGAAAGAGAGGGCTGCTTGGTTGATCGACTGTCACAAACCGATCGTAGAGTCCGCCGACAGTTTGTGAATCGGTTACGGTGACCCTTGTCTCACGGAGTTCGAAGGAAAGGCTGTCTCTGTACAAACCAAACCACATTTCGCCGGTCTTTCCGATGATCTCGGTTGCGTGAAGTGGGCCTGTAGTCCAAATCTGTATTTCAGGCCGTTGCCATCCAATAACGCTTGAAAGGCAGATGGCAACAATCAGAATTGTAGCGCTGTTCATTCTTCTCCTTTCTGGTGCCGGTCAAAGGCACATTGGCCACCAAACAACAATTCTCCTGACGAGCGTTTCTTGGGTATCATCGTCGAATGTAAAGTGAAGGACAAACAAGAAATAGACATTCTGGACCCCTCCCCGCAAACGCGATTCAAACAAATGGGCTGTTTCGACTGGAATGGTAGAGAAGTAATCTTTTTCATTGACCATGACCGTCCTGGTTCTCAGCGTGTAGAATTCCGTGCCGGAGTACCGCTCTGCGTAACACCCGGGAGGTCTCATTATCACCTTCACTAAGACAATTCTTTCAGAAAGCATTGTTATGCGATGCTTGGAAGTAACACTATAGAAAGGGGTGATCATTCCGTTTTCAAACAATCCCTCGTATCTGCTTGCCAATTCCAAATTGTCATAACGGAAATATTCCTTGGGCTTGAATATCTGCGCACAGATGCTAAGAGGTGGAGAGCATGTAGGGTCTGGAGAAATACTCTTGTATGTGCAAGCCACGTAATAGGGGTCTGCGAGGTTGATTTGGGTCTGTTTATGAATGTAGTCATGGTGAGAGATTCGATTTGCCTTCGCAAGGTCACCCTGTTGCAGAATGGAGACATCCAGCGTCATGTTTACTCTCGACGACGAAGGTTCCTTGAACACATCCGAATCTCTCACCCAGTACTCTTCTTCGTGCCTCAGTTGATAGCCCTTCTGTTCACCGATCTTGACCTTATACCAAAGTCCGTCGTGAGTTATGTCCAGGACACGAAGCTGCAAGCCGATCATTGCGTACTTTGAAGGTGTGGCGCTGGCATTCGGATCAAGACGGAGTGCCACTGAATCTCTGTCAACGATAACAAGCTGTCCCTTTTCGATTGCAGAGCTTTCTGTGATGACAACGGTGAAGAGTATGGAGAGGTATGGAATCAAGGGTTTCATGGTCTGCGTGCAGGGTGAGTGAACCGTCGAGTGAACTTGGTTTGATGGCTTCAATCCAACGATTTTGTTGAGCGTGACTGTGCGCTAAAATCCCATCGGTTCCCAATCTCAAGAGGGTAGAATGATTGGGCTTGCATAACTCCGACTGAAAGGGCGACAAACATGCCAACAAGAGTGGCGACCGAAGGGACCTTGGTTTTCACAGTCCTCCCTTCTTCAAGTGCGCGTGGCTATGGCGCAAACGTCGCCTTACCAAATGAACGAGCGTCCTGGTTTGCGGTGTTAGCTGCAGCTGCCAATACACATTCGGTTGAGTGTTTACTTTCCCCATTTCGGTTTCGGTGGCGCACATTCCAAAACGAATGAGGTTGATCGGTTATTGGTTCTTCCGAATCCATTGACCGATCATAATCCTGTGACCCTCAGGTGATACTACTGAGAACTCACGCATTTCCCAGGGCTTGGTCTCGATGGGAGAGAGAATCTTGATTCCCTTGCGTTTCAGATCTTCGTAGTAGGTGTCCGCATCGTCAACGCGGAGGTAGCCAAAATAGCTGTGGTCGCCGAGCTTGCTGGGGTGAATGGCGTTGGGACACTCTCCAAGCATTATCATACAATTATCTCGTTCAACGAAGATCCAACCTTCCGGCTCAGAGATCACCGTGAAGCCGAGTTGCTTGAAAAACTCTGATGAAACTCGAAGATCGTGGACAGCCAATACGTAATGGTTCTGAAGTATCTTTGGCATGGATTATCTCCTGGCAAGAGACATGAGTGTGCGCCACTGTTTATCAGAAGAGCATTGCGGTTCCGATTGTTGGCGGTTGCAGCTAGCGATTACTAAAAGCATGCAGCCCGCCGAATGGAGTGTCAACGGAATGAGGCGGAGTTGAGCGACCTCTATATGTGAAGCCAAGCGTTGTTTCAATTTTGCCTTAGCCAATGATGTGAGCGTCGTGGTGCCTGTTGTTATGCGTTCGTTGGCGGTGCAAAGGGGTAGCTCGGTATTGTGATCATGCCTTAGGTTGCGGTTCCGCATCTGGACGATCGAGAAGGAACACCGCGATCTCCTCATATGGTTGAACCCCCAAGTTAATCCCTCGATGGATCCGGTGGGTCGGCTCGTCCCAGTCTACTTGCCCCGGTTTGAGTGAAATGTGTTGAAGCTCGCCATTGTCGCGAAACTCAATGCCAAGAGCATCTCCGCTCAAGACTACGGTAATTCTGGAGTATGGATCCCGATGCCAAGGCATTTTCTCCCCTGGAGCGAGTATCAATCGACGAACCAAGGTTGTCCCTGTATGAAAGAGAATTTCTTCAGTCATAGTTGAGCCTTTTGATGCTAACCTCGGTGCGCCGCCAATGACGCATAACGTCTGCGGTAACAGAGACGTGCCGTGTGAATGAAGCGTCAGCGGAATGAGCACGGCATGTAGCGAACACTTTCATGTCGAGAACACATGAATTTCAACAAGCCTTTAGAAATGAGTGAGCGACTTTGTTACCGTTGTTAGCCGCCGTTGGTTTGTGCTCATATTGGTTATGACCGATTGATGGAAAACCAATCTATTGTTCGTGTGAGATACATAACGATGAAGAGAACCACGAACAGACCGACACTTCCAAGAAGAAGCGCATAATCTTGAAGTTGCAGCGTAACGAACAAGAAACTGTAGAGTGCTACAAGGACGAGGAAGATAACCAACGTAATCTTGCTGTTAGCAGACATCCAAAAGGCATACACTGTTATCAGGAACACGATGCTAATACTTCCGATTAGATAAGCGAGGTTGAATCCGATATGCTCCGACAGAGAAAGAAGCAAGACATAGAAAAGAATGAGAGCAAACCCTACCAGTGTATATTGGGTTGGGTGGAAAGCGGTTTTGGCGATTATCTCCGAAAGAAAGAATGACACGAATGTTAATGCGATGAATAGCAGAGCATATTTGACTGAACGCTCGGTTTCTTGGTATTGATCAACAGGAAGATAAAGGCTTGTGCCAAAGGACGACTCGACAACTTTGTATCGACTTCCAATCCAAGCTTGAGGGAAATTCCTATTGAGGTTGAGGACTTTCCATTCAGCGTGGAAGTTGTCAGCATTGATATTACGAGTGTGAGGGAGGAAGCTGCCAACGAAACTTGGATTGCCCCAACGTGAGTCAAGAACTACTTCAGTTACTTCACCCATTGGAACAAAACGAATCTCAGAAGAACCGTTGAGGGATAGCGGAAACGAAAATGCATACAATCCTTCTGTCTTTTCTAAGCGAGGTTTGAAAGTAACACCAGCCGCCAGTATGTCGTCAGACAGCACTCCTGGTTCTGAAGGATATCGCGTAGTATTCCACTGGAGATTGACTGTGTCGCGGACGCCCTTGAGGTCAGTGATTCCAAACGTGATAAAAGCGTCGCTCCAAAGAACGTTATTAGGACTAATGCGCAGAATGTTCAAGTCTGGCATTGAGAATTGTCCTTCGATGATAAACTGAGAGTTGTAGAGTGGAACTTCGTAGATGCCTCGATATCGAATCTCAGGTTTCAATGAGCCTGTGATGAGTAGGTTGTTAGGAAGAAAATGAGCATACCGAATTGAAAACGAAACGGTTCCTTTTTCATCGTTTGAAAATTCCTTGAATGGGATGGAAAGTATTGGGCCAATGAGAGTCTGAGCGCCACCCCAACTTTGGCTTACCTCTAATGTTGCAGAAGCTCGCCGGGAACTTCGCTCTGAAATAAGCGACTGGACAAAGACAGCTGGAATGAGTAATAGCAAAGTTAACGCTGCAACGATGACCATTCGTAAGATGACTGAAGATTTAAGCTTGGATTCGTTCATAGTATCCTCAAGTGGTTCAATGTTCGTGGTGGATCCTTACAAACCAATGGCGGTTAACGTCTGCGCAAAGCACGCCGCCCGCCGCATGAAGCGAAGCGGAATAAGGCGGGGTGGAGCGAACTCTATACTCATACCTCCGCTTTCCAATTGCCTATCAAATGATATGAGCGTCGAGGTTTTACGTGTTAGGCGCTGGCCCGCGGCCACATTCCATAGTGTTGATCAACTCCTATTCGAATCACGAAGCTTCTGGACCGTGTAAGCAGATCGGGATTTGGCAATTGGATGTTTCCCGTTCGCAGAACACCACATCTTGAATTCATCAAGGTCAAAATCAACCGGAACAACTTCGTTTCCTTTCGATCGAAGCTCACGCATGGCTTTCTCCACTCCCGCCTTCCAAAGTTGATAAGTCGCATCCATGGAGTCACGGTCTTCGCAGTATGTCCTGACGGCATCATATTGATCAGGCCGATACCATGTGATTCCGACAATTGTCTTGGGTTTCGATTTCTGACTCATGGATAAATCCTCATTCTGAAGGCTGAGGAAACGGAAACACTCAGCGTGGCCGCGGGTTTGCGCATAACGTCTGGCGTAACCACTCCGTGCCCGCCGCATGAAGTGGAACGGAATAAGGCGGGCGTTGAGCGAACTCTATATGTGAAGCCAACCGTTGGTTCAATTTTTCCTTTGTGTGAGCGTCGTGGTTTTGCGTGTTAGGCGCAGTGCCACGTCAATCTAAAAAGATGTATCGGTTGATTCGGTATTTGCAGAGACCCATATCTGGACTTTGTATTTGCAGAAAACCAAGTTGCTCAACCGTTGGATTAGAAGTATCCAATCTAAGTAGAAGTACAGGCTCGACTTCGACCTCCTGAATAATATTCGTGCCTGGTGGAGCACAACCGCCGCTGTAACCTTTGTACCACGCATCCCGAAGACGGACACCAGCATTGATCGCTCGGTTGAACACTGAATGGACTTGAAAATCGCGTGAGTAAGGTCGTGTAAACACATATGAGTAATAGACGCCACTTGGGAAAGAGTAGGAAGTCGACTGATCTTCTATCACAATTCTGTATGGAGACTCTGTTTGAGTGACTTTGTCAGAGCATGAATTCGATGACGGTGGCACGATGAGCAGTGCAAACACAAAGATCTGTAACGGGATGGTATTCATGGAATCATATCGTTTTCGTTCGTGGCATTGCGCATAACGTCTCGCAAAACAACGCAACCCGCTGGAATGAAGTGAAACGGAATGGAAGCGGGTTGAGCGAACTCTATTCAATTTGTCGAATTCAGATTTCACCGTGCCTTGGCAAATGATGTGAGCGTCGTGCTTTTGGTTGTTATGCGTTCGTGGCCGCCAGTCAATCCTATTTGTGTTCTTGAGAACTATTGCTTTGCGATTGGAAAATGTACTCATCGGAATGACGAATTAAGGCGCCCACGCCGGCACCCACACCCCCACCGACTACGGCGGTTCCTGCAACCCAACCTGTAACCTCTACCCAGTCTTCGGTGGCGGGGAGACCATAAGCGATTACAGCAAGTGTGCCCAGCAGCAATCCGCCCGCTGCCCCAACAATAGCCCCCCAGACAAGACCATCAACCGCCCCTGCTCCAGCGTCTTTAATGGTAATTGTTTCTACAGATGAAGTAGGAATCGCGCTTCTGTTTTCGGTGGAGGCAAACGAGGGTTCAAGAAAACTGGTTGAGTCGCCTGTGACGAACAGATCTGTTGCATCAATCTCTTCTCCATGGATTGTCGAAATGGTGAAAGATTGGTCCTTGGCAGTCTCGTTCACTTGAGCAAGAGAGTACTTGTCCGGGGCGGGTTCATTGGCGACATAATATGAGGAACTGCAACCGGTAGCTACTGACAGTGTCAGGCCAAAGAGAAAGTTGACTTTCATGGAGTTATCCCTTTATGTTGCTTGATGATGATGGACTTTGCATACACACATGAGCTGGCGGCCATGACGCATAACGTCTCGCAAAACCACGCAGCGCCCGCCGCATGGAGTGCTAACGGAATAAGGCGGGCGTTGAGCGAACTCTATATGTGAAGCCAATTGTTGTTTCAATTTTGCCTTAGCAAATGATGTGAGCGTCGTGGTTTTGCGTGTTATGCGAAGTGTTTCTCACAAGTGAAACCATCATACATTACGAAGCAGTCTGAACCCTATGATAGTCTTGACGTAATTACCCCTCTCATAGAAGTTGCCAATCTTGTTCGAAACAGTTCCCCCAATAAGTATATGACGCCGTGTGGCGGTGTCATATCCGGCAATGTGGTCGCGACGCATTAGAACGAGGCCACCATCGAGACGATGCCAAGTGACCCGTGATATGTCAAATACCCACACATCTGAGGAGGTTGCATTTCCGGGTGGCTGGTGTCGTAGTCCTCCCACAAGAACGAGAGCGTGGTATTGAGGATCATAGGTCAGCGTTCCACCTTGGAGGGAGGGGGGTGTATCTCCTGACGTTTCAATGTGGCTCCATCTGTAAGATTCAAGATCAAGTTCGAAAAGGCGTCGATCAAATTCTTGGTCGCCTAAACCTGCCCCTCCGAAGAGGTATGCCTTCCTTGACCGTTCAACAGCTACCATCATTGCGTGCCAGCGTGCTGGTGGGTGCTCACCATTTGTTTGAAGTTGTTCCCATCTGGCAGTCAAAAGATCATAACGCCAAAAGTCGTCAAGGGGGGTAAACCCTACAGCTCCTGGGCCACCATCACCGCTAAAAAGGAGTAAACAATTGCGAACAGAATCTGCGATCATGCACGCACCGTTCCGAGCTGATGGCCATTCTTTCTTCGGCGAGATCAATTGCCATGAGGCGGGTGAATTTCGTGCATCAAGGGAATACATTGCATTTGATGGTTTCCGAGCATCTCTCGCCCACCCTCCAAAGATATAGGCTCGATTTCGTTTCGCATCGAATGCCATTGACGGGATGAAAAGAGGTTCAGGTTTTTCCCCTTGTACAGGAATATTGGAAACAGTGTAT
>Ga0247727_10018217_pt1 | contig 11070 bp, 6 predicted proteins | sample WisWelCaveWW1625_FD_202498 | JGI IMG/M metagenome (GOLD analysis project Ga0247727, IMG submission 202498) | Biofilm microbial communities from Wishing Well Cave, Virginia, United States - WW16-25 | ecosystem: Environmental > Aquatic > Deep subsurface > Groundwater > Cave microbial mat | place...
AGATTGCTGAAAGAATTTAGGGAACCTCTAAAAACTGCGAATTTCTTCGTTGGGCTCCAAGTGAAAATGCTCATTTACCTCAGTAAACTCCGCTTTTCACTTGCACGCCCGCCTCGAACTTCTGTGTTTTTAGAGGTTCCCTTTATAACGATCAGCAAATCATTTGAAAAGAAGGGCATTGATTACGTATTGCTTCGGACCTTCATTCTCAGGTATCTCGACAATCATGATCCGGCAGTCATACGGGATGAAATCAGAAGGTATCTGGCGGCAAAGGGCTTGACACATCGAAATGTGTTTTTTCGATTTACCCTGACCGATGAAGGAAAAGCAGTAAGAGCTTATGCAGAAAAGTGGCTCGAAAAGGGAACGAATGCCGGCCGCATGATTGCAAGCGGTGAAAACCCGGCGGCCGATGAATTGCAGGAATTGTTCTCCGTACTCGGGCACCACCTCATCTTGATTGATGACTTTCCATTTGCGAAAATACATGAGATTCGGGGCGGTGAAATTTTTGCCGGCGGCAGGGAAGCGACATTTTTTGACGATTCCCTGCAGGAATTACCGGATCTGAAAACCCTGAAAAATTTGCCGGGAATTGACAATGCAATATGGAGCACTTTCAAATCTCCGGGAAATAGCGCGGATTGGGAAGACCTTGGATTTCCAAAAGGTTGACAGGCAAGATGGATTCTGCAAGTCATCTGCAATTGGTTCGCGAGCATCTTCGTGAAGATGCATTGTCAACACAGGCGTACCTTTCCCACTCAACTGCCGCCGCTTACCTCCCATTTCTGTCATTCCTGTCAATAGAGTGCAAATTGCTTCCTTCCGGCGAAACAGATCTTGCATGGTGCGGCATCTCGGAATCTGACAAATCTGCTCTTGCTGATTCCGGATGGATCGAAAGACACGAGATCGTCCAGGCAACAGGAAAACCCTCAAGGGATTGGCGTACAAGTCTTAAAGAATTCGCCCGATCATGGAAAAACCCTGAAAGCAATGCAGGCAAATTTGTCAGTCACATCTGGATCAATCAGGATTTGTCCCTGGTGACAAAAATCAATCGCTATCCATTCCAGGCTCCGTGGTATTATGTCATGTTTCATAAGCCGATCTTCAATACCATGATATTGATTCCGATGATTCATAAATTTTCCGGGATGCTGGGAATTGATTGCGGTGAACCTGCATTGGAATCTGCCGAAAGATTGTTTGATGAATTGCCACTGCCGGGAGCATTCGTTTCGGGATTTGGCATTTCTCCTCATGGAAACGAGACCGCGATACGATTGCTTCTGCTTGGCGGCGACCTCAGATTCACGACAGAATTCATGGAAAAAATTGCCGGAAGCTGCCCTTCATCCTGGAAAGAAATTTTGTTCAATATAATTGCAGAAAGCGCTTCACATACCGGAATCCTTGTTGATTGCCGGGCAAACGCTTCCTGGAAATTCGCCGGCCTTGAATGTTACCTTCCCGGGAATGAGAATTACCAAAAATATATTCAATGGTGCGGGATGCTCAAAGGGAGGAATCTGAACTTCCCGGATTTGGCAAAATGGGTAGGCGAATCAGATTCAGATGCCGGCACTCACCAAAGATGGATCAACCACTTCAAATTCCAATACAACGAACAGGAAGCAGTCAGGATCAAATTGTACCTCGGTTCAAGAATAATGGATGTCCCTTAACGATGACTGAGTGCTTCGTACCGCCGTTCAGCGCTTTTCCATTGACATCGTCATTGTGAGATTCATGACCATTGGAATCGCGATCCATTGCGATTGATTCTGCAAAGTACATTTCCATGTTTCCTTCCCAATTTGGCGGCACTCCTTCCCGCAAGGAGAACCGGAATTTTCCCCGCGTAATCTCAAAGGTGGCCTGTGATACATTTACTTTTCCAACTTCACCGAATTTTTCCATACGGCTCGCGAGGTTCACAGTATTTCCCCAGATGTCGAATGACAATTTCTTGTTTCCGATCACACCGGAAATCAGCGGCCCGGAATGGATGCCTATTCTCACTTCCCACTTGAGTTTGCCCTGCCTTTCATTTTCCACATTCCAATCCCGGATGAAATCCCGGATTCTCAAACCGACCATCACCATCTTTACGGCATGATCGGGATCATCTTCAGGAACTCCCGAAACACACATATAGGAATCGCCGATGGTTTTGATTTTCTCCACTTCAAATTCCTCACACAAATGGTCAAAGCCCTGGAAGCAATAATCCAGCCGGCTGTGGATGGCTTCGGCGGTCATCAACCGCGACATCCGCGTAAATCCCTGGAAATCAGTAAACAACACCGTTGCGTTCTCATGATAGCGAGGCATGGCGCGTCCATACATTTTTAATTCCTCTGCGGTGAATTTCGGAAGGATATTCAGCAGGAGTTTCTCGGATTTTTCTTTCTCCAATTCGATGATCTCCTTCTGATTCATGATTTCGCTGGTTCTGTCTGCAACTTTTTGTTCCAGGTCGAGATTGATACCGGTTTGAAGCCTTTCATTTTCTTCAAATTGCTCAATCAGCTTCTCCTGCTTCGAAGCATTTTCTTTTCGCAGGACTTTGATCTTGTTTGCAAGTGCGAATGAAAACAATACCATTTCAATTCCGGAACCCAGGGAAAGGGCATAAATCTCAGAAAAGGAATTGATCTCAATCATTCCGACATCGGCGAAAATGGATACAAAACTGCCGACTGCGGAAATGCTCACACCGAGTATGAGATAATAGGCCGATGGAAACCGGTCAAGACAACTCTTTATAATCACGGTAACGACGGCAGATATGAAAAACAAACTCACCAGCGCACTCAGCATTTCTGACATTTCAAATCCGACTGCAAGGCGGGTAAATGGAACTACAATGACCGCAGCCAGGGTATATTTGAAAATCCTGGACCAATTCGGATATCTCACTTTCAGATTCAGGAAACGACTTACGAATAGGATGGAGCCGATACCAACGAGCATGACATTGAGGGAATTGAATACTCCGCGATGTTCGGGAAGCGATTCCCATCCGCTGAGGATCGAAAAGAGGTGGCCGGAACCATTCAAGGTAAACAAGGCGAAAGCAAGAACAACCATTAGGTAAAAAACATAGTTGAGGTCCCGGGTGGAAATAAACACAAACAGGTTGTACAGAAACATCACGAGGTAGATCCCGAGAAACAGGAAGACGATCGCATTGACTTGCGATTGTTCCCCGAGGGCAACCGGCAATGGTATCACTTTGAATGAAAAGTTTGAAGGAACGGCATTGGAAGTCCGGTGAATATTCAGATGCACCGCAAATTGTTCAACCGTACCTGCCTTCAGGTTTCTCAAAATCCAATTCTGGTCGCTGACAGGATAATCCCGCTGATTCCATGGCAGATAATTCCCCGTAATTTGCCGCTGGGTACTTCCATCCTTTCCGATGGTAAAAAACTCCACATGGCTCCACCTCTTGAAATCAAAAATGTAATCCTGATCGCTGCCGGTTTCATTCCTGACTTCAAACCGGAGCCAGAAATTTTCAACTCCGGGGTGGATGGGATGACCAGCAGCATCCACATATCTGAATTTTGATTCCTCGCTTCCTCTCAAAACACCCTCAATGGTCGTTTTGCCGCCCAGATCCTCAAAGAGCTTCACGTTCGTGACGGTCATTTGAGATTTCGGATCCTGCAGAACGATTTGCGGATCAACTCCCCTGGCCAGGTGAAAAGCCAGAATTGACATCGAGATCACTACAATTGGCTTTTTCATATGAGCGCATTTTGCCTAAGCATATAAACCAAAACTTCAGGAAAGAAAACACCTTGCCCGTTCCGATTTCTATAAGGTTTTCATAGCCAATAGTGCTTAGAACATTGTATCCATCAGGATATTTCTATATTGGCTGCTCAATTGTTGCATTTTCAGTAAATTTCAAAAACCAAGATGGCTACGAAAAAAACGAAACCAAAAACCGCAAAACCTGCCGCGGTTCCAAGGAAACCGGCAGCCAGAAAGCCGGCAATCCTTTCAAAGAAGTCGGGCTTACCGAAAGACATCACCCTGTACCAGGCTCTTTCCCGTGAAAAACTGCCAACTTATATCCCAAATCAGGCTGTTTTCAAAACAAAAGAAGCCGGATATCTTACAAAAAGCGCCGGTGATCTGACAATCACCCAATTGGAAGATGTCGTTGGAGGCAACCACGATGGATATGGCCTCGAGTTATCTGATCTCAAAAGCCTGCAGAGATTGGTTCACTTCAGAGTCAAGAATGACCTTTTGGTATTTCCAAAACCATTTGTATTGCCAGACAAGATTCCGGACTATCCCAAGTATTAATACCGGCCTGATGACGGGGTTTCGGCAAAGTTTCCGGGTATGAAAATCAGCCTGGTCAATATGCCTTTTGCCTTTCTTCACATTCCTTCCATTGCACTCACGCAACTGAAGGCGGTGACCGATATGCGGCACGGCAAAGACGTATCTACCAGGATTCACTATCTCAATATGGATTTCTCCCGGTTTTTCGGGATCAACAACTACTCGGTGATTTCGGAACGGGCTGGCTCCCGGAATTGCAATTACGGCGAATGGTATTTCCGGCAAGCTGCCTTCCCCGATTCGCCCGACAACACTCCGGAATTCCTGAATCACTTTGATATCGGTCCCGATTCCCTTTTCCAGCCCGCAAAAAGCAATTCGTTTGGCTGGTCAATCGGTTCCAGGGAGTTTGCTTTTTATGCCAATGCCCTTGCTGAGAAAAGGGATGAATTGCTTCCATTCATGCAAGAATTGATAGTTCAGCATGAACTCGATCGTGCAGACATTGTTGGCCTGACGTCATTGTTCCAGCAGAATGTACCTTGCCTCGCTCTGGCAAGAATGATCAGGGAAATAAATCCGGGCGCTCTGATCATCATGGGTGGCGCAAATTGCGAGTCGCCGATGGGCCAGGAGATCTTACGGAATTTCGATGTGATAGATTATGTTTTTTCCGGAAGCGCCCTGATCAGTTTTCCTGATTTTGTCGGCGCTGTGCAGAAAGGAAAATCCGAAGATTGCAGGAAAATCAATGGCGTTTTCTGTCGCGAAAATCTTGGTCGCATTGAATCGGGATTTCACGAAACAAATTCGCATGATTCCATCAGACAATTGGGAAATGAGCTTCCGGTGGATTTCCAGATGTACCTTGATTATGACAGCTACCTCGACGAATTCGAAAAGCTGAAACCCTTTACCTCCCGTCCGCCGGTCTTGTTGTTTGAAACTTCCCGCGGATGCTGGTGGGGAGAAAAGGCACATTGTACGTTTTGCGGGCTCAACGGACAAACGATGGCGTACCGGCCTCTGCAAAACGATCGTGCGATAAGGATGTTCACCGATTTGTTCCGGCGTTACGGCGACCGCGTCAAACACTTCTCCGGAATTGACAACATCATGCCCAGGGAATTCCTGGAAACAGTTTTTCCGTTCCTGGAAGTTCCGGATGACATTTCTATTTTCTATGAAATCAAGGCCGATCTGGATTCCGGGGAATTGAAACGGTTAAGAGAAACCAGCATTTCTTCTGTGCAGCCCGGAATTGAATCCCTCCACTCTCCTATCCTGAAAATGATCAAAAAAGGGGCTACTGCAGAGGGAAACATTGCATTTTTGCGGAATTCTACATTCCACGGAATTCAATCCTATTGGAACATTCTCATCGGTTTTCCGGGAGAAACGGAAGAATCCTATCTCACCTATCAGAAAAACATCCCCTCATTGTGGCACATCGCTCCGCCGAAAGATCTCTACATCGTACGATTTGACCGCTACAGTCCGTACTACGATTTCGCAGAAAAGTTCGGTCTGAACCTGAAACCTTTATCACATTATTATTTTCTATATCCGAATCTTAATGAAGGACAACTTCTGAGACTGGCTTGCTTCTTTGAAGATCCGCGTCCGGAAGCTTCACACAACACTCTGGTTGCAAAGTGGTTTACCGAAATCAACACCCTGGTGAAAAATTGGGAAGCTCGCTATTACGGGACCGATGGGATTTCTCCGGCGCGACTCTATTTCGAAAGAAACGGAATCGTTGTGGATACCCGCAAGGGAAAAAAAGTCATTCACAGGCTTTCAAAACTTCAATCGTCACTTCTCGAATTCCTCTTCATTCCGGCCACTGCCGACAAAATGCGTCGGAAATTCGAAACTATCCAGGAAGATGAATTTGAATCCGCATTCCGGGGATTGCGTTCCAAAAGGCTGATCTATTCTGAAGATGAAAAGCGATTTGTTTCATTGGTGATATCCGGTGAAACCGAATCACCGGATGGCGAACAGGAAAAAATATTCTATGAATTGCTTGGCGGGAAAAAGGAAACGGCCGGTTCGGTTCCCGCGGTAACCTGAAAGCCGGAATTCCGGGAAATCAATTGAAAGACTTCCAATCACTTTTCAAATCCGCCACGGTCAAGGCTTGACGGAGTTCTCTGCTTGCAGAAATTCGAAGGGAATTCAGGTGCTCCGCAAAATGCATTTCCATATTGTTACCTTCCGATATGGAAATTTTTCCCCTGGATTCAAAGCGGAACCGGTCGTTGACCAATTCATAAGTAACCTGCGAGACGTTTACTTTCCGGATTTCCCCGTATTTTTCCATGCGGCTGGCAACGTTTACAGTATTTCCCCATATATCAAACGACAATTTCTTGTTGCCAACAACACCGGATATCAACGGCCCCGAGTGTATTCCAATTCTGATTTCCCAACGCGGCATTCCGCAGTGTTCATTTTCATCATTCCACTGATTGATAAAATCTCTGATCTTGAGACCCAGTCTCACAGCATGCAAAGCATGGTCCGGGTCATCACCGGGGACTCCGGCAACACACATATACGAATCACCAATGGTTTTAATTTTCTCGACATGACATTCTTCGGAAAGGTGATCGAAGACTTGAAAACAATGATCAAGTCTGCTGTGAATTTCATCCACCGTCATCAAACTCGATAATTGCGTAAAATCCTGAAAATCAGTAAATAATACAGTTGCTTCGTCATGACGCCGCGGCCGGGATTTTCCAAATTCTTTCAACTCTTCGGCAGTGGATCTCGGGAGAATATTCAGCAATAACTTTTCTGCTTTATTTTTTTCCCGTTCGATCAATTCCTTCTGCTGAACGATTTTCTGAGTTCGATCCGCAATCTCCCTCTCCAATTCCTCGTTGATGTCCTCTTGCAATCTCTTATTCTCCCTGAGCTGGGCAATCATTTGCTTCTGTTGCCTTTCATTTTCCTTGCGAAGAATTTTGATCTTGTTGGCAAGGGCAAATGAAAACAAAATCATTTCAATCACAGATCCGGTTGCGATGGCATAGATTTCAGTAATTGGATTGAAGGGAAAAATTCCCATGGCACCACAAATGGATATGAAACTTCCGATGGCGGAAACTGAGACACCGCAAATCAGGTAACTGGCAGAAGGTAGCCGGTGAATAACCCCGATGACAATGACAGACAAAATGGATATGATGAGGCAAATGCTGATCATGTTGGCGATCATGCTGGACAATGTATATTCCAGAAAGATCCTCGTAAGTGGAGCAAGAATCACGGCAACCAGGAGAATCCGGAAAACAATAAACCATTTTGGATATTGCTTACGGAGATTCAGGAATCCGGTCACAAACAATATGGAACCTGATCCCGTCAGGACAAGATTGGCAGAATTGAACACCGACCGATGGGCCGGGAGCCATGTCCAAAATTCCAACAGGGAGAAAAGATTTCCGGAATGGGTAAGAGTAAAGGTTGCAAAACCGGCGACAACCATCAGATAATACAGGTAATTGATATCACGCGTAGAGAAATAAACAAAAAGATTATACAGAAACATGACCAGAAATACACCAAGCAGAAGAAAAACGATGGCATTGGTCTTTGCCTGTTTGTCCATGGCCGAAGTCATTGTTTGAATCCTGAATCCGTGACGAACCGGACCGGCGCTGGAGGAAGGATCAAATTGAAGGTGTACGACACAAGTCTCCGATTCGCCCGACTTCAATTTCTTTGCGATCCAAACCTGGTCGCCAAATGCAACATCACGCTCCCGGACCGGCAGGAAATTTCCGGAAACCTGCCGGCGTATTTCGCCATTGGCATTGATCGTGTAAAACTCAACCCTGCTCCACCTTTTGAAATCAAAAATCCACTCATTGTCCAGATCGCCGTCATTTCTGATTTCAAATTTGAGCCAGTAACCACCGGCATTGCGGCCAACGGGAAGATTTTTTGATTCTATTTTGTCGAATTTCCGGTCAATTTTGCCGGATCTGATTTGCTCCCATTGAATCGTCCCATCCGGATCAGCGATCATCTGCATATTGTCAATCCAAAGTTCGCTGGTGCCTTCTGGTAATGAAACCGGCTTGCTTGCAGTGCCCGTTGATGCCAACATTAAGACCGCGGAAAATATGATTAGGTGCGATGTCACTTTTTACATGTCTTTCAGGGAGAAAATATAATGCGGTTGTTTCTCCGCAGATGCGACCGTGGTTGCAATTCCAAGACGAAAACCAGTCCTTTTTCATCAAACCGGTGGACGAGATGACGTTAATTTGTACTCTTGTTACATATTGTAGAAGATTCGAAAAGGAATAGCGAAAATCGCATACGAAACATTTCCTTATGATTGCATTCAAAAGTGCGAAATTGATTTAATTTGCCTCTGGCGATTCAATCCCTCATCGTGAACAGAATTTCGGGAATATTTCTTCTGGTCCTGGCGTTTTCCGCCCTTTCGGCACAAACCGACCGGGAAAGGAAAATTGATTCCATTCAAACCTTGCTGGCAACAGCGAAGGACGATACCCACAAGGTCAATTCTTTAATTACCCTGGCGGAATTGCTTCGCAAGGATGATATCCCCACGGCAATGAAAAAAGGGGAAGAAGCATTGACACTTGCAAGGAAAATTGTTTGGAAACCGGGAGAAGCGGCAGCATGCAATATCATGGGGAATTCGCACTGGGCCAAAATGGAATTCAAGGAAGCTTTGGGCTATTATGAAAAATCCACTGCCTTGTATCTGGAAAACGGGCTGGAAGAAAAGGCTGCCGTCCCGATGAACAATGCAGGGATGATCTATTTCCGCCTGGATGATTATCCGCATGCCCTCGAATCATTGTTCAAGGCAAAGAAGATCTTTGACAAAGAAGGCAACAAGAAAAAAATTGCGAACAACAATCTGCAGTTGGGAAATGTGTACTTCGCATTGGAAGAGCCATACAAGGCCCGGGATTATTATCAAAAATCTCTTGATGCATTTACTGATCTCGGCGACAGTACTCTTATCGGGATTCAGCTGATGAACATCGGATTGGTGTACAGTGAGAAACTGAACAATCCCGACTCAGCTCTGATCTATTACCTTCCAGCCCATAAAATCCTGATGAAAACGGAAGATGAATACAACAAAGTCATCATCCATCTCAATATGTCCGGAGCATTTGTTGGAAAAAAAGACTATGAGAGCGGAATGAAATATTCAGAAATCGCATATCAAAAGAGTGAGGCCCATGGGATGAAATTCGGGATGGCGGTTTCCAGCCTGCAGATTGGTCAGATAAAAATTGATCAGGGCGAATTTGAAAACGCAATCCCAAATCTTTTGAAAAGCCTTCAATTGTCGCAGGAATCCGGATCGCTTGACACAGAAAAGGATGCCTTGTTTGCGCTCAGCTTCTGCTATGACACTCTGAATCTTGCGGAAGGGTCACTCGAATTTTACAAGCGTTACGTTCGTATCCGTGACAGCATCAGCAACAAAGAAATCAAAAAAGACATCACGCGCAAGGAATTGCAATTTGCATTTGACCGGGAGAAGCAGGCTGACAGCCTGAAACATACCGAGGATCTCCGTTTCCGGGACCTGGAAATTGATGAGCAGCGCCAATACACCCTGGCCGGCTTTTCCGGGGTGATCGTAGTCTGTGCGTTTCTCATTTTTGTTGTTGTCCTTCAGCGAAAGGTGGCAAGGGCAAAAAGACGGAGCGACGAATTGTTGCTGAATATTCTTCCGGCAGATATTGCCCAGGAACTGAAGGAAACCGGCGCCAGCCGCGCCAGGAAATTTGAATCGGTCACTGTGATGTTTACCGATTTCAAGGATTTCACGAAAATTTCCGGAATGTTAACCCCCGAAGAATTGGTAGCAGACCTCGATACCTGTTTCAAATCATTTGATGATATTGTGAGCCGCCACGGCCTGGAGAAAATCAAAACTGTCGGAGACAGTTACATGGCAGTTGGCGGCCTTCACGCAAACACTGGTGAACATGCCTTGAATGTCGTTAAGTGCGGCATTGCTATCCGCGATTGGATGACGACCTTAAACTCCAGCCGCGAAGCGGCAGGAAAAGTAAAATATGAAGTGAGAATCGGAGCGCATTCCGGTTCGGTGGTTGCCGGAATCGTGGGGGTGAAAAAATTCGCTTACGACATCTGGGGCGAAACAGTGAACATTGCCGCCCGGATGGAAAGCAGCGGAGTGGAAGGCAAAGTAAATATCAGCAGTACGACCTACGAAATGGTGAAAGACGAATTCGCATTCGAATACCGCGGAAAAATTGATTCAAAAGGCATCGGAAAATTCGATATGTATTTTGCAGAATGGCAGAAGGCATGAAAAGACGCAAAATCCTTTCCGTTTTCTCCGTCACTCTATCACATAACGAATGGAAACACTGCCGTCAATAAATCCGCCACCCCAGCCAAGAAAATCAAAGTAGGGCATCAGATCGAGACTTACGGTAAGCGGCGCCCCGTCAAATTTATACTCCAGGCCACCAATACCAATGACACCGATTGCCATGAATGTAGTGTTGTAACTGTTGTTGCATTCCGGATCCAATGGATCGTTGCAATTCCTGTAATAATACCTTCCCCGATAAAATCCGATGCGTGCACCGACACCATATTCCCAGGTCAATTGGGAAATTCCAAACGCATTTCCTTTGTGAAGTTCGAACAATGCCGCGATGTTGAGTCCATGCCACCGTGTGCCAATCAATGCTTCGACAGCAGTTG
>Ga0247727_10018218_pt1 | contig 11069 bp, 11 predicted proteins | sample WisWelCaveWW1625_FD_202498 | JGI IMG/M metagenome (GOLD analysis project Ga0247727, IMG submission 202498) | Biofilm microbial communities from Wishing Well Cave, Virginia, United States - WW16-25 | ecosystem: Environmental > Aquatic > Deep subsurface > Groundwater > Cave microbial mat | place...
CCTCAAGCTCCTGCTCGACAAGCTCAAGCTCCAACTCCCCGACCAGCCCCCGCCCAGGATCACCCTGCCCGCGCCCCCTACACCCGCACCCATGTAGTGAAGACCTTCAGGAGCCCGATCGTGGGAAATCAATCACTTAGGCCCTTCGCACCCCGCGAATAGGCCAAGCTGGGCTAGCCCGCGCTGAGGAGCTCAATGATGGCCAACAAGACCACCTTCACGCCCGAGGAATGGAAGCAAATCCTGGAAAGCGTGATGCTCTCCGGGATGGCCGTTACCGCGGCCGAGCCGAGCGGGCTGTTTGGCGTCCTGAAGGAGAGTATGGCGACCGGGCGCAACCTCCTTGCCGCCAAGGCCGACCCGCAATCGAACGATCTCGTGAAGGCCGTGGCGGCCGAGTTCGAAACCAGCGAGGGACGCCAGGCGGCCCGCGACCGATTGCAGGCGACGTCGCGGGGCAGCAAGGCCGCCGACGTCAAGACCAAGTCGATTGCGGCGCTGCACGAGGTCGCCGCTCTTATCGATGCGAAAGCGCCGGCCGATGCGCCGGGCTTCAAGACCTGGTTGCATCACATCGCAGAAGGCGCCGCCGAGGCTTCGAGTGAGGGCGGTTTCCTGGGATTCGGCGGCGTCCAGGTGAGCCAAGCCGAAAAGGCGACGCTCGCCGAATTGTCCGGCGCTCTCGGCCTCAGGGCTTGAACGTCATTGCGGGGAGCGGAAGGCGGACCGCCCCTCGCTCCGCGCACACTCGGCTACCAGCGACGGCAGACCCGGCGCATAACGCAGCCGCGAGGACCGCAGGCGCGGCGGCGCACGCAGGTTGCAACCTCCTCGACCGGACTCGCCGCATTGAGCGCGGGCTGGGCGGTCGATCCGAGCGGAGCCGCTTGCGCAGCCTCAGCCGGCAGTAACGCACACACCAGCGCCAGAGCTACGATCGAGAGCCATGCCTTGTGCATGCATTCCTCCAATGTTGGCATTGCTGCAGGTGGCGCCTCGACAAAACCTGGCGAGGCGCGGTTCTCCGATCTGAACCCGGGAAGGCTGGGTCGAAAATCCGAACAAGCCCTGGGAACGTGCGATTGAACCCCCGGATTTCCGGCATCACGTTGCCGATACGCCCTCTCGGCTCGACGGACGGCGAAGAAGGCTCTCCCGATCCCGCTTCGAATGCGGAATACTGCGACGACACCGGCCGCTCGGTTGTGCCGGCCCGGGCATAGGGATTGAGACTCATGCCGAAGTCGCGCGAGCCTGCCTGGCCGCGCTGCGGAGCCAGCGCCGCCATCTTTCGGCGCGGGGAGGTGCTGCTGGTCGAGCGCGGAAAAGGCCCGCTGCGGGGCCTCTGGAGCCTGCCCGGCGGCCACATCGAGGCGGGCGAACCGGCCCGCACCGCGGCGCTGCGCGAGATCCGCGAGGAAACCGGGGTCGTGGCGAATATCGGCGGCCTGCTCGACATGCACGAGGTGTTCCGCCGCGGCGCGACGGGGCGCCTCCTGGCCCACTACCTGCTGGTCGTGTTCCATGGCCGATGGGTTTCCGGCGAGCCCTCGGCAGCCGGCGATGCCGCCGCGGCGCGCTTCGTGCCGGTCGAGGCCATCGACAGGCTACCTATGACCGACGCGGCGCCGGATTTCATTCGCCGAGCCTGGAGGATCGCGCAATCGCCGCAATGAGGCCGGCAATGGCCAGCGCTTGGTTGTACATAGCCGCTTGGAGGAGGCTGCGACGCCGTCGCTATTTCCCATTTCGGGTAAATCGTCGCTTTGCCGTCTGGCGTCGCCGAGGATCGCCGGGATTTTTTCCGGCTACCCCGGTACCGGCCCGGCGGCCGAGGCCAAAAATAAGCCCGCCCCGCGTTACGGGAAACGGCATTCCGCGAGCCACCGCCGGTTTCGGCTCTGGCGCGGGCGCAACCCGCGCCGTAGACCAAAAGTTGTACCGCCCGCCTTCTCGCACACAATGGGCGTCGATTAACCGTGAGCGACGCCGGGGGAACCGACCACTTCCCCCGCCAGCCGCAGTGCCGCAAGCTTCAGAGTGAGACCCTTGAACGCGATGTCCGGGTCGTCCCCGTAGACGACGTGCGGCAGGTGCTGCAGGAAATCGGGCACGTCGTCGGTGGAGCCAGCCATCAGCACACATGGCTTGTTCCGCGCAAACGTTATGCCGAGCTCGAAGAACACGTGCGGATTCTTGCCGGTGACGACGGCGATGACGACACGCGCCTGATCGATGCTGCGGTGCATCTCCTCGAGCACGGCGCCGGCGCGCGGTGCATCGTCGTAGCGCTCGGGGACCAGCCCGAACGCCTCGAGCGCCGGCCGGATCGCGCGGCGATGCAAATGATCGAAGGCGCTGTCGAATGGCATAATGACGAACGCTCTACCTGGCTTCTGCCGCTCAGCTGGATTTTTTCCGGACACGGGAGTTCTACTCCTAATCTCGTACGTCTCGGCAAACGCTTCCCAGCTGCTGCCGGTCACCTCATCGCCGTTGAGCAGCAAGTAGCCGGCCGCGCCGGTCTGCCGCTCACCCCACGGCGCCATGATGTCGAACCCGCCCGGCAGCGGCAGCGCCGACACCACCCCCCTGGCTCGATAGATGGCCCCGTATTCGCAGCTCTCGCCGGTCGGCTCGTACAACCTCGCAAATCTTGCCGCAGCAATCACATAAACGTTCAACAGCCCGTCCTCGTCGCGCAGTGCCCGGCGCTGCGGCGACAGGTTGGTGACGATCCAGTCGCCAACACGCGCCGTGTTGCTCGTCTCCCGGCCGTTCCACCGCGTTTCCACAATCTCCGGCTTGTCGGCCCGCTGCGCCGCCACATAGCCGACCTTGCGCGCGCGGATCGGCTTGATCCCAAGCTCCCTGCCGATGGCGGCAAAATCCACTGGCGTCAGTTTGGAATCGGTGTCCAGGCGCGGAGGCTTGCCTGCAATCTTGAACGTCATTCGGCATAGTCTCCGGACGTGTGGAGCAACACGAGAAACCCGACCTCGCGGCGCCAAGCACCGTCAACGGGCGGTAACTGCGTCTCAAACCGAAAAGCTCGTGCCGCAGCCGCAGGAGGCCGTGGCATTGGGGTTGTTCACCTTGAATGCAGCACCGATCAAGTCGTCGACGAAATCGATCTCAGACCCAGCAAGGTAGCCCAGCGATACCGGGTCGATCAGCACCCGCGCGCCGCCCTTCTCGATCACCAGATCGTCGGTTTCGCTGCCGCCCACCAGGTCGAACTTGTACTGGAAACCCGAGCATCCGCCGCCCTCGACGCTGACTCGCAACATCGGCGTATCGGCCTCGCGCGCCACGATCTCGGCGATGCGGCGGGCGGCGCGATCGGTGACGGTAACGGCGGTTTCATTCATGTGATATGCAGCTGTTGCATCGATGTGCAGATGATGCCTCGTGGCGTGCACTCTCGCACGCGCCTGTGCTTGACGTCTATGAAGATAGGGCGATGGGTGATCTTGTCAAACCCGGGCGTTGGCATGGCTGACGACGCCGCGGAACAAGGCCGGCGCGGACCGGAGCGGAGCGGCTCCGACACGGGACCCGCGCGAGCCGTCGCGGCCTACGCAACGCAAGCGCGTGAGAGCGCCGGACGCGTTCACCCAGAGCCCGGCTGCCCGATGCGCACTCCCTACCAGCGGGACCGCGACCGCATCGTCCATGCCACGGCCTTCCGGCGGCTGACTTACAAGACGCAGGTGTTTGTGTTCCACGAAGGCGACCACTACCGCACGCGTCTGACCCACAGCCTGGAGGTGGCGCAGATTGCCCGCGCCATCGCCCGCATGCTGGCACTCGATGAGGACCTCACCGAGGCGCTGGCGCTCGCGCACGATCTGGGGCATCCGCCGTTCGGCCATGCCGGCGAGCGCGCCCTGGCCCAGGCGATGGCACCCTACGGCGGGTTCGACCACAACGCACAGAGCTTCAAGATAGTGACCCGGCTGGAGCGCAAGTACGCCGGTTTCGACGGCTTGAACCTGACGCTGGCAACGCTGGAGGGCCTGGCGAAGCACAACGGGCCGTTGCTGGGCACCAACCCTGAGGGCGAGGCGGTGATACGCGCGGCCATCGAGCCGGCGGGCCTCGCTGAGAGCTTGCATCTGGACCGGTTCGCGTCGGCCGAGGCACAGGCAGCGGCCGTCGCCGACGATATCGCCTACAGCAGCCACGATCTTGACGACGGCTTGCGCGCCGGCCTGATTGGCCTCGATGATCTCGTCGATGTTCCGCTCGCCGGCCGTTTCGCGCGCGCCGCGCTTCGCGGCGGCAGCATTGATGCGCAGCGTGCGTTCTACGAAATCAACCGCCGCATCATCGCTGAGATGATCGGCGACGTGGTGCGAGAATCGCGGCTGCGGCTGGCGGCCCTGCCGTGGCAGAGCCTGCAGGGCGTGCGCGAGGCGGGTCACCCCGTCGTCGCGGCGTCGCCGGGCACGCGCGGTGAGATCGAGGGGCTCCAGCAATACCTGTTTGCCGGCGTCTATCGTCACCCTCGGGTCATGCGGATTGTCCAGGATGCCGAAGCGGTTGTGCGCGATCTCTTCGCCCGCTATCTGGCCGACCCGGCGGAGATGCCCGGTCTTTGGCGCGCTGCTGCCGAGGAGTGTGCGGACGTACCAGAGCGCGTGGCAGTCGTCGCAGACTTCGTCGCGGGCATGACCGACCGCTTCGCCATCAAGGAGCACAGGCGCCTGTTTGACGCTACGCCGGAATTGCGCTAGCCCCGGCCGGCCGCAAGCAATCTTCACTGGGTTGGATCGCTCAAATGAACGCCTACGCAGTGGTGCGCGCCCACGTTGTTGGCGCCTTGCAGGAGTTGCAGGGCGACGGAGTGCTGCCGCTTGGGCTCGACTTCGCCAACGTCGAGGTATCGCCGCCGCGCGAGGCTCAGCACGGCGAGCTCGCTTGCAATGCCGCGCTGGTTCTGGCGAAGGCGGCGAAGATGAAGCCGCGCGACATCGCCGAGAAGCTGGCCGAGAAGCTCAGAGTTCTGCCCGATGTCGAGGGCGTGGAGGTCGCGGGCGCGGGCTTTCTCAACATGCGCTTTGCACCGTGCTTCTGGCATAGCGTGGTGGCGGCGATCCTGAGGGAAGGCGAGGCCTACGGCCGGGTTGACCTGGGCCGCGGCGAGCGCGTCAACCTCGAGTATGTCTCAGGCAATCCTACGGGCCCCATGCATGTCGGCCATTGCCGCGGCGCCGTGTTCGGCGATGCCCTCGCGACCCTCCTCGGCTTCGTCGGCTACCAGGTTACGCGCGAGTACTACATCAACGATGCGGGCGCCCAGGTGGACGCGCTGGCGCGCTCCGCATACCTGCGCTACCGGGAAGCGCTGGGCGAGGACATTGGCGAGATTCCGGCCGGCCTTTACCCGGGCGAATACGTGAAGCCGGTCGGCGCCGCACTCGCCAAGGAATACGACCACGCGCTGCTGAATTTTCCCGAGGAACGCTGGCTGCCGCTGGTGCGCGATGCGGCCATTGCGGCGATGCTGGCTATGATCAAGGAGGACCTCGCGGCCCTCAACGTCAGCCACGAGGTGTTCTTCTCGGAGCGCTCGCTGACCGCCGGCGAGGACCAGGTCCGCCTCACGATCGAGGAGCTGCGCCGCAAGGGTGTCGTCTACGAGGGGCGGCTGGAGAAGCCCAAGGGCCACGACGACGGCGAATGGGAGGATCGCGAGCAGACGCTGTTCAAGTCCACGGCCTTCGGCGACGATGTCGACCGCGCGCTGATGAAGTCGGACGGCAGCTACACCTATTTCGCCTCCGACATGGCCTACCACCGCAACAAGCTCGGCCGCGGCTTCCGGCATCTCATCAACGTGTTCGGTGCTGACCACGCCGGCTACCTCACGCGGGTGAAGGCGGCCGTGGCTGCGCTCTCCGATGGCCAGGCGGACCTCAACATCAAGGTGTGCCAGCTGGTGAAACTGTTCCGTGCGGGCGAGCCGGTGCGCATGTCGAAGCGAGCTGGGACCTTCGTGACGCTGCGCGATGTCGTTGACGAGGTTGGCCGCGACCCCGTGCGCTTCATGATGCTCTACCGCAAGAATGACGCCGCACTCGACTTCGACCTCGCCAAGGTTCTGGAGCAGTCGAAGGACAACCCGGTCTTTTATGTGCAATACGCGCACGCCAGGGCCAAATCGGCATTCCGCAAAGCGCGCGAGGTGTTTCCTCGTCTTGGAGAGGATGCCGCGGAAATTCTGAACGCCGACCTTTCACGCCTCGACGACGCCGGCGAGATCGACCTGATCCGCAAGCTGGCCGCTTTCCCGGTGGTCGTAGAAGGCGCGGCGCGCGCCCACGAACCGCATCGCCTCGCGTTCTATCTCTATGATTTGGCTTCGGCTTTTCACACGCAGTACACGCGGGGCAATGAATTGCCACATTTGCGCTTTATTCAGCCCAGCGAGGGGACATTAACCGCCGCACGCCTCGCCCTGGTTCGAGCCACTGCACAGGTGTTGGCGTCGGGCCTAAAGCTTTTGGGTGTGCTTGCGCCCTGCGAGATGCGATAGACTCGCGAATCAGGGAGCAGGAAGGCGAACTAGTAGGGGATAGCGCATGGCTCGGACGAACGGTCCGTTTGGACCACCGGGAGCACGAGCGCCGTTGCGGCGACATCCTGCAAGTGAGATAGCCGGGCAGCCTACGGGCCAATGGCCGCCCTCGCAGGCGTTTCCAGATCATGGCAACGTTCCTCAGGCGGGGCAGGGCTATCACTTTCCGCCGCCGGAACAGGAGCCGAACTACGGCTACGGTCAGCAGGTTCTCGCGCCACAGCAGTGGGGCCAGCAAGGTGACCCGCGGGCATACGAGGTTGGAAACTACCTGCCCGCCGCACAACCTTACGCCGATCCCGGACCATTCCAGCAGACGTCGCACCAGCAGCAAGCCTACGCCGAGACAGATGCAGACTACGGCGAGGAGTATCTCGAGGACGAGGAACCGCGCCGCGGCCGGCGGTGGATTTTCATCGTAGCGGCGCTGGTTGGGGCGATTGGCGTTGGCGGCGCACTCGCCTACACGTACAGATCGCTCATCGCGCCGAGCTCGGGACGTGTGCCGTTGGTCAAATCGGATGCCAAAGTCAAGGTGAAGCCTGAGCATCCTGGCGGCAAGGAATTTGCCGGCGCCGACAGGAAACTGCCAAACCGTCTCGGAGAAGGCACCGGGTCACCGAAGGCTCCGGAGACGGAGGATGATCCTCCCGGCGAGGAAAAAAACCTTGGGCCCCGCTCGGTCAAGACGATCCCGATCGGTTCGCAGCCGGCGCAGGTTGCGCCTCCGGTTATGGTTCCAGGCATCACGCTGCAGAACGTTCCCCCACCCCGCGCCGAGCCGCCTCCGCAAGCGGCGCCCAAGACTGCGCAACCGCCGCCTGGCCGGGTAACCATCGGTCAGCCGCCGCCAGCGGAAGCCGATGATTCGCTGCCTGCTCCGCCGCCGGTCAAGCGACCGCCCGCAGCACAAAGCCCGCCGCAGGTCGTTGCCAGAGCTGCCCCGCCGAAGGCGAGGGAGATCCCGCCGGCACCGAGCTCGGGCATGGGCTACGTTACGGTGGTGGCCTCGAAGAAGTCGTCTGTGGAAGCATTGAAAGTCTACGCCGACCTGCAGCAGAAACATGGCGACTTGCTCGCAAACCGAACGCCTGCGGTGCAGGAGTCCGATCAGACGGCGCGCGGGTTGGGCATCATGTATCGGCTTGTCGTCGGACCGCCGGGGTCGCGAGAATCGGCGACTGACCTGTGCAACCAGCTAAAGGCCACCGGCCAGGACTGCTGGGTCATGGCGTACTAAGTGCGTTGCGGCCGCTTGGCTGATCCGCGGCACTCGCCTTCAGTTTCGTCCTTGCGCGGTCGCGTTCGCAACGTTGTACGTTCGCAATCTGTAAGTGCCGCAACGAGATAACAACTGGTCCCATGTTGGCGGCGTTCATCACCGGCTTGGCGGGTCTCCAGCTTGATGAGCGCGAGGCAGCGGTTTTGCGTGCGGCGCGCCCGTGCGGCGTTATCCTGTTCGCGCGCAACGTTGCGAACCCGGAGCAAGTGCGCCGGTTGAGCGAGGACGCGCGCAGCGCAGTCGGCTCCGACATCCTCGTGCTTGTCGATCAGGAGGGCGGGCGTGTACGGCGGCTAAGACCGCCGCATTGGCGCGAATTGCCCTGCGCGGCTGCCTACGGGCGGCTCTATGCGGGCGACCCCAGGCAAGCTTGCCGCACGGCGCGGCTGGCGGCACAGTTGACGGCAGCAGAACTGCGCGCTGCGGGCATCAACGCCAACTGTGTGCCGGTTCTCGATGTGCCGGCGCCCGGCAGCCACGACATCATCGGCGACCGCGCCTACAGCGCCGACCCGCAGCAGGTTTCCGCGTTGGGGCGCGCGGTGGCGGAGGGCCACATGGCGGGCGGCGTGCTGCCCGTAGTCAAGCACATGCCGGGCCACGGCCGGGCCTCCAAGGACAGCCATCTGGAGCTGCCGGTTGTTACGGCGTCGCGGGCGGAGCTGGAGCGCAGCGACTTTGCGCCGTTTCGTGCCTGCGCCGACATGCCGGCGGCCATGTCGGCGCACGTTGTCTTCGAAGCCATCGACGCGAACCAGCCGGCGAGCACGTCGCCGCGGGCGACGGCTGACGTCATACGCGGCCTGATCGGCTTCGACGGGTTGCTGATGAGCGATGATCTGGGGATGAAGGCCCTCTCCGGCACCATTGCCGAGCGCGCCCAGGCCGTGTTGGCCGCTGGATCCGACCTGGCGCTCGTGTGCAGCGGCGATCTGGGGGACACCGAGGCTGTGGCGGCCGTGGTGCCACCGCTCGGCGGAGTATCGTATGCCCGGTTCGAGCGCGCCCGCGCGATTTTCGAGCAGCCACAGGCCTTCGACATTGCCGAGGCCGAAAGCTGCCTCGCCCAGGCGTTGCGCGCCTAGAGCGAGACCGTTCGTGATGGAAGCGGGAGCCGCTTCCATCAGAGAACGTGAATCTCGCTCTCGACTCAAGTGCTAGAGCAGGATTCACGCATACGATGGAAGCGCATCAGCGCTTCCATCTCTTGCGATCCTGCTCTAAGCCTGAATCGGTGTAGTGTCTCGCGATTCCACAGGTTATCCACGGCGCGCCGGATGAACAATGGTCACAGCGAATCGACAAGTCGCGGCTGATTTAGAGAGTTGGGACGACCCCGATGACATCCCGCGTCCCGACGAGGCCCTGATCGTCAATCTGGAAGGCTTCGAGGGCCCTCTCGATCTTCTGCTAGCGTTGGCGCGTACGCAAAAAGTGGACCTGGCAAAGGTCTCGGTGCTGGCGCTTGCGGAGCAGTATCTGGCTTTCGTCGAGCGGGCGTTGAAGCTCAGGCTAGTGCTTGCCGCGGACTATCTGGTGATGGCGGCCTGGCTGGCCTTCCTCAAGTCCAGGCTGTTGCTGCCGCGCGATCAGGGTACCGAAGACCAGCCGAGCGGCGACGAGCTGGCGGCTCGCCTGGCGTTCCGGCTGATGCGGCTGGAGGCCATGCGCGACGCGGCGGGGAAGCTGGCAACGCGCAACCGGCTGGGCCGCGACGTGTTCTCGCGCGGGCAGCCCGAGGGCGTTCGCACCATTCGGGTGCGCAAGTATACGGCGATGATTTTCGACCTGCTCAAGGCGTACGCGGACCAGCGCAAGAAGACGATCAAGACCGTGCATGTGGTCCCGAGGCGCACCGTCTGGTCGATCAAGGAGGCGCGCGACCGGCTGGAGGCGCTGCTCGGCGGGCGCGCCGACGAGTGGGTGCACCTCGACGCATTTCTGCAGCAGTACGGTGCGGTGCCCGACATTGCCCGCACGGCGCGCGCCTCCTCCTTCGGGGCCACGCTCGAGATGGCGCGCGAAGGCCTGGTCGAGCTCTCGCAAGCCGAACCGTTCGCGCCCATCTATGTGCGTAAGCGTGAAGCGGATGCGGCCTGGCAGCGCGTCACGTGAGTTCGAGTGGCCGGAGCTGAGACACTGAAGAAGAACAAGGGGACAGGCATGGTTCCGCCCAAGCTCACCACGGTGCCGCAGCGCCACGATCATGACGCTGCGCGCGAGGGCGGCCCACTGCCTCAGGCTGAAGTGGACCCGAGCGAGGTGCTGGCCCACGAAGGCTGGCGCGGGCTTCCCTCCAACGTTGCGCAACTGCCCTCGGCGGACCGGCGCACGCAGCTGCGCATCCTCGAAGCACTGCTGTTCGCAGCCTCCGAGCCGATCGCCGAGAGCTATCTGTCGCAGCACCTGAGGTCGAGCGACGATGTTGCCGCGTTGCTGGACGAGCTGAAAGGATTCTACGCCAGCCGCGGCGTCAATCTCGTCAAGGTCGCCGATAAATGGATGTTCCGCACGGCCGAGGACCTCGCGTACTTGTTGGAGCGCCACGCCGTCGAGCAGCGGCGCCTGTCGAAGGCGGCGCTCGAGACGCTCGCCATTGTTGCCTACCACCAGCCCGTGACGCGCGCCGATATCGAAGAAATTCGCGGCGTTTCGGCTTCGGCGGGCACGCTGGATGTATTGATGGAGATCGGCTGGGTGCGTCCGCGCGGACGGCGGCGCGCGCCGGGGCGGCCCATCACCTATGGCACCACGGAGGATTTTCTCGTTCACTTCGGCCTGGAGTCGATCAAAGACCTGCCCGGCTTGGCTGAACTCAAGGGTGCAGGGCTGCTGCAGAGCAATCTGCCGCCCGACTTCATGGTTCCGGAACCAACCGACGCCGCCGCCCTCATGCCGGACGAGCTGCCGCTGGACGCCGGCGGTGAAGAGGACGCCCCTTCGCTGTTCTCAAGCGACAATCCCCGCGATGCCGGCGAGTGATGCGGCTCAGCTTTTGCGGCTGTCATCCCGGCCTCGCCTGCACCGGCGAAGGCCAATGTGCCGAGGACTCCCCTGTCCCCGGTCGCGGCAGGTTATGACCCTGGCTGTGTGGAAACGCGGCGGCTGTTATGATTCTCCTGGTGATTCTGCGGGGGAATTGATGAAGCGCTTTGTTGAAGGAGCCGATCGGGCGCAGTCGACGCTGTTGCCCGAATGCCTCGA
>Ga0247727_10018219_pt1 | contig 11069 bp, 8 predicted proteins | sample WisWelCaveWW1625_FD_202498 | JGI IMG/M metagenome (GOLD analysis project Ga0247727, IMG submission 202498) | Biofilm microbial communities from Wishing Well Cave, Virginia, United States - WW16-25 | ecosystem: Environmental > Aquatic > Deep subsurface > Groundwater > Cave microbial mat | place...
CCGGATAGCAGGACGGATGTTCACTGCTCTTGAGCTGACAATCATCCCTCTGTGTTTGAGCGATTCGGTATTGTAGCGTAGGAACTCCCCGTTCCATGAACGGACGATACCTCCTGCCTCCTCGACCACGGCATGCCCTGCAGCCGTGTCCCACTCCATCATCGGTCCGAACCTCGGGTAAATGTGAGCCTTTCCTTCAGCGATGATGCAAAACTTCAGGGAGCTTCCGATCTGGATAGTCTTGACAACACTGAACTGCTTCAAAAATTCCATTTCTTCGGGGGATGCATGAGAACGGCTTTGTGCCGCGACAATCCCCGCTTCGAAATTTTCATCGACCCGAATGGAAACCGGTTCACCATCGCCAACCCTCTTGAACGACCCCATCCCTTTGCTGCCATAGTACAGCCAGTCGATCACCGGGGCATACACAATACCAGCCACCGGCCGATCATCCTTCATCAATGCAATATTGATCGTGAACTCCCCGTTCCTGCTGATGAATTCCTTGGTCCCATCAAGGGGATCGACCAACCAATATGTTGACCACACCCTCCGGTTCTCGTAGGGAATGGTTTTTCCCTCTTCCGAAAGGATCGGGATTTCCGGGGAGAGCTCACGTAGACCGGTAGCAATGATCTCGTGAGATCGTTTGTCGGCAAGAGTCAGTGGAGAATTGTCGCCTTTTGTTTCAACAGGGTGGCCATCTCCGTTATTGTAAACTTCGAGAACCGCATCGCCCGCCCGCAGCGCAAGGTCAACAACTTTGTCGAACAGACTATTCGTCACGATACTATACCTTTCGATTTATTTTGCGCCGTTGCTGGAAGCCCAGTCCATCAGGATCTGCGCTACTTCCGGACGACTGAATTCTGGTGGTGGAATTTGACGGTTCTTCAGCATCTCACGCACCTTCGTTCCTGAAAGCATGATTCGTTGTTCCTTTGTGCTGGGACTCGTCTTCTCCGTCGCCATGCTCCCGGTCACTGTACACCAGAAGGCGTTGTCAAACATCAGAGGCTGAATTCCGAACGCCTTCAGATCAATCTCGCTAAAGATTTTTTGTGCGTCGAACGTTCCGTAGTAGGCTCCAACTCCCGCGTGATCTCTCCCCACAATAAAATGTGTACAGCCGTAATTCTTCCTCATGATCGCATGAAAAATCGCCTCTTTCGGTCCTGCATACCGCATTGCTGCGGGAAGGACGTTCAACATGACGCGGTCCTTCAGGTAGTACTTCTCGATCAGAACCTTGTAGCACTCCATACGGACATCGGCAGGGATATCATCACCTTTCGTTTCTCCAACGAGAGGGTGAACCAGAAGTCCGTCGACAACCTCAAGAGCGCACTTGGTCAGGTACTCATGCGCCCGATGGATCGGATTCCGTGTTTGAAACGCCACAACGGTTCGCCAGCCTTTACGATCGAACTCCGCACGTGTCTGTGCTGGAGCAAGGTTGTACTCAGGAAATTCAAGGTCAGGCGATTCGTTCACATAATGAATGGGACCTCCAAGGCAGTACATTCCTGCCTCATACACCTTCTTGACTCCCGGATGTGCTTCATCCTCGGTGCGATACACCTTGCGCGCCTCATTCGCAACGTCGCGCTCGAACTTGTCGTTCACCGTCATGAATGCATGCAGTTTTCCTTGCTGATCCACCAGGGCACACGTTTCTCCCTCTCGAACTTTCTGAAAGGTTGATTGCTCTACTCCAAGCACTATCGGAATTGAAAAAACCAGACTGTTGGGCAAATGCATTGTTTCAACGATCGCTTCATACTCTTGCTTTCCGACGAACCCCTCGAGAGGGCTGAAGCCTCCGATGGCAATCATGTAGATGTCGGAAAGGATGCGATCGGTCACCGGAATCTTAACTGCGTTACGGTGAACATCGAGCATCTCGCTTCTCCGAGTTCCTGTTACGACTCTGTTTTTCAGCGTACCGCCATGAGGTTCAATTGTCATACACCAACATTCTCCTAAAAGAATACATAATGAATCATTGTAATACACGTTGCCCCTACAACGAAATGCAGGGGGAGCCCAACCTTCATATAATCCACAAACCGGTAGCCGCCGGGACCTTGTACCATCATATTTGTCTGATATCCGATCGGTGTCGCAAACGCGGCGGAAGCCCCTATCGTTACGGCATAAACAAAAGGCATGTATTGTTCCCCCAACTGTACAGCGACAGAGAGCGCAATGGGAAAGAGCATTGCCGCAGCAGCATTATTGGTAACAATCTCTGTGATAAGAACCGTAGAGACATAGACGGCAGCGAGCACTATCAACACGCCATAGTCAGCAGAAAGCCCCACAATCTGTGTGGCAAGGAATTGTGCAACACCTGCATTCTCGAGCGCGTTTGCAATCCCTAAGGCACAAGCAATGCTGAGGAGCACGCCCCATTCAACTCCCTGGAATGCATCGTGCATGGTCAGGCACCTCGTAAGCACAAGGAGAATTGCGGCACACGCCGATGCGACGACCATCGGCACAAGGTTCAGCGTTGCAACCGCAACCATAGCAGCTGCAATCATCAGGGCTACAACGGCCTGCGACCGGGTCTTTGACGGCACCTCTTCACTTGTCGAGATCAGTGAGAAATCTTTGGAATGATACCACTTTCTATAAAAGTCCTTTCCGGACAGAATCAGCAATGTATCACCCGCGTGGAGCTGAATATCGCCGATCTTCTTGTCCACACGCTCACCGCTTCGATGAAGAGCGAGGATGACGGCATCATAGACTCTCCGAAAGTTGCTCTCACGAACGTTGCGATCAATAAGTGGTGATGACGGAGAAATGACCACCTCGTAGGTCTTGATCTCGCTTGAATCATAATCCTTGAGCTCAAAGGTGGCATCCTTTACGACATCAAGGCCTTTGCTTTTTTGTAACTCAACGATGGTGGATGGTAAGCCTGTAAAAAAGAGTCGGTCATTCACCTGAATACGTTCTTCCGGCGCTACCGGAGCTAACGTCTGACCATTCCGCTCAATCTGAAACAGAAAAAGTCCTCGCAGATGTCTCAACCCCGCCGACTGAATTGACTTCCCAATTTCGGGATAGGCTGGATTCACTTTCATCTCGATCACAAATTCACGCACTTGCTCTCCGAGCTGTTCCAGGACCTCCTTTCGTTTCGGCAGAAGCCGGTGGAGGAAAACGGAGAGAGCAAGAATTCCTACAACCGCGACGGGAAGTCCAACGCGACCGAGCTCAAAGAATGAAAAGCCGGGATACCCACGTTCAAGCAACAATCCGTGGATAACGAGGTTTGTACTTGTGCCAATCAGTGTGCAGACTCCGCCCAGGAGCGTGGCATATGACATTGGGAGAAGGAGCTTTGACGAGGGGAAATTATACCGGCGGCACCATGACTTTACAGCCGGGATGAGCATTGCTACAAGGGGGGTATTGTTGATAAATGCCGACATCCCTGCGACGGGAAAGAGGAATCGGATAAGTTTTGCGCGTGGGCGACCTCGTTCACGTCCAAACAGCAGGTTTGTAACACGCGCAAACACACCTGTGGCCTGAAGCGATGAAGCAACGACAAACAGGAAACCAACAGTCAGCATTCCCTCATTGGAAAACCCATGAAATGCCTCATTGGCCGAAATGACTCCGCCAAACAAGAGGAGGAGCAGAGCCGCAGCAATGATCAGTGCGGCCTCTGTTATATCGAGAGCAAGGCAAACGAGCATGCACACAACTATCGCACCCGTATACCAGAAGGCAAAGCCGGGCATGGAAGAATCCTCTTAGATAATCTCTCTGGAACGGAGGAGATCAAGAACTCGCTGAGCAGATTCTTCGGGAGATTCCATCGTTGTATCGATGGTGAGTTCGGGGGAAAGAGGGGGCTCATAAGGAGCAGAAATACCGGTGAATTCGGGGATCTTCCCTGCAAGAGCTTTTTCATACAGTCCCTTCGGATCGCGCTTCTTACAGGTTTCGACGTCGGCCTGCACATGAATCTCCAGAAATCGACCATCATCAAGGATTGTGCGTACGGTATCGCGGTCTTTTCGATAGGGTGAAATAAAAGCGGTTAGAACGATGATTCCCGCTTCTCGAAACAGCTTTGAGACCTCACCAATCCGCCGGATGTTCTCCTCACGATCCTCTGGAGAAAATCCAAGATCTCTGTTAAGACCATGCCGTATGTTGTCACCGTCGAGCACAAAGGCATGATGCCCACCTTCGAACAAGCTGCGTTGCACAATTGCGGCGATCGTTGATTTCCCAGATCCACTCAAACCCGTGAACCATAGGACACATCCCTTTTGCTTGTAGTATCTCTCAAAATCTTCAGCCTTGAGATAGCCGTCGGACCAAACAACATTTGTTGAGGCCATACACTTCCTTCACTGTTTCACGTATTCTTGAGCACGTAACGATAAGTATCGCTGGGAACAACCGACGTTACGACCGTCACATCCTTCACCAATCCTTGGCTCAAACCACTGGATGATCAATTCGAGAAAAATTGCTCTCCCTGCGTGCGGTTTATTGAGCACTAAAGCTAACATATCCCGGCCTAAGTAGCAAGGCAACGGGGATCACTTCGCCTCATCCGATCTCAATACCTCGTAAGACCACCAGTTGAAACAAGTGCGATTGTTCCTTAGTATTGAATACTCAAGAAAATTGGAGCCATGTAAACATGCCGAAGTTTAGCCGAAGATCTTTCCTTGTGTTTTTTTCAGAGTCACGGACTATATCGCGTTATGCGCTTTCCCTTCTTCTCCAGACCTGGGTGGTATCACAGCTCAATGCTCAACTTCCCGCATTCCCGGGAGCTGAGGGATTTGGATCAACAACACCAGGCGGACGCGGTGGACGTGTCTACTTTGTGACAACATTGGACCCTACAGGCCCTGGCAGTCTTAGCGAGGCTGTGGAAGCCAATGATCCCCGTATTATCGTTTTCAAAGTAGGCGGGACGATTGACTTCGCTCATCAGGGTGGGAGTCTCACCATCGAAAACCCTTACCTCACTATAGCGGGACAGACTGCACCGGGGGGTGGAATCACGCTAAAGAATTGCAGGCTGCTCATACAAACGCATGACGTCATCGTTCGTTGCATCAGGTCAAGAATGGGAGACCTGCCTGGTGGCCTCAGGGGACAGGCAAGAGATGCCATCACCATTGGGTCAAAATCTGCATACAATGTGATTATTGATCATTGTTCATTCTCCTGGGCCGTCGACGAAAACGCTGAGATCATCGGCGGTGCTCATGACGTTACCGTACAGTATTGTTATGTTGGCGAAGCGTTGAGAAGCTCTATTCACCAAAAAGGCCAGCACTCCAAGAGTCTATCGTGTCACCACACTTCCGGTGGGAATGTATCGTTTCACCATAACATCATCGCTCACGGCGTAGACAGAAACCCACAGATGTTGGCACCATTCAACATTGAATGCGTGAACAACATTGTCTATAACTTCCAATTTGGCGGTCGCTTTGGGAATGGCGCATCGATTCATTTCATTGGTAACAGATACATCGCGGGCCCGAACACAAAGCTGGGGAGAAAGGCGCTCATTGCAGCGCGGCGAGGACTTGGCGGCTCGAAAGCATTCGTCAAGGGAAACATTGGACCTGGACGGACGGAGAATCAAGGAGAGGAATGGCTCATCGCAGATGCACCGATGAGCGACCAATCGACAGCACTACTCTTTGAGCCCAAAGTAACGCCGGAAGATGTTGACTCTCTATGGCCGGACCTTCTGGATATTGCAGGTGCATTACCGCACGACGCGGTTGACCAAAGAACCCAGTCAGATATCCTGGACAGATCAGGACATTGGATTGATAGTCAGGATGAAGTTGGTGGCTGGCCTCTCCTCGAACGTGGAACCCCTCCACCCGATGCCGACAACGATGGGATGCCGGATGAGTGGGAGGTTGTAAACGGGCTAAACCCTCAGGACATCAATGACGGAAACTTCGATCAGGATCAAGATGGCTACTTGAACATCGAGGAGTATATCAACCAACTGATACCTTCCACAAAATAGACGCCATCACCCGCAGTCTTAGCCTACCCGGCCTTTGGTTTCTGCACAGGCGACCAAGGATCTAGAACGTCGTGATCATACAGGCTGTACCCGAAACGGTTTACATTTCTTTCAAACTTCCATGAGATGAAATCGAGACACGGTCGTGATAACGGCCGTGTTTGCTTCCGGTCCCATGCGGCAAAGTATTTTTGATTAATGTCGGACTTCACCGTCTGATGTGTGGGATGTGGGGGACAACGAAGAAATGCATAAATCCTTCCCAAATGCATCTCCGGATCCGAAACAAACTCTTCATATTTGATCACAAACAAATTCTTGATATGACTGCTGTCATTCATCAATATCTCATGACAGACGATCCAATGCTTTAGCAATGAGTAGATTCCTTTGATCTTACTCTCGCTTTGTCTTGGACATGCGTACGCAATCGGATGCCTCATGATAATGACAAAATATGCGCCGGGAAACATTGCTTGCAGGAATCTGGTCCTGATCAAATTCGGTGGCGATTTCTCCAGTAGGAATGGCTTGGAGATATCCCAATACTGTTTCCACTCCGACCAGAGACGATCCCTGTTTTGGAGATTCATTAACGAAGAGGTTTCCGTTAGATGTGCCTCCGGGTAAAATCCAAACCTTGACCCTCCTCCATAAGCACGCGCGGGGGAAAACACAGACTGAAGGTGTTGGCCCTCGTCCTCGGGTACACCTGTCCCTTCGAAGCCACTGACCATCGGGTGGTCCCTCAGGCACTTGAACAGAATCGACGTGCCGCTTCTGTGAAGGCCGCCGACAAAGACAAACTTGTTGTTCATTGTGCCAACGTTGACTATCAGGATGAATGTGAAGGCATGGACTCGGCTTCACTCATTCCATGTATCCCAGTGTCCTGAGCCGCTTGATGAGAATTTCGTCCTTGGAAGAATCAAGTGCAGGAACAGCGTCTTTGCTCAGCTCCCGTTTCTCAACGGCTTCACGATGTTCTCGCTTTCCTTTATCAATGACCAACCAAGGAACTTCAACAAGCTCCTTGAAATAAATCCCGGGTGGATGTCCAACAACAAATTTTTCTCCAAAGGCTTCCCCATGGTCCGCAGTCACCACAATTCTCCCGTCCAGCTCATCAACGAGTGTTCGCACGTGTTCAAGGGCAAGGACCAGGTTATCCATATCTGCTTGCTTGAGGAGTTCAATACTGAATCTTCCCTGCCGCACAAGTTCCCAGACCAGGGTGTCCGCTGTCCACTTCCCCTCGATTGCACTGCGAAGAGTGGGATCTTTGCCTATTTCCGCAACTGATACCTTCGTCTTGCCCACCCATGGACCGTGGGGCTGGATAAGGTGAATGATCATCCGCTTGTCAGGATGCATATCTCTGAGTCGGAGAGCAGCTTTTACCATTTCACCGGGCAGAACGGTATCGTACTCCTCGCTCCACGCGTATCTCCAAACGTGTTCAACCTTGAAGAAGTGATCCGTTCCACGAAAACCATAGATCTCATGATCCGAACAATGGGGGTTCCCTGAAACGTACACCATGTCATCATACCGCCCCGGAAAATTCTTGTTCAGCCACTCACTGGTGGAGGTCGCGCGACTAATCTTCTTCTGAAGAGTTCCGGGCAAGAACTGTCGATAGACCTTTTCAAAGAAGTCATACCGGCAGGCATCGAGGATGATCAGGTAATCCCACGATTCATCAGTTACGCAGACACCATCGTGCTCCCGGATCGCATAATATTTCTTCAACAAGCGTTGAAACTTCGATACGGCAAGACTTCTTGCCTCATGTCGTCTTCCGACGAGAAATAGATAGACGATCTTAAAATAGAGCCACATAGTCCTTATTCTTCCCGATGTGTCTCAACAAAGGTCTCAGGCTTGATCTCTTGAAGTTTCTTGACATTCTTCCGTCTGAAAATCCTGTCGACAACAAGCCGGTCCTCGTGTGAGAGCTTCAGTTTGATGATCACGAGTACATAGAGAGCACACATGACAGGTGCCAAAACAAAGAGTTGAATAATCGGTTCTTCGACGAGAACAACTTGCCGCAGCCAATAGGTTACTCCGCCTGCCAACATCGCTGCCGCCAACGGCTTCAAGAAGGAGATGTTGAAGGGAAGAATACGGTTGATCAAAACGTACACTTCAACAAGTCTCATGGTATTCACGATGATAAGCGTGAGAGCGCCCGCCCACGCGGCGCCAATCAGACCCCATGTTGGTATCAACAACAGATCGAGAATAATTGAGCTAATCAAGTAGACCATCGAGTTGTAAAATGTCACCCTCGAAAACCCGGTGTAGTTGATCATGGTTCCGCACCCACCGGTACTGGCATCGAACATGTTTCCGATGGCCAACACAATCAGGCCGGCAGCACCAACTGCAAATTCCTGTCCAAGGAGCTGAAGAATACTTTCACTAAACATCACCGTTACGAGGAAGACGGGGAGATTGAACGTGACAGCCCACTTCGTAATGGTCTGATAGTATTTTCGCAATTCATCGATTCTGTTTTCACTATGCAGTTCGGAGATGATCGAAGTAGAGATTTGCCTCATGGCAATATTGGCAAGAGTCCCAACTGCAGTGATGCTCAGGAGCGCTGAGTAGATTCCTACCTCCGCGATGACACCGAAAACTCCAAGAACCAACGTCTCCAGCCTTCTCCCAAACTGGTTCAGGAGTACCGACAGGAAGAGCGGCAATGAGAAATGAAGAAGCTCACGTCTGTTCTGGATCGACAGTTTTTCACGCCTCATGGGAGGAAGAAGGCGCTTGACCAGGTATATCAGAATCAACAGACTCAAGACAGAGGCGATAACGTTGGCGCCCGCAGCGCCAAGAACACCGAATCCAAGCAAGACCGCAATCAATGACAGGACGAGCTTGATCGCTTCAAGACCGATATCCTGTGTGTATGCATCGTACTCAACTTTTCTGTAGCCGATGGCGACGGACGAGAAACAATTTGCCAGCACAAGGACTGGAATTGTCAGGCAAGACAAACGCAAGACAGGAACAAGCCCCGGACTGTTGAACAGACCTGATGCAATTGGGTCCGCAGCGATTGCGATGCCGGCAGCGAGCGCAAGCCCGACCGCAGCCGGTATGCCGAAACCGAATCGTATCATCCCCCAGATCTTCGCCTCATTATGCTCTCGGCGGGCGATCGGGATAAACCGCTTCAAACCGCCGTCAATCCCCAACATGCTCACGCCCACGGTTATCACGACGATCGTAATAGCGAGCCTATACATCCCATATTGTTCAGCACCCAGAAGACGAGCCATGATAATGATGAAGCCAAGGCTGAGGAGGGTTTGCACGACTTTCCCTGTAAAGGTGATCCCGGCACCCTTGGCTGCAGCCAGGATATTCCGCTCGTGGTCAGTCCTTTTCTGACGCTTGTCTGTCTCGAGCACGGGAGGCAGAGAGTCAGTGGGTGGGTTTTTTGATGGTAGCGGATCTGTCAAGTTTGAGGCTTCTTCATTCCGGAAAATATCGTTCTGCCCTTCAGCAAACGTTCCTAAGACCGGACCTGGCCGTTTCCTACGACAACATACTTGTAAGAAGTCAGTTCATCGACTCCCATGGGACCACGGGCATGAAGCTTATCTGTACTGATGCCCATTTCTGCCCCCATCCCAAACTCCCCGCCATCGGTGAAGCGGGTAGAAGTATTGACATAGACGACGGCTGAATCGACTTCCTGTGTGAAGATGGCTTCATGTTCCGCAGTTGTCGTAATGATCGCATCACTAAGATGTGATCCGTATGCATTGATATGATGGACTGCAGCCCGTACTTCCGGCACGACTTTCACGGCAAGAATGAGATCGAGGTATTCGGCATACCAATCGTCCTCGGTTGCCGGTTTCATCGAGGGAACGATTTTCCGCGCGGTCTCATCGCCTCTTAGCTCAACGCCCCGTGACTCGAGAAGGTGGGCGACTTTGGGTAAGAATTCCTTAGCCACTTTCTCGTTGACCAAGAGAGTCTCCATGGCGTTGCACACACCGGGCCTCTGGCATTTGGCATTCTCACAAACACGGAGGGCCGTTTCAAGATCAGCGGACGCATCAACATAGGTATGACACACTCCCTTGTAATGCTTGATGACAGGAACGCGCGCCATCTCAGCAACCGCACGAATCAATCCCTCACCGCCGCGCGGGATAACGAGATCTATTTTCCCTTCCATTTGAACCAATTCTCGAACTGCATCACGGTCAGTGGTTTGAACCAGCTGGACCGAATACGGTGGCAGCCCCTTGCTCTCCCCACCAGCCTGGAGTGCTTCCGCTATTGCTCTGTTGCTGTGAAAGCTCTCTGTTCCGCCGCGCAAGACGACAGCATTGGAAGACTTGATACAAAGCGAAGCCACATCCGCCGTGACATTCGGGCGAGATTCGTAAATGATTGCAATGACCCCTATCGGAACACGAACCTTTCGAATCTTCAGTCCATTCGGTCTTGTAGTTTCGAGGAGCACTTCCCCGATCGGATCGCGAAGCTCAGCAACCTCCCTCATCTCAGCGGCCATTGTGTCAATCCGGGAGTCTGTCAGGTTCAGTCTGTCAAGCATTGCGGATGACAGGCCCATCTTTCGGGCCTCTTCCATGTCACGGGAATTTGCCGATGTGATTGCCTGTCGTCTTGAAACGATCTCATCAGCCATTGCCCGTAAGATTTCGCGCTTGCGTGCACTGCTGATCAACGAGAGGGCTCTCGAAGCCGTAACAGCACGATCACCCAGCAGCAACATTTCTTCTTTCAAACCCATTCGTTGCCTCCATCTTTCCTTGTTAGAACAACCATATTGTCCCGATGGATAACTTCGTCATAGTCTTTTGAACCGAGTATTCCGGCAATTTCGGTCGTCTTATGCCCTTTGATCCTCAGGATCTCCTCGCTGGAGTACTCGACCAGTCCTCGTGCGATCAATTTCCCTTCCAAATTCTTGACGTTCACAAGAGAACCTTTTTCAAAACTTCCTTCCACTTCACAAATCCCAATC
>Ga0247727_10018220_pt1 | contig 11069 bp, 18 predicted proteins | sample WisWelCaveWW1625_FD_202498 | JGI IMG/M metagenome (GOLD analysis project Ga0247727, IMG submission 202498) | Biofilm microbial communities from Wishing Well Cave, Virginia, United States - WW16-25 | ecosystem: Environmental > Aquatic > Deep subsurface > Groundwater > Cave microbial mat | place...
CCACGTCGAACCCCGCCGCTCTGCCGTCGTGCGCAACGAGGCCGCATCGGAGCCGGACTCCGGCTCCGAGAGCGCGAAGCTCCCGCACACCGACTCGCCGGAGAGCAGGGGTGGGACGTGTGCGTGCTTTTGCGCGTCGCTGCCGAACTCCACCAGGATCTCGGCCACCATGTTGGTGACGGCGATCGCCACCGAGGTCGCCGCGCAGCCGCGCGCCAGCTCCTGCAGGGCGAGGGCGTAGGCCACCGCGCCCGCCTCCGCGCCGCCGTACGCGTCGGGCACGTTGACGCCCAACAGGCCCAGCCCCGCCGCCTCGCGCAACGCGCCTTCGGCAAACCCCCCGTCGCGATCCAGCTCGGCCGCGCGCGGGCGCAACACCCGCTCGGCGAACTCGCGCGCGGTCTTCTGGACCAGGATCTGCTCGGATGTCGGCTGGAACTCCACGCTCAATACTGCGGCGCGAAGCTGATCGGGTAGACGAACTGCGCCTCCCCGGTCAGGGCCCCGAACTCGAAGGTCTTGATGGTCCGGATCAGGCACTGGTTGACCACCGGCGACTCGAGGCTGTCCTCGAGGATGTCCACCGTCTTGGGTCGTCCGTCACGGCCGATCTTCATGGCCACCGTGACCTTGCCATGGAACTTCTTGCGCAGCTCCGCCGAAGTCTCGCCGCCCTCCATGCGCTTCTTCATCTCGTCCTCGTAGCAGGTGTTGAGCACGTCCATCTTGCGTCCCATCGAATCGTTGATGGTCTGGTACTCCTCGGGCGTGATCGCGTCACGCGACTCCTCCTCGACGGGAGGCTCGTAGGGCGCGGGGGCCGAGGCGGGACGCTCCGCCGGCTTGCTTTCGGCGCAACCCAGCATCAGCCACACCAAGAACAGAGCTCGACTTGCTCGCATGTTTCACCCCCGCAGGACGCTTTGCGCGATGATCAGCCGCTGGATCTCGCTGGTCCCTTCGTAGATCTCGGTGATCTTGGCGTCCCGGTAGAACCGCTCGACCGGGAAGTCCTTGAGATACCCATAGCCGCCGTGGATCTGCACGGCCGCCTTGGCGGCTCGATTGCAAACTTCCGATGCGCAGAGCTTGGCCATCGCCGATTCGGTCGAGTGCCGCACGCCTCGGTCCTTGAGCGCCGCGGCCCGCAGCGTCAGCAGGCGCGCCGCATCGGTCTCGGTCGCCATGTCCGCGAGCATGAACTGGATCGCCTGGTGCTGCGCGATCGGCTTGCCGAAGGTGGAACGCTCGGTGGCGTAACGGCACGAGGCCTCCAGCGCGGCGCGGGCGATGCCCAGGGACTGCGCGGCGATGCCGATACGCCCGACGTCCAGGGTGCTCATCGCCACCTTGAAGCCGTCGCCTTCCTGGCCGAGCAGCGCGGTGTCGGGCACGCGACAGTCCTCCAGGAAGATCTGGCAGCAGGGAGCGGCGGTGATGCCGAGCTTGCGATCCGGGCGTCCGCGCCGCAGCCCGGGCGCATCCGCGGGTACCAGGAACGCGGAGATGCCCTTGTGCCCGGCCTCGGGACGCGTCATGGCGAACAGCACGATCCAGTCCGCGTGTGGGCCGTTGGTGATGAAGTTCTTGGTGCCGTTGAGAACCCAGGTCGATCCGTCGAGCCGGGCGCGGCTCTGCTGCGCGGCGGCGTCACTGCCGGCCTCGGGCTCGGAGAGCGCGAAGCAGCCGAGCTTCTTTCCGGCGGCCAGCGGGGCCAGCACGTCCCGCTTCTGCGCCTCGCTGCCGAACCTGAGGATGGGATCGCACGCCAGCGAGTTGTTGACCGACATGATGACCGCCGTCGACGCACACGCGACGGCGATCTCCTCGAGCGCCAGCACGTACGAGACGGTGTCCATCCCCGATCCGCCCCATGCCTCGGGGATGGCCACGCCCATCAAGCCCAGCTCGCCCATGCGTCGCACCAGCTCGGCGGGGAAGCGATGCTGCTCGTCGATCTCGGCGGCGATCGGCGCCACCTCGCGCTGCGCGAACTCGCGCGCGGTCTTCTGCAGGAGCTGCTGCTCTGGGGAGAGCGCCAGATCCATCACTTGGCCTTGAACGCCGCGGGGCGCTTCTCCAAAAAAGCCTTCATCCCCTCCTTCTGATCCTCGGTGGCGAACAGCGCGCCGAACATCTGGCGCTCCAGCTCGCAGGCCGAGGCCAGCGCCATCTCCTCGCCGGCCTGCAGCGCGCGCTTGGCCTGCGCGACGGCGAGCGGTCCCTTGGCGCCGAACTTCCGGGCGGTCTCGCGGGCACGCGTCATCAGGTCCGCCGGCTCGAAGACGGCGTTGCACAACCCGATGCGCAGCGCCTCGGCGGCATCGATCATTTCGCCCAGGAGGATCAGCTCCTTGGCGCGGGCCTTGCCGACGCGGCGCAGCAGGCGCTGCGTGCCGCCGAAGCCGGGGATCACGCCGAGGTTGACCTCGGGCTGCCCGAACCTGGCGGAACGCGACGCGTAGACGAAATCGCAGGCCAGCGCCAACTCGCAGCCGCCACCCAGCGCGAAGCCGTTGACGGCGGCGAGGACGGGCTTGTCGATCTCCTCGAACGCGAAGCACACGCGATGCCCCAGCTCGGCGAAGGCGCGCGCCTGCTGCGCGGAAAACGCGGACATCTCGGCGATGTCCGCGCCGGCGACGAAGGCCTTGTCCCCCGCCCCGGTGAGGATCACCGCGTCGACGGCGTCGCTGCCCGAGATTTCGCCGAGCGCGGACAACAGCTCCATCAGCGTACGCCCGTTGAGCGCGTTGAGCTGCTTTTCGCGGTTGACGGTGAGCGTGGCGACGCGTTCTTCGACCGTCAGCAGCACGTTCTCGTAGGGCATTACTTCCCCTTGGCCTGGGGCTGGGGTGCGCTCGCCTTGAGCTTTTCCATGATGCGCGGCATCCGACTCTGGATCATCGGCATCATCACACCCATCGAGTCCTGGGCGATCTCCGGCTGCTTGTCGACCAGCTTCTTGCCGACCGGCGAGTCGTAGAACTTGAGCAGGTCCTTGAGCTCGGCGACGGTGAAGTGCTTCATCCATACGCCGGCCGCCGTGTCCATCATCTCGTCATACGGGACCATCTCGTGAACTGCCGTCGCGATGCGCGCGGCGAAATCCGGCGGCACGGCCGTGCCGCTGGCCGCCGCCTGCTGCTCCATCGCCTCCTGCATCTGCCCCACCATCATCTGCATCATCCTGTCGAACTGCGCACGGGGCATGTGCTTGCGCATCAGCCGAGAGGCCAGCGCCGCGGCTTCCCGCTCCTCGGCATGGGCGGCGCCCCCCAGCGCCAAGCACAACGTCAACGTCGTCCAACGGATCCGAAGCATTCTTCCTCCCTAGTACTGGTAAAAGCCCCGCCCGGTCTTGCGTCCCAGCCATCCGGCGGCGACGTACTGCCGCAGCAGCGGGGACGGCCGATACTTGTCGTCGCCCAGCTCCCGGTGCAGCACCTCGCAGATCGCCAGACACGTGTCCAGGCCGATGAGATCGGCCAGCTGCAGCGGCCCCATCGGGTGGTTCAAGCCCAGGCGCGCGGCCTGGTCGATGTCCTCGGCCGAGCCGATACCCTCGTACAGCGCGAACGCCGCCTCGTTGATCAGCGGCATGAGGATGCGGTTGACGATGAAGCCGGGGACGTCGCGCGACTCGATGATCGTCTTGCCCAGGCGCGTGGCCAGCGCGCGCGTGGCCTGCCAGGTTTCGTCGCTGGTGGCCAGCCCGCGGATCAGCTCGACCAGCTTCATCACCGGCACCGGATTCATGAAGTGCATGCCGACGAACCGATCCGGCCGGCGCGTCGAGGCCGCGAGCACGGTGATCGAGATGGACGAAGTGTTGGAGGCCAGGATGGCGTGCGCCGGGCAGACCTCGTCGAGCTCGCGCAGGATCTGCTGCTTGAGCCCGAGGTTCTCGCTCACCGCCTCGATGGCCAAGTCCACACGGCCGAGATCGCGCACCGAGGCGACCGCCTGGATGCGGTGGAGCACCGCTTCACGGTCAGCCGCGGTCATCCTGCCTTTGTCGACCTGCCCGGCAAGCCCCTTGGCGACGCCCTCCAGGCCCTTCTCCGCCAGATCGGCGCTGGCATCGGCGAGCCGGACGGCCAGCCCGGCCTGCGCACCCACCTGCGCGATCCCCGCGCCCATCTGCCCGGCGCCAATCACCGCCAGCGTGCGGATCTCGGCGTTCACGTCTTCTCCACGATCATCGACACCGCCTCGCCGCCGCCGATGCAGAGCGACGCTGCGCCGTAGCGGCCGCCGCGCGCACGCAGCGCATGGAGCAGCGTCACCAGGATGCGGCAGCCCGAGGCGCCGATGGGGTGGCCGAGCGCCACGGCCCCGCCGTGGACGTTGACGCGCGCCGGGTCCAGGTCCAGCAGCTGCTGGTTGGCCAGCGATACGACGCTGAACGCCTCGTTGATCTCCCACAGATCGATCTCGCCGCGGCGCAGATTGGCGCGCGCCAGGGCGTTCTCGATGGACTTGGCCGGGGCGGTGGTGAACCACTCGGGCGCCTGCGCGTGCGAGGCCGCGGCGATGAAGCGGGCCTGCGCCCTCACGCCCATGCGGTCCGCTACCTCGCGCGCCAGCACGACGCAGGCCGCCGCTCCGTCGTTGATCGACGAAGCGTTGCCCGCGGTGACCGTGCCGTCCTTCTTGAACGCCGGCCGCAGCGAGGCGAGCTTCTCGATGTTGCCCCTCCTGGGCTCCTCATCCTCGCCGACCACGACCGTGGGACCCTTGCGCTGCGGCACCTCGACCGGGACGATCTCCGCGGCGAAACGGCCCTCCTTCATGGCCGCCAGCGCGCGGCGATAGCTCTCGGCGGCATGCGCGTCCTGCGCGGCCCGATCGATCTTCATCTCGGCGGCGCAGAGCTCCGCGCAATCGCCCATGTGCTGATCGTTGTACACGTCCCAGAGACCGTCCTTGATCATCGAGTCGACGAGCTCGGCGTGCCCCAGCCGAAGCCCCGCGCGTGCACGCGGCAGCAGATACGGCGAGCCCGACATCGACTCCATGCCGCCGGCGACGACGATGTCCGCGTCGCCCGCGGCCACCGCCTGCGCGGCGAGCCAGACCGCCTTTAGCCCCGAGCCGCAGACCTTGTTGACCGTGACCGCGCCCACCGAGCGGGGCAGCCCGGCGGCCAGGGCGGCCTGCCGGGCCGGGGCTTGACCCAGGCCCGCCGGCAGCACGCAGCCCATGAAGACCTCGCCGACGGCGTCGGCCGACACGCCGGCGCGCTCGATGGCCGCGCGGATGGCGATGCCACCCAGGCGTGGCGCCGGCACCTCGCCGAGCGCCCCCAGGAAGCTTCCGATCGGCGTGCGGGCGGCACCCGCGATCACGACCTCGCGCATACGTTCTCCGTCGGTATCAGAGCCTTGGATCGATACTTTACGCCGCCGGCAAAGTCAAACGACTCCGACGCCCGGGCTCGGCTACCAGGGGCCTTCGAGCGCGATCTCGTCCTGGCCGCGGACCTCGAAAGGCAGGCGGACGCTGCGCGGGGCGCTGGCGTACTCGACGCTCACCCTGGCCACGTAGCGGCCGCGCGCGAGCCGGACCACGTGGCGCTGCTCGTAGGGAGCGCCGTCGCGGTAACGAAAGGTGGCCTGTAAGACGCGCTCGCCGTCCCGTTCGTACACGACCGTGGCGGATCGCATTTCGTGGCGTTTTTCGGCCCAGCGCAGGCGCACCTTCACTTCGCGCGGCGCCCTCTTGTACAGGTCGAGCCCGATCGCTACGAAGCCGAGGATCAGCAGGATGGTCGCGGCCTTGCGCCGCACGGTCAATTGAGGCGCTTCTTGATGATGCGCACCATCTCGCCCGCCAGTGGGTCATCCTTGTGCAAGCGCCGCGCGATACGGAACTCCTCCAGCGCCGGACCCAACTCTCCACGAGCCAGACGCACGCGGCCCGCGTTCAGGTAAGGGAAGTGGCGCGGCTCGTAGCGTGCCGCCAGCTTGGCCTGCTCGAGCCAGGGCAGCGCATCGTCGAAGTCGCCCTTCTGGATGAGGTAGGCGCCAATGTCGTTGTAGGGATTGCCGAGATCGGGATCGACGGCGATCGCCTTCTTGCAATGCTCGATGGCCAGGTCGATGCGACCCTGGACGCTGTAAGTCCAGCCCAGAAACGTGTAGGCTTCGGCGGTCGGATGGGTGGCGATCGACCGCTTGTAGAGACGGATGGCCTCGTCGAGCTCGCCGGCCATCTGGCGGCGGTATGCTTCCTTGAAAAGTTCCTCGGCCTGTGCGGGAAGTCTCTCCGCCATGCCGGCAATATAAGGCGCGCAATCCTGAGGTCAACAGTTGCCGCGATCGTGCTTTCGGGCTGCGGGTCGGCGGCTCCACCCGAACCGCTCGAGTACCCGCTCGGACCCGTGCGGGCGCCTCTCGAAACCGAGAGCCCGCGACTCGCCGCGCCCCTTCCGGGGGACGAGATCCTGTTCGCCGAGACCGGCGAAGCCGAAGCCCTGGCCGGGGTCGTCGAATCGGTGGAAGGTGGGCAGGTCGGTTTCCGTTATCGACGCGGCGGACGCGACTACCGGGGCGTGCTCGACCTGCGACGGCCGGACGTGCGGCGCGACCGCCGCGGCCGGATCCTCAACTCGTACCTGCGCATCAAGCGCCGCGACGATCCGCCCGACACGCGCTACCTGGCCGGCGAACTGCTGGTCGGCTTCCGCCCACAGCCCTAGGAATGCGAGGTGACCATGGACTGGAAGCTCCTGGGATCGACCTTCTTCGCCATCCTGATCGCCGAGCTCGGCGACAAGACGCAGTTGGCGACGCTGTCGCTGGCAGCCGGCAGCGCTTCGCGCTGGACCGTGTTCCTGGGATCGGCGCTGGCACTCGTCGTCACGTCGGCGATCGGCGCCTTCCTGGGCGGCGTGCTGGGCCGCTGGATCTCGCCCATCTGGCTCCGACGCGCCGCCGGCGCGACCTTCCTGGTGATGGGCCTGCTGTTCCTGCTCCGGCGGCCCGAGGGTTGAGGGACCGGTCGCCGCAAGAAAAACCCTTGACTCCGTAGTAGGGTCCAGAGTCTAGGCTCTTGTCCATGCCAGCCATGAGCTCACCCGCGCTGACCATCGGCCAGGTCGCCCGCCAGGCCAGCGTCGGCGTCGAGACGATCCGCTTCTACGAGCGCGAGGGCCTCGTCCCCGCCCCGCCCCGCCGCCCATCGGGCTACCGGCAGTACGCGCCGGACACCGTGCGCCGCATCCGATTCATCCGGCGCGCCAAGGAACTAGGCTTCACGCTGTCGGAGATCGACGACCTCCTGTCGCTGCGGGTCGACCCTGACACCACCTGCGCGGACGTTCGCAGCATCGCGCGCGCCAAGATCGCCGACGTCGAGCGCAAAATGAGCGAGCTCGGCCGGATCAAGGACGTGCTCGAGCGGCTGGCCCGGAGCTGCCGCGGCAAAGGGCCCACCAGCGCCTGCCCGATCCTGGACGTGCTCGACGAGGAGAACCGCGATGCCCCGCGTTGACCTGGTGTTCGGCGGCGAATGCCCCAACGTGGCGGCGGCGCGTGCCCGGCTGCTCGAGGCGTTTCAACTCGCGCGCGTCGTGCCGCGATGGTCCGAGCACGTGATCGGCGATGCGCGGGCGCCCAAGCGCGTCCGCGGCTTTGGCTCGCCCACCATCCTGGTCGACGGCCGCGATGTGGCGGGCGTCGTGGCGGAGGCGGAGGCGTAGTGCCGCCTCTACCGGGACCCGCACGGCCGGATCGTGCCCGTGCCGCCGATCGAGCCGATCGTGGCGGCGCTGCTGGCGTCTCCCCGAAAAGGCTGGCGGTCCAGCCTGGCCATCGTCCCCGGTATCGGCGCCGCGCTGCTGCCCAAGCTGGCGTGCCCGGCCTGCTGGCCGGCGTACGCGGGCCTGCTCGGCTCGCTCGGCCTGGGCTTCCTGCTGGACGAGGCGTGGCTGCTGCCGCTGACCGCAGCGTTCCTGGCGCTCGCCGTCGGCGCGCTCGCGTTCCGGGCGCCCGGCCGACGCGGCTACGGGCCCTTCGCGCTCGGACTGGTGGCGTCCGGGGCGGTGCTCGGCGGCAAGTTCGCCCTGGAGAGCGACTGGACGATGGGCGCCGGCATCGCGCTGCTGGTCGCCGCGTCGCTGTGGAACGCGTGGCCGCGCCGTTCACCCGTGGCGTGCCCGGCCTGCGCAACTTCCGCCTGAAGGAGGAGGATCATGTCGAACCGACGGAGAATCGAGGTTTTCAGCGCCGGCTGCGCCGTCTGTGAGGACACCGTTCGCCTCGTCCAACAGATGGCCTGTCCATCCTGCGAGGTCACGGTGCTCGACATGCACGATCCGCCGGTGGCCAGGCGCGCCACGGACTTGGGCATCCGATCCGTGCCGGCGGTCGTCGTCGAAGGAAAGCTCGCCGACTGCTGTGCCGGGCGAGGCCCCGACCCGGCAGCATTGCGCGCCGCGGGCGTCGGCCAGCCGCTGCCGTAGCTCAGCGGGGCGGGAAGCTCCGCTTCCAGTTCGCGTACGCGCGCCGGACGTATACGAGGCGCTCGGCGGGCGTGGGATATCGCCGGGTGAACCAGGCGATCAGCGACAGGATGTCCTGACGCTCCGCGCCGCCGATGGGCACGCGCCACGCCGCGTCGAACTCCTCCGGGCTGAGCTGGCGCTCCGCGATGGCGCGAATCCTCGCGATCACCTCTTTGGGAAGGGCTTTCACGGCTTCTCCTCGCTTTCGCGCAGCACCTCGAGCAGCCGCAGATCCTCCAGGTCCTTGGGACGCGCGGCGAAGCGCTTGGTGGCGATCAGGTCGTCGAGCGACGGGATCGGCAGATCGCTCCCACCACAATCCAGGATCGTGCGCCGAGCCCAGACGTCCTCGAAGGAGAAGCGAACCCCGTCCACGGTCGCGATGACCGCCGCGACGACCACGTCCACACGTTCGTCGTTTTCCAGGACATAGCGCCCGCGCGACCGCGCCTCGGCCGGTTGCAGGTTGGGCCGAAGGTCGAGCTTCGTCAGCGCTGCGTTGAATCGTTCCAGGTCGTCGATGTGGATCCAGTAGTCGTAGTCAGCGGTGAGTACGGGCAGGCCGAGGGCCACGAGCGCGCGTCGGCCAATCAGCAGCGCTCTGGCTCCGCTGGCCGCAATGGCCGCGAAAAACGCCGCTTCGTCGAAGGCGCTGCCCTGCATCGCCCAGAGTCTCGCCGAGTCGGACGTTCGTCGCAAGCGACCCGCGCGCTCCGCATGGCGGCGTGGTCGCGTAGACGCTTGCGATCGTATGAAAAGGATCAAAGGATATCCCATGGCCGATCCCTACGAGGTCACGGCGCGGTACTATGATCCGGCCTACACGCGGCTGCGCGATCGATCCGGCGACATCGAGTTCTACCGGACGTTGGCGCGGGAGTGCGGCGGGCCGCTGCTGGAGCTGGGCTGCGGCACCGGCCGCGTGCTGCTGCCCATCGCACGCGACGGCGTCGAGTGCACGGGGCTGGACGCGTCGCCGGCGATGCTGGAGGCCCTGGCCGGCAAGGCCCCACCGCCCACCCTGCGCACGGTGGTCGCGGACATGCACGACTTCCACCGGGGCGAAAGGTTCGCGCTGGTGTTCGCGGCGTTTCGCGGCTTCCAGCACCTCTACACCGTAGACGAGCAACTTTCGTGTCTTCGCTGCGTTTCGGAGCACCTTCGCCCGGGCGCGCCGTTTGCCTTCGACGTCTTTTCCCCATCGTACGAGCGCCTCGCCCGCGCCGACGGGTCCGAGATCGAGGATGTGCGCTTCGAAGTGGGCGGCGAAGAGGTCGTTCGCACGGTGGCGCTCCGACACGAGGCACAAAGCCAGAGCCTGCGCGTGCGGATGCGCTACCGGCGGGCCGGCGGCGAGGAGGTCGAGGAGCTGCGGCTGCGCTACTTCTTCCGCTACGAGCTGGAGCACCTGCTGGTGCGCGCCGGCTTCGGGAACCTCACGTTCTACGGGGGTTTCGATCGCAGGCCCTTCGACCACGTTTCCGGAGAAACCATAGTCATCGCGAAGCGTTAGCTCGACCCACAAAGATTCCAAAAAGGAAGTACTTGACAAAAGCGTACCTAATAGTTACTAATAGGAAGTTACTACCTACCAACAAGGAGAAGGCAAATGCAGAAGCAAACAAGGTTCGCAACGGTTGTTGGACTCCTGGCGCTGGCGGGCCCCGCCGCGGCCTCCGACTACCAGATCGACGCCAGCCACTCCCACGTCGGATTCTCGGTCCGCCACATGATGGTCAGCAGCACGCGCGGCGAGTTCGGCCAGGTCACGGGCACGGTCCAGCTCGACGACAAGGACCTGTCGCGCTCGAAGATCGAGGCCGTCATCGAGGTCACGAGCATCGATACGCGCGACGCCAAGCGGGACGAGCACCTGCGGTCGGCGGACTTCTTCGACGTTGCGAAGCACCCGACGATCACCTTCCGCTCCACCCGCATCCGCCGGTCGGGCGGCTCGTATCTGGTGACCGGGGACCTGACGATGCGCGGCGTGACCCGGTCCGTGACGCTGCAGGCCTCGCGCCCCACCGCCGAGGTCAAGGATCCCTGGGGCGGCCTCCGGCGCGGGCTGACCGCGACCACCACGCTCCGCCGCAAGGACTTCGGGATCAGCTGGAACAAGGCGCTCGACTCGGGCGGTCTGGTGGTCGGCGAGGACGTCCAGGTCCAGCTCGACATCGAGCTGCGGCACAAGCAGACGGCCACCGCCGCCCGCTAGCGGTCGCGGCTCAGCTCAACACCTCGAGCGCCGCCTCGACGTCAAGGCGATCGCGGAGGCATTCCCGGCTCCAGATCGACATGCAGCCCGTCGGCGACGCGGTTGATGTAGTTGAAGTAACCGACGATCTCCACCGCGTCGAGGATGGCCCGATCCGCGTAGCCGGTGGCGCGTAGCCCGGCGACGTCGTTCTCGATCATCGCTCCAGGCGTCCGGGTGAGCTTGACGGCGAAGTCCAGGAGCGCCCGCGTCGCCTCGTCCAGCGGCGCGGTCCGGTAGTCGGTGCGGACCGCCGCGACCAGCGCCTCGTCTGCGACCTCGGCCCGGAGGTCGTCCACGTGG
>Ga0247727_10018221_pt1 | contig 11069 bp, 5 predicted proteins | sample WisWelCaveWW1625_FD_202498 | JGI IMG/M metagenome (GOLD analysis project Ga0247727, IMG submission 202498) | Biofilm microbial communities from Wishing Well Cave, Virginia, United States - WW16-25 | ecosystem: Environmental > Aquatic > Deep subsurface > Groundwater > Cave microbial mat | place...
GGGCGCGTGGTCGATCCCCGGGCGCTGCTTTCGGCGGTGCACCAACACGACTACAGCGAGCGCGACGCGCAGAATCTCGTGAAAGTGCACATCGCCAACCTCCGCCGCAAGATGAATGACTCCCAGCCCGGCAATCAGTACATCCTCTGTGTGCGCGGCTTCGGCTACATGCTCGAACGACGCTCGCTCATCCGCGAGGACGATCCCCTCTCGTCTCTCATCGAGGCTTAGCAGCCGGCGCTGCAGCTCCGCTGCCAGAGGCAGCCCAATAGTTACGTAACGTATCCCATGTCTGAACCGTTCCTTAACTCAATTCGCCTCAAAAACCAAGGCCGCTTTGCTAGTCTGGAACAAATGGCATTCTCGAGGAGGGCAGGCATGGCATCGCGCAAGCGGAAAGGCACCGCATCCGCCGCTTCAAAGCAGATCGCCACTCAAGACGCCCGGCGGACGCGCTTCGGGACCTATTTCCCCCACCTGTTTGCTTACGCGCACTCCTTCACCGATGACGATGCCAAAGCGCGCAGCATCGTGGTAGAATCATTTACCCGGGTCTTGGCGCTTTCGAACGCCATGAGCGATGAAGAGTTTCCTCTCGCTCTCTTCGGCATCGCGCGCGAGATCTGCCACCGTACGGGCGCGCAGGGGGTAGAAGCGGAGAACGGCCTGAATTCTCGTGAGCGAGAAGTTGTAGCTCTCGTCTTCGATGCGCAGCTCAGTCGCACGCAGATCGCCTCGTTGCTCCGCCTCACGGATGGCGACGTCGCATCAGTGCTACTGCGAGGGCTCAGGAAGCTTCGCGCGGCCATGACGCCGACGCGGGCGCCAGCCTTCTTCCGGCTGACTTAGCCGGTCGTTTCGCGGCGCAGCACGTAGATCAGCAGCAGCCCAAACACGAACTCCAGCCCAGCATCGATCAGATCAATCTGCCACGCGCCCTTCACAGCCGATCTCGTTGCAGGAGCATCGGAAACCGTCTACGATTTCAAACGCGGGGCCCGTAGCTCAGCGGTAGAGCTCCGGACTTTTAATCCGGGAGTCGTGGGTTCGAATCCCACCGGGCCCTCCAATCGACGGTCACACGACCGCTGGTTCGGTGGCGCCGGGGCCGAACTGGCGCATGAAGAGTTCGTAGTAACGGCCACGCAGCTCCATCAGCTGCTCGTGGCTACCCTGCTCCGCGATGAGGCCATTTTCGAGGAAGTAGATGCGGTCGACGTTTCGAATCGTCGACAGCCGGTGAGCCACGATGAAGACCGTGCGTCCCGCCATCAGGTCAGCTAAACCCTCGAGGAAGTCTGCTTCGGTGCGGAGGTCGAGCGCGGACGTGGGCTCATCAAGGAGCAGGATCGGCGCGTCCTTGAGGAATGCCCTGGCGATCGATATCCGCTGCTGCTGGCCGACCGAGAGCTTAACGCCGCGCTCGCCAACTTCTGTCTCGTACTTGGCCGGAAGATCCTGAATGAACCCGTCCGCTCGCGCGGCACGTGCCGCGGCCTCGATCTCTTCAGATGTGGCATCGAGGCGGCCATAGAGGATGTTCTCTCGCACGGTCGCCGAAAACAACAGGGGCTCCTGGGGCACCATGCTGACGAGGTCACGCAGGGAGGCGAGCTTGAGCTGTCTGATGTCGACGCCGTCGATCTGCACACTCCCGCCGGTCGCGTCGTAAAGTCGCGGAATCATGTTGAGGATTGTGGTCTTTCCGGAGCCGGTCTCGCCGACGATGGCGATCTTCTCTCCCTTGCGTACATCGAAGTCGACGCCGCGAAGCACCGGGCGTTTGGTCTCGTATTCCAGATGGACGTCGGCGAAGCTCACGGAGACATCGAAGCTTTCCTTATCCGCGGCGGCCGGCGAGTCTTTGATGTCGGACGACTGGTCCAGCACCTGAAAGGCGCGTCCGACGCCGACGACCGCGTCCTGGAACGGGCCGTAGACGAACATAATCTCGTTCATCATCTGATAGAGGCTCTGCATATAGCTGACAAAGATCCACACCGAACCTACGGTAAGCGCGCCGGATACGACCCGCTGCGATGCGAAGAACAACACCGCCGCCGTACCGAGGCCAGTGATCGCGACCGTCGCAACATTGAGGACTTGCTCGGACAGACGGAAGCGCAGTTGCGCGTTCACGAAGTTCATGCTCGTACTTTCGAACCGGCGCTGTTCCATGCCTTCGCGGCCAAATACCTGCACGGCACGGATGGCGCCCATCGTCTGCTCGATGAGCGAGGTGAGCCGGCTCATGTGCTCGCGACTCTCCTGCGAAGTCTGCTGGATACGGCCCGTCAGGCGGTGGATCGTGAAGAAAAGCAGTGGCAGGACCATTAGCGATATGAGCGTTAGCAGTGGGTCGAGGATGAGCATGAGGACGATCATGACTGAAAGCCGGAAGATCACGACGGCCCAGGTCCGAAACCCGAAGATCATCACTTCCTGGATGCTGCGGGCGTCGTTGATCGCGCGCCAGATTGTATCGCCGACGGATTGATTGGCGTGGAAGCCGAGCGAGAGCGACCTCATGTGTCCGACGAGGCGCGAGCGGAGGGTGTGGATCATATACAAGGCGGTACGCGCGATGGCGTAGAAGCTGGCGGCATTGCAAAGGACGCCCACGACCGTGATGACGAGATACGCAACTGCTAGCCCCGCAGCGATGCGAAGGCGGTCGCCGTCTGTCTCGCTGACTAGATCGCCGAGGGGGCCGAGGTTCAGGTGGCTGTCCACGAGCACGCCGTCGATGATGAACTTGATCGGCCACGGCTGGAGCGTGATGAACACCGAGCTGAGCATCGCCCAGACGACGCCGACGCTGATGCCGCGCCAAAACTGGCGCATGAAGGTGAGGATGCGGCGGTAGACGTGCTCAACCGGCGCACTCACCGCCGACGGCGGGAGCGGAGCGCTAGGATCGAACCGGCGTGTCATGCGGTTACCAGTAGGCCAGGTCCGTGTATAGCCGCGTCAGGCTCGTGTCCGTCACCCAGTTGTCGCGGTCCCGGTCGTACTTCTGCCAGTGGAGAGCGCGGGTCTCGCTCTCGGGTTGGTAGTCATCCAGGTGAGGGACAAGAGACGGCAGGTGCTCGACCGCGGCCACCAGATAGCTCCGGCCGAGGTTATTCGTCAGTTCGATAAAGTGGCCGATCAACTGCGCCATCGCGTCTTCTCGGCCTTCGCCGTATCCGAAATCCAGGAGCGCCGTGCAATCGAATGTCTGCGTCTCTCCAGTCGTCTTGTGGCGCCAGACTTCACGCACGTTCTTCCCTTTGTCCCAAACGCCGCCGCACGCGACGATTCGGCCATTGTCCTCGAGCACGTAATAGTCCGGCCAGCCGTAGACCGGCTCCCAGAACTCCGGCTTCTCACCCCAGTAGGGGTCGTCCAAACGCTGCTCCAGGAATTCCTGGCTGTAGGGGCGAAACAGATCGCAACCCTTGTGCGTTCGGTTGATGAGCTGAAGGCAGCGCCGGAGATCGGACCGTCGCGCGAGGCGAATTCCGGAGCCATCACCCCGACGCGGACTGGCCGAGAGGTGAAGGACTGTCACAGGAATCCCCGGTACGTCGCCTTCCCTCTGCGGCTCGTTGACGGAGTCGGGAATGAAGCTCTTGATCCAGCCGAGGGCGGCGAAGTTTTGCGATCGGATGTAGTAGTAATTGAAGAGCCCAAACCAGCCGACGGCCGGCCCTTCGGCGTGCCGTAGGAGCTTGCTGAGGCCCTTTCCGCGAAACTCCTTACGCACTCGCCAGGCCGAGGCGATGTGTACGCTCGTGCGCTTGCCGCCGACAACTGTGTTGCGGCCGGAGTCGGCGGTTGCCGCGAGGATGACGCCCCTGTCTTCCAGCACCGAGATGGAAACGTGCTCCTGAAGGCGGAACTGGGCGACGGCGTTTGGGCTGCGCTCTACGGTGATCTCCCAATCTCCGATCTCCTCGGGGGAGTTGGCGTAGAGGTCGGCGAGCCCTTCGCTATCGTTCCAGGTTGCCTGGCGCGCGCGCATGGTGCCGAACATGAGCCGCTCGCGGCCATCCAGGTACTGCTGGACGTGGTGGATCGTCTCTCGCTCGTGCTTGATCCACCATTCCATCATGTGCCGGGGGACGCGCAGCTCCGCGGCGCGCTCGAGGAGGCCCTCCGGCCAGCCAGCTTCGCGTGCGCTGGCCCTGAGGTCATCGGTCACTTCGGTCGGTCTGTCGAATATCGAGATATCGGTCGTCATGTAGCTAACCCTCAACTAAACACTAGAGCCCGCTTCCTGTCCGAAAGCGGGCTCCTGAATGTGCGGTCGAAAACCGTTGCTCAGGGACACCCACCTCCGCCGGTCATATCGATGCCTCCTCCGTGAAACGGGAATACATTGGCCGGGTGAACGAGATTCGCAGCTAACATCATGCCGCTATCCTAGTGTCGCCGAAGGCGACATGTCAAGCAGCTCGATGCAGATCCCTGCCTACTTCGCTCTTACAATTCCGCCCTCAGTCTAGCGGGACGCACTGACAGCCCCATGTCAGTAGTGGCACAGGGGAATTATGACACCGGCTGGCTGACGCACAGGTACAGGATCGTTCTCATAACGATACGCAGCGCGCGCTCGAAGTTTTCGAGCGAGATCCGCTCGTCCACACCGTGAATCCCTTCGGCCTCGGAGTCGTCGATCTCGATGGGGATATGCCCGTAACAGATGATACCTCTGGGACGGAAGTGCTTGCAGTCGGTCCCGCCTGACGTAAGGTAGGGAACTACGATGGCTTCCGGCCGCTCACTGTGCACCGCCGCGCGGATGGCATCGAAAAGCTCGCTGTCCGGAGGTGATTCAGTGCCGACGCTCGACTTGACGAGCTCCAACTCAACTTCGGGATCATCGATGACCTTGGCTAGCTCGGCGAGCAGTACGTGAGACGTGACGCCGGGAACGGTTCGGCAGTCGACGTGCGCTTCGCACAGTGGAGGGATGACATTCTGGCCCAGTCCTGCATTGACCATCGTGGGCGAAAAGGTGTTCCGCAGCATGTTCTGGATGCGGCTGCCGCCGCTGAGTTGGTGCAAGAGATCCTCCATCTCGACATCTGTCAGCCCCGCGACAGTGCGCCCGGCATTGAGCTTTAGCGCGGCAGCCGGGAAGGCACTCAGGTAGCGCCGAGCGAGGTCGATTGCAGCAGGCGGCGACCGATAGGCTCCGACGCGGGCGAGCGCTTTGGCGATGCGCACGACGGCGTTGTCTTCGCGCGGCGATGAGGCGTGACCAGCCTGTCCGCGCGCAGTCAGCTTGACCGCGCTCACTCCCTTCTCGGCGACCTGAACGGCGTAGTAGATCGCGCGGGGTCCTGCCCGGGCGAAACTGCCTTCAGTCAGCAGGAATTCGCCGCCGACGTCGTCGATGTGATGTTCGGCGAGCCACTTCGCGCCGTCGATACCGCCCACCTCTTCATCGGCCGTCGCGAGAAGTCGCAGGGGTCGTCTCAATTGCATGCCCAGGCGCTTCAGGGCGATCGCGCAGATGAGCGTGAGGACGCCGAAGCCCTTCATGTCCAGTGTGCCGCGTCCCCAGATGAAGCCTTCACTCACTTCACCGCCGAACGGGTCGACCGTCCAGTGCTCGCTGACGGCTGGAACCACATCCATATGGTGCGCGAGAACAAGCGGCCTGAGACTTGCGCCGTCCTCGCCGAGCGTCGCCACGACGTTCGCCTTCGACGGCGATGACCCGAGGCGTTGTGACGAGATTCCCTCGGCGGTTAGTATGGACTGGACCCAGTCCGCAGCCTTCGAAACGTCGCCGGGTGGGTTCGTCGTATCGATCGTCAAGTAGTCGCGGAGCAGCGCAATCGCTTCCACGTTGAGGCTGGGGTAGTCGATATCGGTTTCGAGCTGCTTTGCTGGTGTCACTGTTGGGGCCTCACGAGCGCTACTGAGCGAGCGGAGCGATTATATCATCGGCAGTGTCCAGTGGGCCGAGACTCAACGGGGCGACCCAGCAGCTTGACACCTGCTAGAGGGTGAAGCCGATGAATAGCTGCTTTCAACTTGACAAACTATCTGCTTTCCGGTCAACATTAGCCCATCGTTGTGAGAAAACCGAGCCAGGGATAGCGGGGCCGGTTACAGCAGACTACAATCTCTTGTGTCATACGGAATCTAGCGGCCACTGCGGTGGCCTTTGGGGGTGCGGCAATGGTAAAGCGAGGAAGGTTCAGCGGTCTGACCGTAGCTCTGGTAGTACTGGCGCTGGCGGGCCTCTCTCTTGGAGATCCATCGTCCAGCGAGGCTTCTCCCGGCGGTCTTCAGAATCCAGGCTTCGAGTCCGGCCTCGCCGGCTGGCCGGCCACGGCGGCGGATGTCGCTCTTGTTGTCGGGACCGAGACTTCGGCCCAGTGTCCAACCTACACCGATATGGGCGTTGCCAGCGTCCAGCCGTTCAAGGGCGCCAGGGCGCTGCGGCTCGGTGGATGCAAGAAAATCAACGAAAGTCAGAACAGGGGTGTCAACAGAGTGTCGCAGACCTTCATGGCCGACGCGACTCTCCTTAGGTTCTCTTTCCGCCTTTACTCGTGGGAGCACCGGGGGTACGACCTGTTTTCGTTCGACCTCAAATCCGGTAACCAGTCGATAGGTACCCTCGCGAACACTGTTGTCGTGCCGATGGCCGGCGTCCCCGGCGGCGCGCGCACCTGTTCGGGGGCGCTACCGTGTAGCTTCAGCATCGACGCCGGCAAGCGGAACCAGTTCGTGGCGACGCAGTGGATCACAGCGGCAATCAGCATCCCACCCGCGTATGTCGGCCAGAACCTGACGCTTAGCTACATCGTGACAGGCGCCAAAGACAACGCCCATGCCACTTGGGCCTATTTCGACAACGTGAATACGCCGCCGGTAGCGCGGTTTGCCTTCGAGTCACTCGGCGAGATACTGGAAGGCGATATCGTCCAGTTCACAGACTCATCGTTCGACCCAGACCAGCCCGACGACACTATTGTCTCCTGGGAATGGACGATAAATGGGGATGTCCTGCAGGAACAGAACCCGATCTCCATCTTCCCCGATGAAGGTACGTATGTTGCGTGCCTGAAGGTAACGGACACCTTCGGCGACGCCAATCAGGTCTGTGCGGGCGCGACTGCAGGGGATGGGACGGTGATTGTACCTCTGAGTCCTGAAAACGCTCCGCCTCTGGTCAACGCCTTGAACATCGAAGCGCTCTCCGGCCAGCCCGTTGCTCTGTTCGGCCGTGTACTCGAGCCGGGGTGGGTCGATTCGCTGTCGGCGAATTGGGCCGTTGCCGGCAACCCTCCTGCAACTGTCCAGTCGGACAACCTGGCGTTCCTATCGACCGGAGTCGTCACTGGTCAGCTAAGCGCGACGGGGGACCTGAGCGGAACGCTGGAGGTTGACGACGGCGATGGTAACAACAGCACGGCCGCCGACCCGTTCCAGGTCGTGATCGTCCCGAACGACCCGCAACGGCATGAACCGGCGGGCAACGACCTCAGTACGGCACCGGTACTGGTCAGCGATTCCACACATATCTCCTGGATCCAGTTAGCTGGCGATGAGGATTTCTTCGAGGTGAAGCTGCCTGACTTGCAGACGCTGCCGGCCGGCGGCGAGCTCCTCGTGACGTTGAAAGGCCCCGTGACTAGCGGCCTCAACGCCGATTACGACCTCGTGATCCTGACGGATTTGGAGGGCTTCAGCAGCGGTGCCTCGGGTCAGACGAGCTTCAGCACCCTGGGCTTCCGTGATGGCGGGTTCCGCGACGGCGGGTTCCGCGACGGCGGGTTCCGCGATGGCGGTTTCCGTGATGGTGGCTTCCGCGACGGCGGCTTCCGCGATGGAGGCTTTCGCGATGGCTCTGCTACCTACCCGCTCTCCCAGATCGGCTTTAACGGCCTTGAAGGCGAGGAGATCGGCGGCGCCGACGTCACTCTAGCCGAGTTGGGATTGGGAGCACTCGGCGCTAACGTCTCTGTTGCCGCGTACTCAGCGAACCTCGGAACTGCCCAGGAGGTGGCGCTTGCTCGCTCCGACGTGGCCGGGACGAAATTCTTCATCGGCGTCGTCGGCGCAAACGGCGCCTTCAGCAACAGTCAGCCGTACACTTTGCAGATCGAGACGTACGTGCCTCCGGACCCAGCGGTCATTCTCGGTCCGGAGGTCTGCACGAAATTGCCGCTGGTCGGCGCCGACCCGACCAGCGTAGTCGTTGATCTGAACCCCGGCTTCCCGGCTACCGGTACCGCAAAGACGCTCATCGTTACCCAGAGGGAGAGGATCGTGGCTCTTGCCGACGATCCCGCTACTCTGGGGACAAACGAGGGTGTCGCTGCCTGGAACACTCTTCTGCCCAAACTTCAGGCCCTGGGTCTGCATGACGCGGTGAAGGCCGACATCATATCGATGCCGAGCATCCTCTACGACGACTGGGACAGCAACCCATGCGACGTTGGCGCGGCTAACGCGGTCGCCGCAGCGGTTCGCGGGCAAATCCGGGCGCGTCTTAGCCTTGAACCCGGAACCCAATACCTGGTCATCGCCGGCGATGATGACGTCATCCCGCAGAGGCGTGTCCCAGATGAGACGATTATCGGCAACGAGTCGCACTACTTACTGGACGCCTTCCTGAAGCCCGGCAGTCCGCAGTTCTCCAGCCTGCTGTACGGTTACATCCTGACCGACGATTACTACGCAGATACCGTCCCTACTCCGTGGCAGGGAAGGGAGCTCTACGTGCCCGACCGGCCGATCGGCAGGCTGGCGGAGACACCGGAGGAGATCGGCGCAGCCGCCGATGCCTTCGTGGCAAGCAACGGCCTCCTGGACTACAGCAGCGCCTCTGCCGCGACCGCGTTGGTAACGGGCTATGACTTCTTTACCGACGGCGCCGACGTGATTGCGGACAACCTCTCGGCCAACCTCAACACGACAACGCTCATCAACGAAACCTGGACCGCCGATGACCTCCGCTGCCGACTACTTGGCCAGCCTTCGGGCAACCTCTCCGGCTGTTCCGTTCCCAGCGTCGCCGCCCCCAACGCTCACTTCTTGCACTACGCCGCTCTCTCCGCCAACGGGTTCACGACGCACAACTTCAGCGACATCCTGAACAGTAACGAGGTCGCCAATGCTGTTGGTACGTCGCCGGCGCTGCAGCGGCGCGTCGTATTTACCATGGGCTGCCATCCCGGCTTCAATGTCCCCGACCGCGCGGCCCTGCCCCCCGACCCGGGCCTCGGGATCGATCCGGCGTTGGACTTTGTGCAAGCGCTGGCGCGGCAGCAAGCGGTTTCCATACTCAGCACCGGGTATGGCTACGGCGATGACCAGGGGTTGGGTGGTACAGAGCTACTCCTGACCATCTTCTCCGGCGAGATCGTCGAGGACAATATCTTCATAGGCGATGCCCTCAAGACCGCCAAGGAGACTTACCTCCTCGGGCTCAGCTCCATGACGGTGTACGACGAGAAATCCTCCATCCAGGCGACCATGTTCGGCCTGCCCATGTACCAGGTGGACGTGCCTGCCGGCCCAGGCTCTATTACTCCCGCCCAAACGGAGCAGGCGGGCGAAACGTTCACTGTGTACGTGAAAGACGGGGATACCGTCACACCGCTGACGCCGGCAAAGGAAGAGATCATGCCGCCGGTCTCACCCAATGGCCACTACTTTACCGCCGGCGGAGACGCCCAGGCGACCGCGTTCAGGGCCATCCAGCCTAGAATCATCGTTCCCATTCCCCCGGGGCCCCCTGCTCATGGCGTTGTCATCAAGGGTGGCACCTTCACAGACACGGAAGAATTCGATCCAGTCATCTCGTTGCCCACGGACGAATGGCTGGTGAACGCCGCGGAACCGCAGATATGCCTCGATGCCTTCTGGCCATCCGTGCCCGTCACGCTTAACAGCCTGGATCCGGGTGGAGGGGGACCACAGGCGCTCGTGATCACTCCCGGGCAGTTCCGCTGCACCAGTGGCACCGATCCCACCGTCACCGGTATTCAGCGCCTATACACGTCCCTGACCGTGGAGATACTGCGGTCCGACCCAGCGGAGCTAGAGCCGCCCACCGTGGATAGCGTGGACATTAGCCAGGTCGATGCAACTACCGTCGCCGTAACCGTTCAAGCGAGCGACGCTAGCGGCATCGCCAGCATCACGCTCCTACGCCTCAGCGGCGGCGTGATAACTCCAATCGAGCTTGCCCTCCCTCAGCCGTTACAGGCCTCTGGCTCGTTTACGATCATCGTGCCCAATGTTCTGCCGGCCGACGATATCACGGGACAGATCGTCGACGGCTTAAACAACGTCGCCTACTTCACCGCCAAGGGTGGAAACGGCTTTACGTTCCTGCTCGTGAACGGCGGCCCGGACCAATTCGTGACACCGGGCTCTCCGCATACGTTCCTGATCACGGTTCCTGAGTTCGCGACGCTCAACGAGCCGTTTTTCACCATGGATTTCGGTGACGGACAGTCCTCCAGCGGACCGGTGACCAGTCAGGCCTTCAACGTCGTGCACAGATATCAGGCAGGAACACCCTTCCCCACAACGGCAACGGTGAAGGTGATGGACGGCGACGGTCGCCTCGGACGCGACACGATCCTCGTACGCCTACGCTGTGACCCGACCGGCGATGCCATATCGGACCACACTGACTATGTCTCTTGCGACGTGACAAGCACGGAAACGACCGTGACGATAGCCGTGCGTGTGGTGGGTACGATCGCCAACGATGCGCAGTATCGGATAGACCTTCGGACCGCGAGCAAGAATGCACAAGTGAAATACTCCGGCGGCAGCGTCACAGGTCCGCTGAACAGCACTGTTGTGACTCTGGCTGAACCGAACGAGCTGCACTTCATCTTCGACCTGGCAGAGATCGGCCTGGTGAGCGGGGGTCAGTTGGAGTGGTCCGCGGAGGCGCAAAAGGGAGCGCCCGGGACGCCGTCCGTCGGCTTCCCTGACAGGATGCCCGATAGTGGGTCCTTTACGTTTGTGCTACCCTGAATCCAGCGCCGCATAGGCGGCGCTTCAGGGTAGCCGGGACTTGGCCCCTGCAGTCTTGGATT
>Ga0247727_10018222_pt1 | contig 11068 bp, 7 predicted proteins | sample WisWelCaveWW1625_FD_202498 | JGI IMG/M metagenome (GOLD analysis project Ga0247727, IMG submission 202498) | Biofilm microbial communities from Wishing Well Cave, Virginia, United States - WW16-25 | ecosystem: Environmental > Aquatic > Deep subsurface > Groundwater > Cave microbial mat | place...
GGACGCCAACTCGGCCGCGCTGCGGTCGTTGGTCCATGCTACCTCGCCTCCGCTGGTGCTGAACCTGACGGGAGCCGAGATCCTGGCGGTGCGAGAGTTGGCCCGGCGGTTCGGCGAGATCTTCAGCGTCGAGCCGGTATTCACGGGCGTGGAGGCCGAGACGGCCCTGCTCAGCAACGCCTCGCGGTGCTGCCGTCTGCTGGGAGCGCCGCGGACCAGCATCCATGAGATGATCCGCCTGGTGGCCCACTGGGTCCAGGCGGGCGGGCGGAGTCTGGGTAAACCCACCCACTTCGAGGCGCGCGACGGGAGGTTTTAGCCACAGAGACACAGAGACACAGAGCCGGAACAAAAAGAAGGGGGGTATGGGGCACTTGGGGCAGTTTGTGGGGCGGTCCCCCTGGACCGCGGCGGACGCCCTCGTCCGCCCCTCAGGCAGGCCGACCAGGGGTCGGCCGCGGGCGAGGGCGCCCGCCCCACGTGGCTCTGTGCTGACAGTACCTGAGTCAAGTAAATCCCCCCCCGAAAGGTTTTCTCCGTGTCTCTGTGCCTCTGTGGCAAAATGCGAGAGCAATGACCCGGTTGCGCCAAGGGTTGGTCATACCGGCGCACCCGCTGGCCCTGACCGCCGAGCGCCGGCTCGACGAACGCCGCCAGCGGGCCCTGACGCGCTACTACCTGGCGGCGGGGGCCGGCGGGGTAGCGGTGGGGGTCCACACCACCCAGTTCGAGATCCGCGATCCGAAGATCGGCCTGTTCCGGCCTGTGCTGGAGCTGGCGGCCGAGATTCTGCGTCCTGCCGATGTGATCCGCGTGGCTGGAATCTGCGGGCCGACCCGGCAGGCCGTTGCGGAAGCCCGGACAGCGCGTGACTTTGGGTATCACCTGGGCCTGCTGAGCCTGGGGGCGCTGCGCCAGGCCTCCGACGACCAGTTGATGGCCCACGCCCGCGCCGTCGCCGAGGTCATCCCGCTGTTCGGTTTCTACCTCCAACCCTCCGTCGGCGGGCGGGTGCTGGGCTACGGCTTCTGGCGGCGGTTCGTCGAGATCGACAATGTCTGGGCCATCAAAATCGCGCCGTTCAACCGCTACCAGACCCTGGATGTCGCGCGGGCGGTGGCGGAGTCGGGTCGGGCCGGCCAGATCGCTCTCTACACCGGCAACGACGACAACATCGTCGCCGACCTAATCACCACGTACCGCTTCGGCGCCACCTGCGTACGAATCGTAGGTGGTCTGCTGGGCCAGTGGGCGGTCTGGACTCAGCGCGCCGTCCAGATGCTGGAAAGGGCCGGCGCCGGGATCGAGCTGGGGGAACAGCTCACCCTCGGGGCTGAGCTCACCGACGCCAACGCCGCCCTGTTCGATCCCCAGAATGGCTTCGCCGGCTGCATCCCTGGCATCCACGAGGCCCTGCGCCGGCAGGGGCTGTTGGCGGGCCGCTGGTGCCTGAACCCCGCCGAGGAACTCTCGCCGGGCCAGATGGAACAGATCGACCGGGTCTACGCCGCCTACCCCCATCTCCGCGACGACGAGTTTGTGGCCACCCATCTGGATGGATGGCTCAGTTGACCGTTCGGGGTATGCCTTGGGTTAGGGCACAAATCCACTGCAACTAGGGCGAGACCCTTATCGTCAGCGCGCAACCCTTTGTCCCACAATCAAATGGGGACAAAGCGCCTGAAGTGTAGCCCGCCCGCGCGGTCGGGTCTTCGGTGCAGCCGTGTCCCGGGGAGCAAACGCCTTGGCTGCGGCTCGTTGCCTGCTGTGTCAAGAGAAAATCCCGGTCTGGAGACGCCTGAAGACCGGCTCGGATTTCTGTTGCGAGGAGCACTTGCAGCAGCACAAGCAGGAGACCGTCGGGCGGCTGCTGGAATACCAGACCCTGACGGAGGGCAGAGCCGAGGAAGACCCCATTCACAGGCTGGGCCAGATGCCGGACCTCATGCAAGCCTCGGCCGCGGCGCCTTGTCCGTGGAAGCTGGAACCCTTCCTGGCGGTGTCACCCGGGCGGCGGTCGGTGGACCGAGTTCCGATTTGGCCGGCGTGGGACGAGCTGCTGTTGGTGTCACGGCCCTGGGGAGTGCCGCCCCTGAAACCGCAGCGTCGCGAGCCACCGGCTCCAGCCTGGCTGCCGAAGCCGGAGCCGGCGCCGTGTGAACCTGCCGTCGGGCGACCCTGGGAGGTGGAGTTAGAGCTGCTGGCTGCGGCCATTGACCCCGACACGGGCGTGCGGTCGGACCTGCCGCCCTGGAGACGAACGGGACAACTCCTGGCGGCCCTCGAGTGGGTCGAGACCGCTCCTCGGCCAGGGCCTGCCCCGGTAACACGGGCATTCCTGCCTGTCGCATTCCTGCCTGTCGCAGGGCAGGAGGCCACCATGACCGGATCCGGACTGGCGGCGTGCCAGTCGGCCGGTTTCTCGCAGCCTGGGTTTGTGGCGGCCATGCCGCAGTGGGACAAGCATTTTCAGTGGGACAGGCATTCTTGCCTGTCGGGGCCCGCGCCTCCGCCCATTCAGGCGCTGCGACAGGCAGGAATGCCTGTGTTGGTGGGACAGGCACGAATGCCTGTGTTACTGGCAGGAATACAGGCAGGAATGCCGGTGTTACTGGGACAGGCAGGAATGCCTGTGTTACCGGCGCAACCGTGGCGACCACCCAGCGCTCGGCCGCGGCTGCCGGGTGCACCTCTGCCGCAGGCGGGGATTCTCAGCCGCGGCCCCAGCCGCCCCGAGCAGCTGGCGCCATGGAGTTCGCTGGTCCCTGAGGCCCATCGGGGCGCCGGCCGGCGGCTCGCAATGGTTGCCGAGCCGGGGCCGGTCAGCGGGCGAGTCCAGGAAGCGTTCCTTCGCCTCGATCCCCGCGAACTCCGCCAGGCTGGGCGGATGACACCGTGGGTGAGCCTGTGGCCGGCGGTGGCCGGCAGCAATGGCATCACGGTCGCCCGAACGGTGCCGCAGGCGGTGGGCCCGCCGCGTGCCATTCATTTGCCCGCCGGGTCCGCGGCCAGGTGGACGGGGCTGGAACGGCCGGCGCCGGCCGCCCCCCGCACAGTGGATCCGTCACTGGCGGCGCCGCGCGCCTCGCGGCTGGCGCCGAAGGTTTCCCACGCCACTCCGGCCTGGGCTCCCAAAGAGACAGTGGCGGCCCGTCTGGCGGCGGGCGTCGAGAAGCCGGAGCGCTGCGACTTTATCGCTCTAATACCTGAGGGGGACCAGGTCCCGGTGGCCCGCCTCCGCGCTCCAGGGATCATCCAGGCGCCTCCGACGGCGGTGGCCATGGCGCCGCCTGTGTCCCCGGTTTCCGCCCGGACACGGCCGGCGCAGGCCGCCGGATTGGCCCTGCTGGAGGCGGCCGGATCCGGCTTGCGGCTGGCCCCCTCCCGGGCCATGACGCCCGGCCGCCGGACGGCGCGCGGCGTGATCCAAGCGCGCCTATCGCCGCCTTTGGCGGCGGCAATCGATTTGGTGACGCCGGGAACCTTGCGGGCGATGGAGGTGAGCACTCGCCGGCCGGAACCACCGGCCAGCTTGTCAGAGGTCGATCACGGGCCGGCCGCGCCGCCAGTCGCCGTGCCGATCGAGCGCATCGACGCCAGAATCGAGCCCCCGGCGCCGCCGGTGGACCGGAAGCCCGAGGCGCTCGACCAGGCGACCGAGGTGGCCCAAGCGGCGCTGCGCGAAACCCTGGCCCGCCCGAAGCGTTTGACCGCAGCTCGGGTTCTGCGGCTGATCCGCCTGGCAGGCCTCGCCTGGACGGAACTGCTTCGTCCCGGGCTGGGGACCTGGCGGGGGCGCGGCCTGCTGGCAGCGATGGCGCTGCTGGTGCTGGCGGTGGCAGCCAGCCGGGGATCCAAGGCTCCCCTCCGGGGATCTCTGGCCTGGGTGACGGACCCCCTCCGGCATCGCGCCTATTATCAATATGAGGACGGCTTCCGGCAGGCCGCCTCGGATTGGAACGGAGCCGGGCTGGAGCGCCAGGACGACGGTTTGATGAAGGTGCGCCAGGGCCTGACACTGTTCACTCCGTCGCTGAACCGGAGCGAATATGAGTGGAGCTTCAACGCTGCGGTCCGCCGCGGCGCGCTCGGCTGGGTGGTGCGTGGGGCCGACGCCGAAAACTACTACGCTTTCAAGCTGACCTGGCGGGGCAAAGGCCGGGAACGCAAAGGTGTACTGGTGCGCTACGCGGTCGTGAAGGGCGTCGAGCCGGCGCCGGAGAAATACCAGGTGGCGGCCCTGGCTTTCAAGCTGGAGGAAAACCAGTCTTACGATATCACCGTCGGCGTGAGCGGCGAGCGGATCACCACCGTCGTCGGAGGCCGGGGTGTGGACTCGTTCTCTGATTCCCGGCTCCGGACCGGCGGGGTGGGCTTCCTTGCCGGGCCCGGGGAAATGGCCCTGATTCACTCCATGACCTTGGCCGGCAATGACGACCCCAACGGCAGGACGCTGGCCTGGATCATCGGCTTCGCTCAGTTTCTGGCCAGAAAGGTTTCTGGTTCCTAGGCAAACGAGGAGAGACCAATGAAGATTTTCGGTAACCTGAGGGCGGACGCGGAAAAGATAAGCCCCGAGCCGCCGCCGGCGTCTCGCCGGGTTGAGCCGCAAGCCCCGCCCCCGGCGGCCAATGGTCGCGGCCCGGCGGAGCACTTCGCCACGGCGGTTTCCTTGCACATGCAGGGGAAGCCGGAGGAGGCCCTCGGGCAGCTGGATAAGGCCCTGCCCGGGGCCGACAACCCGGCGGAGATCTACGCCGCCATGGCCCAGATCCGGCTGGAACGCAAGGATCACGCCGAGGCGGCCCGCGCCTACCAGGAGCTGCTGAAGCTGGAGCCCGACAATGTGGCGGCTCGCTTCAATCTGGGATTGTGTTCGGAGGCTCTGGGCGCCTACGCCGAGGCGGTGGCCGCCTTCCAGGAGGTCGCCACCCGCGACCCTGATTTGACCGACGCCTACCTGGGCCTGGCCACCGCTTACACCAAGACCGGCGAGTTCTCGACGGCCCAAAAAGCCTATCAGAACTATCTGAGGACTCATCCCGAGTCCTTCCAGGCCCACTTCGGGCTGGGGGTCAGTTGCCAGTTGGCCCGGCAGCCGGAGCCGGCCATGGCCGCTTACCAAAAGGCGCTGGAGCTGCGTCCCGACGCCGAGGAGGTTCTCTCCAACCTGGCCTCGCTATACCTGGAAGCCCAGGACTGGCACAACGCGCTGGCCTGCTACGAGCGGCTGGCAAAGGTCCAGCCGGACTCCTGGACCGCTCACGAGGGGCTGGCCTACGCCAACTTCCGGCTGGAGAAGCACCCCAGGGCTGCCGAGGATTACGAGCGGGTGACGAAGCTGAATCCGCAGAGCTTTGAGGGCTGGTACAACCTGGGGGCGACGCGGCAGAAGCTGGGACACCTGGCCGAGGCTGCTGCCGCCTGGCGCCAGGCCGCCAGCCTGCGGCCGGATTCGGTCGAGCCGCACCTGAATCTGGCCATGGCCCTGGAGGAGCAGGGCCAGGAGCCGGAAGCCGCCGGCGAGTACCAGAAAGTGCTGCGACTGGATCCGGATTGCGTGCCGGCGCTGCACAACCTGGCCCTGATCTGGGAGCGCGGCGCCAAGGAAGCCGAAGCCGTCGGCTGCTATGAGCGGCTGCTGGGGGCCAAGCCGGATTCCTCGGAGTCCCGCTTCCGCCTGGCGCTGGTGCTCCACAAGCAGGGCGACTGGGCTAAGGCCGCCCTCCAGTATGAAGAGTGTCTCAAGCAGAAGCCACAATGGCCCGAAGCCTGGCTGAACCTGGGCATCGTCCGTCTGAAACTCGACCAGGCTCCCGGCGCCCAGGAAGCCTTTCGCCACGCCCTGCAAATTAACCCAGACGACGCCGAAGCCTTGCTGGGGCTGGCTGGCGTCCACCTCCCGAAAGACGAGCTGGAGGAGGCCCGCCGGCTGTACCGGAGACTGGTGGAGCTGAAGCCGCACCACCCCGAGATCCTCTTCAACGCCGGGCTGCTGGAGCAGAAGGCCGGCAACCACCAGGGCGCCGTCGAGTTCTACACCCAGGCCATCTCGAACAAGAGCGAGTTCGCCGAGGCCTATCTGAACCTGGCTATCGCGCATCAGGACCAGGGCCGCGCCGTGGAGGCCACCCAGGCGTTTGAAAAAGCCATTCGGCTGAAGCCGGAGCTGGCCAAGGGGTACTTCGCGCTGGTGCCGCCGGGGAAGGTATAATCCGGGGGTGCCCCCCGGCAGCCTGGTCTTCCGCAACGGAACCCTCATCACCGAGGGCGGGCTGATTCCCGACGCCATGGTGGTGTCGCGCGCCGGGTGGATCGATTACGCCGGGCCGCGACGCGACGACCTGGCCGCGCCCGGCGTCGAGATCTTCGACGCCGGCGGCCAATACTTTTCGCCGGGTTTCATCGATATCCACGTTCACGGCGGAGCCGGAAGCGACTTCATGGACGCCACCGGCCCCGACGTCGAGCGCGTGTTTCGCTATCACGCCGCCCACGGGACGACGGCCTTGTGTCCCACCACCGCTACGGCCCCGCTCGGCGAGATGCTGGCGGCGCTGGAGGCCGTCGCGGCCTACCGCTCGGCGGGCCAGCGGTGGGGCCGGGCGCTCGGCGCGCACATCGAAGGACCCTACCTGGCCATGACCAAGCGCGGCTGCCACCTGCCGGAGCACGTGCGCAACCCTGAGGAGCGGGAATGGAAACAGATCCTGGAGCGCGGGCCGGTGGCCACCATGACGCTGGCGCCGGAGCTGGAAGGCGCCCGGGAGCTGATCGAAGAATTGCACCGCCGCGGCGCCCGGGCCTCCGCCGGCCACAGCGAAGCGCTCTACCACGAAATGGAGGCGGCCGTCGCCTGGGGCGTCACCCACGTCACCCACCTCTATTGCGCCATGACCGACGCCCTGAGCAACCGCTGGCGCCTGACTCCCCATCCCCGGGCCGCCGGCATGGTCGAGGCTGTGTATTTGAACGATAAACTCTCCTCCGAGCTGATCAGCGACGGCAAGCACCTCTCGCGCGAGATGCTGCGCCTGGCTTTCCGCAACAAGGGGCCGGAAAAGCTGGCCATCGTCACCGACGCCATGCGGGGGGCCGGGATGCCCGACGGCGCCTACGCTTTCGGCCCCCGGCACGGCCTGCTGGCGGTGGTGCGCAACCGCGAGGCCCGCATCCCCGACGGCACCGCCCTGGCCTCCTCGGTGTTTCCCATGAACGAGATGGTGAGGACGCTCGCCGAGCTGGTGGGCTGCCCGCTGTGGCAGGCGGTGCGGATGGCCTCCCTGACCCCGGCCGAGATCATCGGGGTGGCCGGCGAGCTGGGCAGCCTGGCCCCCGGCAAGCGCGCCGACGTCATCGTCTTCGACGAGGGTCTGAACGTCTCGGCGACGTTCCTGGGCGGGCGGCGACTGGAGTTCCCCTCATGCGCTGCGCCATAGGCCTGGACGTGGGAGGCACCTCCGCCCGAGTGGGGCTGGTGACGGAGGCCGGGAAGGTCTTGTTCCGCACTTCGGCGCGGACGGGCCTTCGTGCCGGCCGCCACACCCTGCTGGAGCGCTTCCGCCACGGGGTAACCACAGCCCTGCAATACGGCGCCAGCCGTGCCCTGCCAGTGGAAGGCATCGGCATCGGAATGCCGGCCTTCATCGACCCGGATGGCCGCGTGGCCGGCTCCTGCAACCTGCCGGCGTTGAACGGCTCCCCCGTGGGACGGCTGCTGGAGCGGGAGTTTCGCCTGCCGGCCCGCATGGAGAACGACGTGACCGCCGGAGTGTATGGCGAATACTATTTCGGCGGTCACGCCGGCTCCAGCCGCCGCCTGCTGTTGCTTTCGATCGGCACCGGCATCGGCGGAGGAATGATGGTCGACGGGCGGCTGCTGCGGCTGGCGCAGGGATGCCTGGGCGACCCCGGACACGTTATTGTGGATCCGTCGGGCCGCTGGCCCTGCCGCTGCGGGGGCAACGGCTGTCTGGAGGCCGTGGCCTCCGGTTGGGCCCTGGTCGAGCAGGCGCGCCGGCTGGGCCTGGAGGCTACCCCCGGTCAGATCTTCGAGCGGGCCCGGGCCGGCGATGCCCGGATGGCCAAGCTGGCCGCCCGGGCCGCCACCGCGGTCGGGGTGGGGCTGGCCAGCCTCTGTGTACTGGTGAATCCTGATACGGTCGTGCTGGGGGGCGGGGTGGCCGCCGAGGCCGGAGAGGCCTTCCGCCGGCGCGTGGAGGGGACCACCCAGCGCCACGCCGTGCCGTTCTTCGCCCGCGACGTCCGCTTCCTGCTGTCACGCGCCGGGCCCTCGGCGGGGCTCCGGGGAGCCGCCGCCCTGGTGTTGTTTGAGTAACCCAGGCGATTGGACGTTTCCGTAGGGTTGACAACAGGCTGGGACACGGCCAGGACCTGTCATCCCGAGCGAAGCGAGGGATCTGTTTTTTGCCAAAACCTGCTGGCCAGCCAATCCGTGAACAACAGCAGATCCCTCGCTGCGCTCGGGATGACGGGATCTGGTCCGGAGCGGCCGCAAGCCGCTCCGGTTGTGGGTAGTGGATCGTGGGATCGAAGCGCTGGCGGCTTGTCGAGGGCAGCTGCGGTCAAATGTAAAAACTCAAGAAACCTGACCGCAAATTTGCGGTTAGGTTCGCGCGCGCCAAGACTGCGTTGAAAACTCTATGGTACGGGTGCTACTCAGCGCTCGACCGGGAGGCGCAGGCCGGGCTGGGAGCACGGGCCGGCCACCCCAACCCGGACTTCGGCGTTCCCGGTGGGGGTGGCCGGCGGGATCCGTAGGTTGAATTGATAGAGTCCGGCGAAGCCGCGGGCCAGGCCCCAGTAGTAGAGGTCCTCCGGGGCGAGCGTGGCGCCTGCGATCCGGGCCTCGATTCGCGAGCCATCCAGGTGGGGGCCTGGGGGGCCAGGGCCCCGGATAGCATGGGGGGGCCGGTGGGGCCGAAGCCGGCGCCAAACAACAGGATGAACTCGCCAGGGCGGGCCGGGGCGGTGGGGCTCGCCAGGGTTCCGCCGGCGTGGCGGGCGACGGAGAACAGGCCCGGCGAGGCCCCGGGTCGGCAGCGGCCAGCACCGCCGCCGCGACCAGCAACAGGACCCTCATTTTCTGGGGCGCTGGAGGTTATTCTAGCGCCGAGAACCAGAAAATGGTGTCGCAAGTGTTTGACAAAGCCGCCGGCCCGTGGTTAACTTTAGGCCGGTGTCGTCGTCGGGAGGGCCGCTGGGGTTGTTCCCAGGGCAGCCGGCGCCCAGACTTCACGACCGCGTGGTGCGTAGGGCGGGCATTCCTGCCTGCCACACCGGGCGAAGCGCCGCCGTGATGCGAGCCCGGCATTACAGCCGCCGTACGGAGCAGGCCTATGTGCACTGGATGCGCCGCTTCCTGTTGTTTCACCGCGGCCGGCATCCGCGCGAGATGGGGTGCTTAACTGTTTTGGGGGAAGCGGTCGTGGCGCACGCTTCAGCGTGCAGCGGCGAGCTTCAGCTCGCCGAAGGGTGCGGGTGAAACCACGCAGCGTGGGCTGAAGCCCACGCCGGCACGCTGAAGCGTGCGCCACGTCGCCTCGCAGCCTGGCAAACTCCCCAAAACGGTTAAGCACCCCGCGAGATGGCGGAGGGTGACGTGAACCGGTTCCTGACGCATCTGGCGGTGCAGCAGAATGTGGCTGCTTCGACGCAGAATCTCAGGCCCTGGCGGCGGTGCTGTTTCTCTACGAGCAGGTGCTGGAGCGACCGCTGAACCGTATCGAGGGGGTGGTGCGGGCCCGCAAACCCAAACGGCTCCCGGTGGTTCTGACCCGCGAGGAGGTGGAGGGGGTGCTGGTTCACCTGGATGGCGTTCCACGCCTGGTTTGCACACTCCAGTACGGCTCGGGGCTGAGAGTGCTGGAAAGTCTCCAGATACGGGTCAAAGACCTCGACTTCGGCCGCGGTGAAATCCTGGTCCGAGAGGGCAAGGGGGGGAAGGATCGGGTGACGATGCTGCCGGAGGTATTGCAGGAGCCGCTGGAGGACCACCTGCGGCGGGTACGGGAGCTGCACGAAGCCGATCTGGCGGGTGGATTGGGGCGGGCGCCCCCGCCGCATTCCTTGGCCTGCAAGTATCCGAATGCGGACCGGGAGTGGGGCTGGCAGTGGGTGTTTCCTGCTTCCTCCCATTACGTGGACTCCAGGACGGGCGTGCGGCATCGTCATCACCTGCACGAGTCGGTGATTCAGAAGGCGGTGCACGCGGCAGCCTATCGGGCCGGCTTGGCGAAGCGCTTGACCCCTCACGTTTTTCGGCATTCCTTCGCCACGCACCTACTGGAGGATGGCTACGATATCCGGACCGTCCAGGAACTCTTGGGGCACCAGGACGTTCGGACCACGCTGATTTATACGCACCTGCTGAACCGTGGGGGGCGAGGGGTGTATAGTCCGCTGGACCGGCTGCGGAAGGGGGTGTTGAGGGAGGAACGCCGACCAGCCGGTCGGCCCAAGACCGAGGCCGGTTGAAGAATTCTCCCGGAGTCATTGAATGGTAAGGAGTTGTTGGTGCGGTGAATTTTTCAGATTGGCGGGTTAGGCCGACCGGGAGGGGTTTTATCCAGGTCTGGTGAATCACATAGTTAGACGCCAGGCAGGGGCTGAGCGGACATTCCGCGACGGGCTTGGCTGTTGACAGGACTACGCCAAAGGCGTAGAGTAGCCTTGTGTTCACGTTCATCGAGTCGGCCGCTTTTGATCGCGTGCGCCCTTTGTACCTCGATGACGGCGAATACGCCGAGTTGCAGGAGTTCATGATGCAGAACCCGGAAGCAGGGAACATCGTTCGTGGCTCTGGCGGTGTGAGGAAACTCCGCTGGAGGCGCGAAGGCGCGGGCAAGCGTGGCGGTTTGCGGGTGATCTACTTCGTGCGCTATCAGCCCAACGAGTTCTGGATGCTGGCTTTGTACGCCAAAGCCAAACAGGAGAACGTGCCTGCCCACATTCTCAAGCAACTGAAGGAGGCGTTCCGACATGACTAAGAAGCTGACCGGACGGGCGCTGGCCCGATTCGAGGCTGAACGCGACATCTGGCAGGAGG
>Ga0247727_10018223_pt1 | contig 11066 bp, 4 predicted proteins | sample WisWelCaveWW1625_FD_202498 | JGI IMG/M metagenome (GOLD analysis project Ga0247727, IMG submission 202498) | Biofilm microbial communities from Wishing Well Cave, Virginia, United States - WW16-25 | ecosystem: Environmental > Aquatic > Deep subsurface > Groundwater > Cave microbial mat | place...
AAACTGTTGCCAGCGCCGAGATATTCATGATGACAAGAAGGGCAACGCCCCAAACCGCCCAGCGTTTTTTGCTGAAATAATCCATGCCGATCAATTGCCGGTTAAAGTGTATTGCGTCAAATCCGGAACGCTCAATCCATACGCCTCGACCAGCGCATTGGCGGCCTCGGCGCGACCACGCGCGGGCGCTTTGTAGCCGATCAAAATTCCTGCGCCGATACTGAGCACGACGAGCAACGACGCCAGCGCGGGCCGGAGAAATGCGGCAAAAATAGAATTCGCTGCCGGCTCGCGTTTCTGCGCCTGCAGTGCATCCAGACGGCGCTGCAAACGCGTGAAGAAAAACGGCTTGGCCTTCGCCTGTTCAAGGTGATCGAGGCTTTGCAGCGTTTTTCGTACTTCGGCTTCAATATCCTGGTAACGATTGTTCATGCTTCACCTTTCATCGAATTAGACAACGCCGTGGTAAAAAACTTGCGGTGCCGTGGGCGGGCGAAGTCGGACTGGCGCGCGGAGATTTTCGTCGTTTCCCGAAATGGTGCGCGCCAGTCTGACTTCACTTTTCACTCATGTAATATTCATACAACTTCTTTTGCAAATTTTTCTTCGCCCGATTCAGCAGCGACTCCACCGCCGGAACGGTTGTGCCCATGACCGCGGCGATTTCCTGATAGCTCAAATCTTCAACTTTGCTCAACGTCAACGCGATTTTCTGATTCTCGACGAGCGCCGCAATGGCTTGGTGCAAAACTCTGGCGCGCTCCTGCTGCTCCAGATCGGCCTGGGGATTGGCGATGCTCTCATCAACAATTTCCTGCGCCTCTTCTTCCCCGCCGAACGCCGTTTGCAGGCTTCTGATCCAGCGCCGGCGCTTCTTTTTTTTGAGGTGATTTAAACATTTGTTCACGGCAATGCGATACAACCACGTTGACAGCTTCGCCTCTTCGCGGAAGGCGCGCAGCGATTTATAAGCCTCGACAAACACCTCTTGCGCCAGGTCATCGGCATCGTCGCGGTTTCGCAAAAAACCGTAACAGGTATTCACCACCAGGTTTTGGTGTTGCTCGACCAGGGTTTGAAATGCCCGGGCATTGCCGCTTTTAATTTCGCCAATCAGCGCGCTGTCGTTCATCGGAGCTATAAAAAGAAAAGTTGTCTTTTGAAAATGAGACAACTTTCATGGTAAAAACTTGCGGGTAAATTTTGGGGCTGAATCGTTTTTTTATCGAGGCTGTCGCTCAACCGCCTCCATCCTCCAATCAACAATCCGGCGTTCCGTGGTGTTGAAATTAATTCCCACCAGATGAATCCGACGGCCGCTTTGCAGATATTTTTCGTGATAGCGTTTCTCGTGAATCTGTTGGATGGCGGCGTCAGCGGGTTGATTGCACTTCAGCGCAATGACATGCACTTTGTCCTTGAATTCCACCGCGATATCCATGCGCCGGTGCGAAGACAGCGGTTCGGTCTGCACCAACACGCCGGAAGCCGCGACCATCAGATAAAACACCGTGTGATAATATTGCTCGTTGCCCGCCGGCGTCGCCTGGCCGTGAATCTGCGTGTAAGGGATTGAAGCAAGAATGGCGTTCGCAGTTTCAATAAATTGTTCGAGGTCTTCCTCCGCCAAATATTGGTGAAGGCGAATAAATTGTTCCTTTACGCCCGTATTGGCGATCTCAACGAGATTGTCGTACAGAAAACTCAAAAAAGCCGTCTTCACCTCCTGATTCGGATACCCCAACCGAAAGAGCGCGCCGTCGTAATCATGAATGGTGACGTAACCGGTTTGAAACAGCAAGGCGTCCAGCTTTAAGTTTTCCAAATCATAAGTCGAAAACGTCGCTTCGCGAACTTGCAAATTTTCGAGGTCGAGGATGGGATAATCTTTTTCCTTGATCAGATTCACCAGCAGGCTTTTTTCCAACGCCTCGGCATTCGAAGCTTTGACGCCGTTAAAATCGATTTGCACCACCGGATGCGCTTGCCATTTCCAATCGCTGTTTTCAATCCACAGGCCTTTAAAAAGATCCCGGCGGCCTTCAAACAGCGCTTTGAGCGTCGAGACCAGCAGGGTTTTGCCGAAACGCCGCGGGCGGGAGAGAAAATAAAACGCCTGCGGAATGCGGACCATTTCGTAAACATAGCGGGTTTTGTCCACGTACACAAAATTGCCCGTTATCATCTGCTCGAAATCCTGCACGCTGATCTGCAAAAATTTTTCCATGACGCGCTCTTTCAGTTTGTCTCCACCCGAAAGCAAAACCGGCTTATCTTAATTTAATAGTCTCCTTTCCGTAATGCAATGAAAAAATACCCGCGCCTGCAAAAGGAACCAAACGCTCGCGGCAAGCGTCTAAAGAGATAAATTCACCCAATAAAATCTCTTCGCGGTATCGCCGCTTGCCGCAACGTTGATTAAAGCAACTGGGCTGCTCACACGACATCGCATACCGCCTCATGGTCAGGAGGTCAAAATGAATATTTTGTTCATTGCCACTGAATCCGTTCCATATTGCAAGACCGGCGGCGTTGCCGACGTCGTGCACGGGCTCGCCCGCGAGTTATGGACACAGCATCACGACGTCCGCATCGCCATCCCGTGCTACCGCGGTCACCTCGATCGGATGCATATGCAGAAGGTGGCGGATAAATTCGCCGTTCCCCTGGGCGCGTATGTTCGCAAGGCCACGATCTGGAAGTCCCACCAGTTTCCGACGACCTATTTGATTCAAGATCCTTACTATTTCGAGCGCAACGATCCGTATGGGTATCTCGACGATTATGAGCGGTTTACTTTTTTCTCCCGCGCCGCGCTGGAAATGTTAATGCACCCAAGCTTCAAGCAGTATGAAGGCGATTGGTTTCCCCAGATCATTCAGGGCCAGGGCTGGGCGACGGGGTTGATTCCGGCGTGGTTGCCGCATTACGAAAAAAAAGATGCGCGCTTTGCCCAAACGCGCTTTGTGCTGTCGATTTATAATTTGGCGCTGCCCGGTATTTTTGGCAGCCGCGCTTTGCGGGTCGCCCAGCAAGAAGGCCTCGGTATCTTTGACCAAATCGGCGAGCGCGCGGCGAGCATTAATTTTTTGGGCCGCGGCGTGTTGTTTGCCGACAAGGTCGTCACCGCCAATCCCGAATATGGCCGGGAAAATCCGTTGCCGGAATCAACCCAAAATCTGGCGGCGGTTTTAACGGAGCGGCGCCGGCAAGGCGATCTGGTCGGCATTCGCAACGCCATTGATTATCAAGAATACGATCCCCATCACGATCAACGAATCGACCATGCTTTTAATGAGCAATCGCTGCGCGAGCGCTTCTTGAACAAGCGGGCGCTGCAGAAGGAGCTGCATTTTCAAGCCGATGATAACATTCCGATGTTAGGCATGGTCAGCCACCTGATGCCGGGAAAAGGATTTGATCTGTTTCCAGCGCTGAAGGACGGCCACTTAACCGCCGGCGCCATCCAATTAGTCGTGCTGGCCGATCCCGGCGTGCCGGGTTACATGCGAATGTTTCAGGCATGGGAACAAGAATGGGAAACCTGGCGCGGCGACGATCCGCCGTGGATGGCGGTCTTTTACGAATTTAACGAAAAATTGGCGCAGCGCATTTATGCCGGCTGCGATCTTTTTCTGCTGCCCTATCGGGAGGAACCTTGCGGCTTTCAACAATTCATTGCGATGCGCTACGGCGCCGTGCCGGTCGTTCATAAAACCGGCGCGCTGGGCGACACCGTGATTCAATATCAACCTGGCATGGCGCTGGACCGCAGCCGCAAAGGCCGCGGGATCGGTTTTACTTTTACCGAATACAACGCCGGGGCGCTCCGCCAGGCCGTGTCCGCCGCGGTCGAGCTTTATCAAAAAAACAAGCCCGCGTGGTTCGAGATTCAACGCCACAATATGCGGCTGGATTTTTCGTGGTTTGAGCCGGCGCGCGAATACGTCGCGTTGTATGAAAAAACGTTGCTGGCGGCCAGAGCACAAGTCCCGCCCGGGCAACCTTTGCAACTGGAATCAATGTCACAATTGCTGCAGGCGATTTTGGAAATTGACGGGCTGCCGGGAATTTCGAATCGCGATAGCGGCGTGATGCTGCAGCAGGCCGCCAGAATTTTACAGGAAATGCTGCAATGCGATGCAGTTTATGTGTGGACTTTGGACGACTCTCATCATGAAATGCAATTGGCCGCCGCCAGCCTGCATAACAATGAGACCCGGCAGTCGCTGGCGCGATCGGCGCTGGCCCGGCTGCTCAATCAAGAGCGGTCATACGCCTGGAAACAATCATCGGATAACGGCCTGGACAGCGCGTGTGTTCCGATTTTAGGTTTGAGCGATTCCAGACTGGCGCAGCAGGAAGGCTGGGTCGATGGTCGTTCGGTGCCCATCACGGCACATGGACGGGTTCCGGGCCGAATTGACGCGTTGCTGCTGTCACACCTCAAGCCCGGAGAGGAAAAGTGGTTTTCTTATGCGTTGACCACGGTCGCCAATTCGCTGGGATTCCGCCTGGAGACCATTCGCTTGAAACGCGAGTCCGATCAAATTCTGGCAACGTCTCATGAATTGCTCCAGGCCCATACGTTGGCCGAGGTCAATCAAGCCGTGCTCAAACGCGCCAAGTCCGTGGCCAACGCCGAGGCCTCCTGGTTATACATTTGGGAAGACGAGCAATTGAATGTCGTTGAGTTTTCCGCCGCCGCGGAGGCGAGTTTAAGTTTGGCGCGCCTGGCAGCCAGGGATAGAAATGTGATTTATATCAAAGATTGGAGCGTCGCGCTGGACGGTCGAGCCGCCTCTCTGCCTTATCGTTCGCTCTTAGCCGTGCCGTTGGTGAATGACTGGAGAACCAGGGATCGCGTCGTCGGCGTGCTCGCCGCCGCCAAAACGCAACCGGCGGCGTTTTCTCGCGACGATGAATTTGCCCTGATCGATTTAGCGACGCAGGCCGCCGGCGCCGTGCAAACGGCGCTCTGGCATGAGCGGCGCGATCAAAGCCGCGCGGAAAAATTGGGCAAATTATCCGCGAGCCTCATTGGCGGTGGCGATTTTCAACGGCTGCTCGAAAACGTGGTGACGACCACGGCGGAGGTGCTGGAGGCACAGGCCGGATCATTATATTTGATCGACGAAGAAACCGGCAAGCTGGTCATTCAGGCGGCTGCCGGATATCACAAGGCGTTGCTGGAACATAAAACCACTTATGATATCGGCGAAGGAACCACCGGCTGGATCGCGCAAACCGGAAAAACTTTTAAAGCCGATAGTTGGGAAGAATTGCATTCGAAAAGCCCGTGGCGCGGAAAATTTAAAGATTTGATCGGTGGCCACGATGCCGTGGCTTTTCTTGGCATTCCGCTTAAAATTCAAGATCGCTTCAGCCACAGCGAGCGCGTCATTGGCGTGTTGAAATTGGAAGACCGCAATGATCCAAAAGCCGTTTACACTCAGGAAGACGTGCGCCTCGGCGAGATGATGGCGAACATCATCGCGACGGTGGTTTACAATACGCAGGTCAGCAGCGCACAACTGCAAAAGCTCAGCAGCGATTTGAAACAATTGTCCATTGCGTTGGTCGGCGGGCGGGAGATGCGCAATTTGGTCGATCAGGTGGTGGAAACGATGGCGCAGGTGCTCGGCGCGGAAGCCTCTTCCCTTTATCTGATCGACGCCTCGACGAATCAATTGATGATTCAAGCGGCAAGCGGTTATCAAAAGCCGTTGGTCCCGCAACGGGCCAGCTATGCGCTTGGCGAAGGGTTGACTGGATGGATTGCCGACAAGGGAGAACGGTTTCGCGCGAACAGCACCGAGGAGTTGTGCAACCATTCCTATTGGAAGGGAAAATACCGGCTTGACCTCGAAGATCGTATCGCGCGAACTTTTCTGGGCTTGCCGCTTAAAGTCGTCGATCGTTTTACCGCCAAGGAAAAAGTCATCGGGGTTTTGAAAGTGGAAGACGTCCAAACCTCGAGCCATCATCCGGAATCGTATTTCACCGACCAGGACGAATTGCTGGTGACCATGATGGCCAATATTATTGCCACCGTGGTTTACAACACGCAGGTGAGCGGCGCGCAATTTCAAAAACTCAGCAGCAATCTCACCGAGCTTTCCAAGACGCTGGCCGGCGGCCGGGAGATGCGCGAATTAGTGACGCAAGTCGTCGAGACGATGGCGCGCGCCCTGGGCGCGGAAGCCTCTTCGCTTTATTTGATTGATGAAACCAGCAACGAGCTGGTGATTCACGCCGCAACGGGTTATCAGAAACCGCTGGTTGACCGTCGCGCTACTTACAAACTTGGCGAAGGCGTTACCGGCTGTATTGCGCAAAAGGGCGAACCCTTCCGCGCCAATAGTATGATCGAATTACATCGACATCCGGCCTGGAAAGGCAAACAAAATTTCACCGTGGGCGGCCGCGAGCCGAATTCGTTTCTCGGGCTTCCGCTCAAAGTGGTGGATCGCTTTACCAAAGCCGAAAAAGTTATCGGCGTGCTTAAAGTGGAAGAAGTCGTGCCTTCCAGCGAGCATCCGGAAGCGTACTTCACCGATCAAGACGAGTTGCTGGTTACGATGATGGCCAATATTATTGCGACCGTGGTTTATAATACGCAAGTCGGCGAAACGCAACTTCAGAAGCTCAGCCGCAATCTCGAAAAAATTTCCATCACGCTCGCGGGCGGTCGCGAGATGAGCGACCTGGTCGATCAAGTGGTGGAAACGATGGCCGGCGTTTTAGGCGCCGAAGCTTCGTCGCTCTATTTAATTGATGAGAAGACGGCGGAATTGGTGATTCAAGCCGCGACCGGTTATCAGCGGCCACTGGTGGCGCGGCGCGCCACTTACGCCCTCGGCGAAGGCGTCACCGGCTGGATCGCCGAGAAAGGCGAAGGCTTCCGCGCCAATAGCCTGGACGAATTACGCAAACACTCTGCCTGGCAGGGCAAACAGAATCCGGTGCAAAAAAACCGTGAGCCGCGCTCTTTTCTCGGGTTGCCGCTCAAAGTCGTCGATCGTTTCAATAACAACGAAAAAGTGATCGGCGTTCTCAAAGTCGAAGACATTGGGCCGTCGGGCAATCATCCGGAGCCGCATTTTACCGACCAGGATATGTTGCTGGTGGCGATGATGGCCAACATCATTGCCACCGTCGTCTATAATACGCAGGTCAGCAGCGCGCAACAGCAAAAACTCAGCAGCAATCTTGAAGAAATTTCCAAAGCGTTGGCCGGCGGCAAAGAGATGCACGCTTTAGTTGATCAGGTGGTGGAAACGATGGCGCGGGTTTTGGGCGCCGAAGCCGCGTCGCTTTATTTAATCGACAAAGCCACCGGCAAATTGGTCATTCAAGCCGCCACCGGTTATCAAAAGCCACTGGTCGGCCGGCGCGCGACGTATAAAATTGGCGAAGGCGTGACCGGCTCCATTGCGCAAAAAGGAGAACCCTTTCGCGCCAACAGCCTGGATGATCTGCACAAGCATCCGGCCTGGCGCGGCAAGCAAAATCCCGGACAAGCCAATCGCGAACCCCGCTCTTTTCTCGGACTTCCGCTCAAGGTCGAGGAAAAAGTGATCGGCGTTCTCAAAGTGGAAGACATTGTTCCCTCCAGCCATCATCCGGAGCCGCATTTCACCGACCAGGACATGTTGCTGGTCACCATGATGGCCAATATTATCGCCACCGTGATTCAGAATACCCGTCAGGGGGAATCCGCGATCGGCAATATTGTGCAACAGATGGGAACGCTCTCCGCCCCCAAAAACGCCGCTCCGGAGTTGCTGCGCTATTTCGCCAAAAGCGCGGATCTGGGCATCATTGATCAGTTGGCAACCGCGCTGGCCGCGGCCCTGGATCGCGAGCCGGAGCGCGCGCTCATTGAAGCCGAAGCCTTGTTTGAAGCGGAAGCCAACCCGGCGTTATTCGGCCGCATCGCCAATTGGACAAAAAACGAAGAATTAAAGTGGCAATTTGGTTTATTTGACAGTATCTTCAAGATGGATAGGAAATTTGACAATTGGAAGCAGGTTATGGGCGTTGCCGGGCCGTGGCTGCGGCTCAAAGAGAGTGCGAACGACGCGAATGATTTTGCGCAGGCGGCTCAGCAATTGGCCGTCAAAATCGCCGAAACCATTCAAGTGGATATCATCGGCGCCTATCAAGAAGAGACCTGGTGCGGAACCGTATTTGACTCCAGCCGGATTTTGGGCGATCAGCTTGATCGCATTCCGCTGTTGTTTCAACGCCAGGGCGAGCTGGACGAGAACAACCAGAATCGGTTGTATAATTTTGCCCAGACCCGTCTGGGCCGTCCTTCCAAAGTTTTTTTGCTCATTCTTTGGGACACCAGCATCGCCGTCGACCAACTGCAAAAGATGCAGCAGCGCATGCGCATTCGCGCGATGGACGTCGTGGTGGCGAGCACCGCGGAAATACTGCATGTTTTAGAATCCGCCGAGCCCGCCGAGGCCTGGCGCGGCTTAGTGCTCCGGCAAGTGACGACCGCCTCTCCGTTCGTGATCGTCGGCGCGGTGCCGGATGCGATGTTTTTTGGCCGGGATCAGGAATTGACCGAGATTACCCAATATGTTCATGCCGGACGTTCCTGCGCCGTCATCGGCGGCCGCCGCATCGGCAAAACCTCGATTCTCTTTCGCTTGCATCGTGTCCGTTTGCCCGCCGCCGGCTTTCAAACTTTTTACCATGACTGCTCGACCACGCCCACGTATGAAGCGTTTCTTGGCGCCGGCATTCGAGAATTTCGGGCCGAAGCCACAACCGAGGCGCACACCACTTTCAGCGACTTGCTGGAAGCGCCGCCCAAAGATAAACCGCTGGTTCTGCTTCTCGACGAGGCGGACAAACTTGTGCCCAGCGATCGTTCCAACGGCTGGCCGCTGTTCAATGCCTTGCGCGCCCTCGCCAACTCCGGCCACGCGCAAGTTGTTCTCAGCGGCGAGCGCACGCTGCGCGAGGCGATGCAAGACGGCTCCGGCCCGCTGTTCAATTTTACCAATGAGATTCTCATTGGCCGTTTGGATTTTCGCGCCGTCGTCGAGCTGGTCACCCGGCCGATGAAACAACTCGAGATTGAATTGGTTGACGCCGGCGAGATCATCGACCGGATCTATAACTTCACCTCGGGCCATCCCAACGTGGTGCAACGTCTCTGCCGCCGTTTGATCGAGCATCTCAACGAGAGGAGCGCCCACCGTATCATGCTGGGCGATTTAGACGCCGTGATCCGCGATCCGAAATTCCAAGAAGAAGATTTTCTCAACACGTATTGGGAACGAGCGACGCCTTTAGAGCAGATCATCTCTTTGTTAATGGCCGAGGAGGCCCGCCCCTATCGTTTACAAGCCATCGTGGATTTGCTGGCCGGACCAGGTTTGCAGCCGGATCCGGAAGTCATCAAGGCCGCGCTGAATCGGCTGGTCGATTTGCGTTCGATCCTGAAACGCAGCCAGGATGGTTATGAGTTTGCCGTCGAAGCGTTTCCGCTGGTGGTGGCAAAAACCACGACGGCTGAAGACTTGCTGATTGTGCTGAAAAGTCAATACCTCAAAAATCCCCGGGAGCTTATGCTATGAACACGACTCTGTTTCAAAGCGGTGGAGCCTTGCTGGCCATTTCACCCGTATATATTGAACGCGCCGCAGATCACAAGGCTCAGCAGCACCTACAGCAAATGGATTATATCACGTTGGTCGAGCCTCGTCAACAAGGCAAAACCAGCCTCATCAATCGGCTGATTGGCCAAATGCAACCGCAGGGGTATCGCTTTGCGTGCGCCGACTTGACGACTTTCGACAAATCGACCGAGGCCGCCTGGTATCAATCGCTTTGCAACTGGCTTTTAGCGCAATTGGAATTTGTCGTGAGCGCCGAGTTGCCGCCGTTGCCGGTCAACGGCGATACTTGGCGAAATTTTTTGGCGGCGTTGGCGAAACAAACTCAGAAAGCGTCTTATAATCTGGTCATCGCCTTGGATGAAGTCGGCGGTATGCCGAGAAGTTGGGCCACCGATTTTTTTTCTTCCATTCGCAGCGTTTATAACTCTCGCCAGAATATCCCCAGTTTTCGTCATTTGACTTTCATCGTCGCCGGCGCTTACAATCCCAAAGAATTGATCGCCGATCTCAAAGTTTCAAACTTCAACGTTGACCATCGCATTGCTTTGGCCGATTTCAATTTGGAGCGAATCGGACAATTAGTGGCGCACTTGCCGGCCGGCGCCGAGACATCCGCGATCACCGGCCGCTTGCATCATTGGACCAACGGCCAACCTTATATCGTGCAGCGGCTATGTCAATATCTTGCCGAACGTCAAGAGCCTCTGACCGCCGACGCGGTCGATACGGCGGTGGAGCGCCTTTTTCAAGAAGACACCAACCATTTGCCGCGCATTATGATTTCGCTGAAAAGCGAGCTGGAGTTGCTCGACTATGCGCGCCGGGTGATTAAAGATAAAACCAAATTTACGCCGAGCCTCAATAATTGGCAGTTTCAACTTTCCCACGTCATCGGCCTGATCACGGCCGACGCCGAAAATTTTTGCCGGTTACGCAATCGCATTTACGAATACGCTTTTGCGCAAATCGAAGTCGCCGCCGAGCGGCAACCTCCGGAAACGGCCAAACCGTCGGAAAATTTTCTTTACGACGTCTTCATCAGCTACAGCGACAAAGATCGCCTTTGGGTGCGGGAGCAACTGCTGCCGCGTCTTGAGAAAGAAAGTTTCAGCATTTGCATCGACTATCGCGATTTTAAGCCAGGCCTGCCGCCGCCGGTGAATATGAAAAATGCCGTTGAGCACAGCCGAAAAATTATTTTGGTGCTCACCCCGGATTGGCTCACCAGTGAGTGGGCCGAGTTCGAGGCCCGTTTGATGCAGAAAAAGGATCCCGTCGGCCGCGCGCACCGCATCTTGCCGCTCATGCTCAAGCCCTGCAAACCGCCCGAAGATTTGCCCGACCTAACTTATCTCGATTTTACGAATCCGGCAGAATTTAAATTTCAAATGCAACGCTTGGTAGAGGCGCTCCGCGACGCGGCGG
>Ga0247727_10018224_pt1 | contig 11066 bp, 10 predicted proteins | sample WisWelCaveWW1625_FD_202498 | JGI IMG/M metagenome (GOLD analysis project Ga0247727, IMG submission 202498) | Biofilm microbial communities from Wishing Well Cave, Virginia, United States - WW16-25 | ecosystem: Environmental > Aquatic > Deep subsurface > Groundwater > Cave microbial mat | place...
AGCATAGTTTTGGCAAGTTTGACGTATCTGGATTCTTTCATGCATAGGCATGTGGCATCTCACACATTGATCTCATGGTATAATTCCATATACAATGGGCTAAAATCTATGGTTTCTACAGAGCCCAAAAATGTTATTTTTACAAGAAGTTTGTTCACAGATAACATTTAACAGACACTTATTCTTGACAAATAGTGATGGGCTATTACAATGATGAATTCGATCTCTATCCTATTGTAAGAGAGTGGTTTGATAGAAATGGCAGCAGAGTAAAGGAACAAGTAAAATATGGTAGAAGTGGAGGGAGAGGTGTAGTCGATATTGTTGTATACGACAAACATAAAGGAGCATTAGCAATTGAAGTGAAAGTTCGTCTAGCTGATGCACTTCCTCAGGCCATATTATGTCATGATGCTTTCGATTACTCATACATAGCGCTACCCACATCTCGGCTTACTACTCAGGGTTGGGCAAGTAACTACGTCACTGAGCGTGAAGTCTGGGCTTTGCAGCAACTGGGGATAGGTTTGCTTTACATATCCAATGATAAAGTGAAGGAAGTAATTAAAGCAAAAAAGACAAAGAGACCTTATCGTAAGAAACTTACAAGGAAAATAAATATCCTTAGGGCGGAAAGTTTTCATTGGTAAGATCAAGGTAAGACAAAATGCAAAATGCTGATGAACTCAACCAGCGTAATGCAGACATTATCAAATATGGAAAGGTAGTTCTGGAATTAGAAACTGAAAGAGATTATGACGATTGGATTGAGGATGAAGATGAAGATGATTGGTTGGACTTGAGCAATATTCCAGTTGTATGCAAAAGTAGGAAGCATAAGGGAAGATCGGCTAGAATGATAGAAGTAAGTATTGAAGGCATACCAGTTGGTGCGATATGCCTAAAGTGTTTAAGATTCAGTCCAGATATTGATACAGATACAATAAGGACGCTTACAGGAATTAAGAGAAGGAAGAGGAAGCATAAGCAACAACCGTTCAGTTGTTACAGGTGATAGGATGGAAAAGGAAGAAGCATGTCCCGAATGTGGATCTGATAATCTGTATCATAGCGAAGGTAGTGAGATCTGTCTAGAATGTGGATACAGTCCAAGTGTATCGTAGGAACGGTAGAGATTGTTGTGCGTAAATATATGCAGGATACCTACCGTAAGGTAAAACAACATGCGAGTAGGCTATACTAGAGCTAGACATCTATACTATACCCCAGATATCAACCCCGTCCGTAGTATATGACGAATAACTTCCTCATAAGGAACACGGACAAAATACCTATATCAAATTCTATGATGAATAACTTCCATATAAGGAACATGGATAAAATAACCATATGAAATTCTATTACGGTGTTCGATAGGGATTTGATCTGATTTATCAATCGTTTTGCTGTGAGTTTGCTATAAAAGAAAAATGTTATGGAAAATAGACCAAAAGAAGGCACAAGTCAGTGTGTGCATACATTATAACAAATTTGATAATTATTTGTACATATGGACAAAAATGTTATGGAAAATATTATGGATCACGTTATGGAACATGCTAAGAAACATGTTATAATTATTTGTATAAAGTAAATAATTTGCCTACATAGATATATAAGACACCTCTTCGTTGGTTGATCTGGCGCCGTCTCAAGCGGACGGGTCTCGAGAAAACAGGGGCCTGTGATTCTGTATGATATTGATTGGGGATGGTTATTAATGTTACGTGTTCTCTTTTCTCAGATATTTGTGGAATTTATCACTAATTAATTTTATTGAACTATAACAATGCATGTTATTTTCATCAAATTATCTATCAAATTTTAAGCTATGAAAAACTAATGCACCTAATTTCTAGATATGGAAACTAAAGATGGCTTACAAGAAAGATGTCAGGACATCTTAGAAGGGTATTGCAGAGAGGAATAGCAAAGGATCTATATGCCGTTCATGATATGTGTAATATAGATTTCATACACTAGTTAATAGCACATGTCAATAATGTAAGAACCAGTGGCAAGTAAAATGGAAGATATAAAGACCGTGATATGTCCTATTTGATGCACAGTAGTGAAATCGAAAATGGATCTAGGTAGAGGTTACGTAAAGAGTGTCCATGTAAGCAATTCCGAGACTGATATTGTTGGAAACCAAACAAGTATGGACTATCAACGTGACAAGCCTCTGCTCACTGCAAGTCACGATAAATTTAAGCACACACATTATGTTAAAGTGATAAAAGATATTTTGGTTAAATCTGAAACACCGATCAATATAGGATTGTATGGAAGATGGGGGGTCGGGAAGTCTTCTATACTCAATATGCTTAGAGAGGAGCTTGAAAAGAAGCCACTGACGGATCAATTTAGATATTTATTTGTAGACGCGTGGGGACTTTCTCATATCTCATTAAAACAAGAAGTGCTCGTGGCTATCAACAGTCAATTAAAGACCTACTCCCAATCTGAAATTGAAGATATCCTGTATAATATAAGAGAAGAAACGACAACAAACATTAAAAATGTGTTTAAACGAGGTTGGCCATTCTTTACGATGTTTGGGGTTGGACTCGCAGTTGCTTATGTGTTGAACAATTACTACCAATTAGGATTAGGTTTATTAACATTAATGACTAGCTCCACAGGGTTAACAATTCTAGCTGCAATTATCAAATTCTCTATAGGGCAGCCAAAAAGAATTATTCCTAAAGCGGTGTCATCACATCAATTTGACCAAATATACAAGAAGATGGTCAAGAAAGAAACAAAGAAATTAGTAGTTGTCATCGACAATTTGGATAGATGCGAAGATAGGGTTGCAGTAGAGCTTCTTGGACTCATCCAAACTTTTATGACAAAACCCAGCTGTATCAATATACTGGCATGTGATGATGAAGCGATACTTAAGCATCTACAAAAAGTCAAAGGTAGCTACTTTAAAGAAAGAGAAGGCAACGAATTTTTGAGTAAATTCTTTCAGGTTACTATAAAGATTCCACCATTCATAGGTGAGAATTTGGATACCTATGCACAGGAGTTAATATTACAGCGAAGCATACCTCTTGATCTTTTCGTAAAACAGATATTGATTTCAGGTGCGATTAGGAATCCTAGAAAGATAAACCAGTTTCTTAATAATGTCGTTGCTTTATATAGATTAGCTGAGTTTAAAGAAAATGATAAACGTTTACCTTCAGGCTCAATTACGGTTCATACGGCTTTTCTGACAAAAATGGTTGTTTTACGTCATGAATGGCCCTTATTCTACACAGCATTGGAGAGGGATCCCAGATTGCTCGACAAAGTGAATGAGTTTCTTAATCCCCTTCTAAGCTCAGGATCCTCTAATTCCAAAGAGGTAGAATCTATACTTAATGAAAAGGAGAACGAAGGGTTGAAGGATTTCCTCAGTGCTACTCAATACTGTACTGTTCAAGATATCAGGCCGTTTCTCAGACTAAACCAAGAGACATACGAAGGAGAGATACCAGAAATCGAAAAGTTCGAACTGGATGTAAACAATAACAGACTAGGGGTAATTTTAGAGACACTAACTCGCTCAGATGAAAAGGGAAAAGAGATGTACATTAAGAAAATGATGGCAATCAACAACAAGCATGCGGAGGGAGGTGTGGTTCCTGCCCTCTTGATCAGCACAAGTGTATTAATTGGTGTGCTTGATATAATCGCTAAAACGTCGTTCAGAGCCGTTGCTCTAGAGAATTTGGGTCGGCATATGTCGTCTACTCTTCTTAGAGGTCATTTAGAAAAATTTGACTTGACCAAATTATTTAATTTAATAAATGAAATGCCTAGCAGTTATAGGGACATTCTATACAATACACTTAGAGGGTTAATCAAGACGGAGGAGAAACCGCTAAATACGAACATCATAAGACTATTTCTAAGTAATAACGGTACTGTTCCAATCGACAGATTGAACGAATTTGCGCAACAAATGGCAAATTTGTTACCAGAACATGAAGATGCTTTATTAGACATTATACAAGAGACTTGCACGAAGTCTGATTGGATTTCCAATAGATGTCCGAAACCCGTTCCATTCATAACAGGGCTGATAAATAGGGTAATGTTTGATAATAGCGTTCCAGACAACAAGCGATTGGATAGTTATCTTGGCATCAGAAATAATTTAGATACAAGTGAAAAGGAAGCTTTTGTTATAAGATTGCGAGCGATTGTGGATAACAAAACTTATCCTTTACTACCTAAAGTCCGTGAGGTAATTCAGAATCTAGTGGAATCAGATATTAAAGGATTGGAATCTGCTATAAATGAATTGTTTATCTCGTTAGTAAGGATGGCTGAGAACGCACCTGATGTTATTCAGAAACAGAATATTTTCGAAGTACTGTTCAGTCTATATATTAAAGTTCAAGGAGTAGAGGGCATTGATCAGACCTGAAGCAAGAATGCAATTAGAAGAAGCATTGGCAAAATTCCTTGAAGCTGGAGGTATGGATCAGGTAAAGTGGTTCGTGAACGTTGATATTTCACACAAGACTAATCTTCTTAGCTCTGAGAGCATAGTTAACAAACTCTGGTCTGCGTTTGTTCGTAATGGACCTCACGATAGTGAAATCTTTAGATATCTTGCATCGGCACCAGCAGAAACCAGAGGATTGATTGGTAGTTTGTTTTCATCATTGATTAATACAAAAGATCCAAATCAATATAAGACATTGTTGGAGATTTTTCTTGAGAAGCATAAGGAGTGGCCTGCTGAAATTGTGGCATCCTTGCAGGAAGCATTTGTAAAGACATCTGTAGAAATTGCTTTTCCACATAATGCACAACTATTGGAGGCAGCACTCGCGTCACTAACAGACTCATCATACACTCAGTTGGAATCAATTGCCACTAGAATCATACCGTGGATAACAGAGGATAAGGTTAAGCACAGAAGTGAAGGAATTAAATTATTGACACTAATTAATGACAAATTAGATCGGAAGAAACCCTTTGCACTTCAAGAATGTATCGACAAAGCAAAGGAACTTCTGGCTGCAAATAATGAATCCGCTCGATCGTTGTTAGATTACATATTTGGTTATTTAGATAGGTTAACTTCTGAACAGATAAAACAGGTGAAAGAGTTGATAAGTGAGCAGATCACAGTAAACAAGCCTAATCAAATCAAGTTGCTGGCTTTAGATTTAGTTCCTAGGTTGATTGCTGATCTTGATAAGCGAGAAGTTTTGATCCAAATACTTGAACTTGCCAAGGTTGTGCAAGAAGGTGATATTAAGGAGAGATGTAAGAACGTCCTCAAGGAATACAAGAAGTATCTAAGTTCAGCACAAGAGAAGGAAACGAAAGCTTTGTTTGGGGAAACCGTATTTGAGTCCTGAAATTGAAGGCAACAATCCCTATATAGAATTATTGTGTATGAATACACATTTAACAAACTTAATTGTATTCATTTTTCGTCTAGCAAACCCTTGATATTAGGAAACGCATAATTGAGTACAACACGTTGTACTGGTATCAATGCAGTATACACTTTCTTTTCCTTCTTTTCCACATCATGTATACGAATAAGTGTTTTATACCACGATCTACCACGAACAATCCACGCTAGAGGAAATGAGAGAGCGTAGAGCAGTATTACTCCGACAGCCTCATAACTAAATATTGATGTCAAAGTGGGACCCCACTGCGGGTAAAAAGCAATAGTAGTGGGCAGAATTATACCTATAATAGGTAAGACGAACGATGATACAACTCGAAACTTTTCACCTGTTCCTGATGTTTGGAAAATCCTATTTTTACTTGCAAGAACATCATCAATAATATTCCTAATAATACGAGCATTATCTGGACCCTTCTCATAAGAAAGAAGAAAGAAACACGTCGAAAGGATGTCACCAAACCTTTTTCCTCCACTTGTTCTTCTTTGTCTGCCGTTTGACAAGAACCATCAGCATTGTCCAAATCTCAAGGAACCTATTCAATACTTGTATTCCCCACGGATGCTGCAACAAAGCATATGTTACGGAGTTATGGACCAGCATCAGCTTGTTATGGCTAGTGTAACAGCAGGAATTATCTCTAGCATATTTCAGGGCTATCATTGCTACGGATTCTGTTTTATCATCTGACAAGGCCCTGTCTTTACTGAATTCTGCAATAACAGATTTGATCTTTTCTTCTACTGGATTTCTCCGCTTTAAAAGCACGTTGACAGTTTGCTTTATCCGGAATACACCTTCCCGTCGTAATGTTGTAAGGTATTGCAATTCATACTCACTTGGTAGTGAATTTAATCTAGGCGCAGATAATTCTTTATCAAGCTGTGCCAAAGATTTGATGTGTTCAGGTTCAACACCGCAACATTGACACACAAACCTATCGCCATCAGCTATGAGAGAATACTGATAACAGTTCAAACAGAGTTTTGACATTTTGACCCAATTTCTTCTGACTCTTTTTAGCGCGGAGTTCGCTGAATCACTCGTTATCTTAAGTTCCTTTACTATATCTTTAGGGTTATGCGATAACCAAGGTTTAGTCAGCAATAGTATGTATACCTTCAACGCGGTATCAAGAGGTCTGCCAATCTTAGATCTAGTTTGGACAGCGTTTGTTTGCGACTCTATCAACTTCGAGTGTATATAGTATTACGAATGCTATCTAGCTTCAGAGCTGACAAATCCCCTAAATTATGAGGCGAAAAGTAGAAGTGTTCGAACTTTGTAAGCTATTGCATTATGACACAACAGGAAGTACTGGAATTTCTGAGGATCCGTCCAAATGAAAGATTCGGTCCAACTCAGATATCCGAACATGTAAGAATAAGTAAATCAACCATAGGGAACCAGTTATCAGCTCTGGTCAAGAAGCGCTCGATACTAAGGGAGAATGGAAAGTATTGGTACCGACCCGAGCTGCCCAAAGGTCTAAAATTTGTTATAAAGGAATGGCGGAGGCAGCTTCCCTATTTTGCTACGCATGGACAGGTAAAGGGAAAGCGTAAGTATCGTGAAATTAAGGGGAAGGAACTAGTTATTGATCCTGTTTTGTTAGCAAGTGGAATTCGAGTGTCCAATAGGGGATTGCTTCAGTACAGAGGAGAGGACCTGCCTGTAGAGAAAGACCCTTCGTTCAAGAGGTTATTTAACAATGTCCACATTGCCCAAGGCCCTAGGTTACAGGCTAGTTGGGAAAGGATTAAGGAGGCGTCTTCGACCAAACCCAAGGAAAAATCTCTCATCAAGAGCGAGCTTGCCAAACTTACAAGATTCTTGGATGAGGTAGAAAAGCTACTGGATAAGGAAAGGGATGAGGAAGTAAATCAGTTGGATTATTGAGTTTCCTCTACAATTAGTGCTCAAAACCCGTAAACAACCATTGGTCTCCTGCCGACTTGCTAATGTTAGGCAAATCCCCACGCGGTTTTCTCTTCGTCAAATCGACCATATTAGAAAGTAGATTCCGTCATGGGATGCAATTAGATGTTAGTCCAGTCCTATATGGCTCTAACCTATATACTGTACAGAGAAAAATTTCTGACCTGACCAATTTGACGACGCTGACGACGGGTTTGACGACCTATTTGACGAAATTGCGCTTTTTATTATTATGGGAACAAAACTCGGTGAAGAAATTAGACAAGAAGTAATAAAACTGTATTACGCAGGTTACGCAAGAGACGAGATAGCCGCTGAGGTTGGTGTAGCCACGGGATCCGTCTCGAACATAATAGATGAATTTGCAGATGAAGTTGGAAGAGAGGAAGTTGAAGCAAGTCATCAGTTCTTTGTTCACTGCCGAAAGTCTGACATAACGTCCGCTCAAGCCATAACTGGAGCACGCATATACATTTTGGCCGAAATGATTGGACTAGATCTCCCGAACCTAGAATCTTACCTAAAACAAGTCCATGAAGAGTGCGAAAATAAAGGCATAACACCGGCTAAGCTAGTTGAAATTTGTAGAGATCTCATTGATGTAAAGCAATCAACCGATATCCCCTTACAAGAACTCGCAACTTATCATCATGATCTAGTGAACCATACAAAAACTCTGAGTTCAGAATCCGATCGTCTTGAGCAAGAGACTAAAAAGGAGAAAGAAGAACTGTCACAGATACTGAAGAGTAAAAGAGTAACTTTACAGAGGCTCGACGATTATGCAAGTACAAAAGCAGAGCTGATGGAATATGGAATTTCTATGGATGAAGTGCCCTTGCTTCGCAATGCTTTGAATAACGCAAAAGAATCCGGCTACGATAGTGTCAAAATCGCTAAAGCAATTTCAGAGATGGAATCACTAGAGCAGCAAAGAAATAATGTGCAAACAACTATTAACGAACTCACGAAGCAGGAAAATAATGCAGCAACATCATTAGAAGCCACAAAGAGAGAGCTAGGGAAACACCAGATTCTCTTGGAAACTTTCAACAAACTGCATTCTATGGGATTCGGACTGTCTCAGCTGAAAACTCTGCAAAGTAGGATAGTGGAAATTAGCGAAGCAAATTCAATAAAACCTGATAGAGCAATTCAGCAATTAACAAAACATCTGGAAGAAGACTACGATCGTGTTGTTGGGTTTCAGAAGAAGATAGAGGGAGGGGAAAATAAGGTGAAGGAGCTTGAACAATGCCTAAGCTCCCTAAGGCTTGAGTATGCAGACGAACGGTACGTGTACAATAGTATGCAGGATTTAATTAAGAAGGATGTTAAATCAGAAGACATTATTGCATGGGATATCCTGTTCAGCAATTGTAATCTCACACCCCCAGAATTCTACGAGAATCTCAAGACACACGGCAACATGGCACTGTTACTAGCATCAAAAGAAAGGGAGATTTCTGAACTTGATAATAAAATAGAGAATAAAAAACAAGAGCTGTCAGAGATTCGAGGAGAGATAGAGGAAGCTAAGCGAAGCAAGTCTAAATTAGAAGGAGAGATGCAGTACCTCGTTGCATCTACAGTTAAGCATCTCACCACCGTAAAGGAAAATGTGGTTAAGAGCGTTGAGGAAGCTGGGAGCAAAAGCTGTTTTATTGTGGAACAGGTCACTAGAAATCTTGAAGGGACTGGAAGCAAGATAGATTCCATCGTAGAACAAGGTGTTGACGGTATTACCAATGTTGCACGGCACGTAACAAGCAAATTGACAGAGATCAAAGATGCAACAGACAAGCAAAGAGAAGCAGTTATGGAAGCAGGGCGATTTAGCGGCTTACGACCACTCATAGATCTAGTCAATAACAGAGGAGTAGGCAACGAAGAATTGGAAAAGGCAATTTTGCAGGTTTTAAAAGCCTATCATAGTCGCCTAGGTTTTTTTGATAATACAAAAGAACCGCTGGGGGAAGTCATATCAGCAATAGAGAATAGAATGTACATGTTGGGAGGGTTAAATATCTAGAACTTTTTGGCTACCTAGGTTGTTGCTAAACTTTCTGCAAATCTTCGGCCAGAGAAGCTAACCTTTCTCCTCGCTTGGTCAAGAAGTAAACAACGGGCCTATACGGTTCGTTGAGGACTTCCTTTGTTACAAAGTCCTGCTTCTCCATAGCCTTGAGAGCTCTTGTAGTAGTAGTTGAAAATCCTACAACTTTCTGAAGATCAGAGTACTTAACCCTCTTATTCTTGCTTAATTCCTTTAGAATTACTCTGGATCCTTTCAGCGCAAGTAGTTCAAATACGTCCATGTAGTTCCTTGCGAGATTATATTGCACAAGGTCAAATAGAATTGCATGCGCTGTCGATAGTTCGCTAGCGTATGCGCTATATAGTTATTTGAAATGCATAATATTGGAGCAACTTGCCCCTTTGATCAAAGAAATAGACGAATATAGGATAGGCCAAATATTAAATAAGAATTTTGGATATAGCCTGAATAGCAAGTTTATTGACGTATTCGGCTGTCCGATTGTCGAATTTGAAGCGAAGGAGGCTTTTAATTTTGTTCAAATAGTAAATGGTCTCTCGGGAAGGTCTTACTATTTTGCTGAGGATGGGCAGGTGATACAACCTATAATTCAGCCAGAACTGTCTTTAAATGAATTGTCTATCTTAGACTATTATCATAGATTTCCACAGCTATTCAAAGGCGGAAAATACCTGATACCATATAGGTACAATAAGACCATGGAAAAGAAGAAAACGGAGAAACAGGTGATACTTGAGAGGATTAACTCCGCAGGATTGAATCCTCAAGACTGTGTTATCACTGAAATTACTTACCTACAAGGGGGTAGCCTAGAAGGATTTACCGAGTACGTTGCTTCGAAATTGCTAATAAATGAAGGATTTCTCACAGAAAATCAAGCCAGCTTTCCAAAGGCGAAAGATATTGAAGGAATCCCAGATATCGCAGCGTACAGAATTCCACAATTACAAAATACCCTCATTGAAAACGGGTTTATAGGTTATGGCGGATTCCTGCATGAGTTAGCGTTATCAAGAATTTTTGGAACTATCTCTAATACACGGATTCTTGATGAAAAACAGTGGATCTTTCTAGTTGGGGAGTCAAAAACTGGTCCTACATCACAATCAGATTTTCTTGAGAAAGAGAGAAAGTATTTCGGTGGAGGTTATTATGATAGATTCCTGCAGGTCACTCCACACAGTCCGCGATTTAACGAATACTACGACTATTTAGGGTTTGATGAAGATGGAACAGTCAGATTAGTATGGTCACCTGAAAAGCAAGATGTATCCAACAAAGAGTGGAAGGACATGAAGAAAAAAGAGCTTAAAACATACATAATTAATAAAATGAAGTCATATTTGCTTCAAAACTTAACGTTTAACGAATTGACAGCATTAGTTGACAAAGGGAAGCCAAAAACTCTCTATGAATTTCATGAAAATCTGCATTCCTTGGAGTTAAAACAAGTTGCCGAATTGATTAAGGACGTTGTAGCTGACGATCGAAGTAGATAGCGATTGTTGACATAGGAGCTTAACTAGCTTCGAGTAAATCCTGAGCATGCAACAGAATTATGTCTGTCTTATCACCAGCAAGAATATCAACGATGTAGAGAAGACCATCAAGCAACTAGGAATGGAGGTTATCTTCAA
>Ga0247727_10018225_pt1 | contig 11066 bp, 8 predicted proteins | sample WisWelCaveWW1625_FD_202498 | JGI IMG/M metagenome (GOLD analysis project Ga0247727, IMG submission 202498) | Biofilm microbial communities from Wishing Well Cave, Virginia, United States - WW16-25 | ecosystem: Environmental > Aquatic > Deep subsurface > Groundwater > Cave microbial mat | place...
CTTGAAGGAACCTTGCAAGTGGAGGAGTATCAGGAGGGCGGCGAAAATCGCTTCGTTCAAAAATTCCCAACTCGTATGACGTGGTCGAACATTGTGCTGAAACGAGGTCTCGGCTTTTCGGATGATTTGTGGCAATGGCATTTCGATTACGCTAACGGCATGGGCAAACGGCGCGACGGTCTCATCATCTTGCATAATCAACGGCATCTGCCGATGAAGATTTGGAATTTCAAACGCGGCATGCCGCTGAAATGGACCGGCCCGACGCTGAATGCCGCGCAAAGCGCCGTTGCCATCGAAACCCTGGAAATCGTGCATGAAGGCTTGGAGCTGGTCTCGTCGGGAACGGCAACGTTTTAATATGATGGAGTGATGGAGTGATGGAGTGATGGATCAATGGAGTGCTGGATTATTGGATTGCTGGAACATCCATTACTCCAGCAATCCATCTATCCAACAATCCATTGTTTCCAAACTTTGGTGCTTCGATATTTTTTAGGAATGAGAAGATGCCCGTGACGATTGGAACGCTGACGAGCCAGGTCGATATGATCGACGCCAACGGCAGCATGAACGACGCCGTGATAGAAAAAATCGTCAAACTGGCGGTCAAACGGGTGATGGAGCAACTGAAAGACGAAGAGCTGGCGCGTCGGGAACGTGAGATTCGCAACCATAGGTCTGCCAAGGAGTCAGTTTAAGGGAATTTTATCATGTCGCTGCAAAACGCCTTTTTCAAAAATCTTGACACCGGCGAGGCGATCAAAGTCCAGTTTAACCCAACTGATTTGACCTTCAACAAAACGGCGCAGTTCGCGGAGATCGCCATCCCGGGATTGGATTCACCGGTGCTGCAATTCATTCGCGGCGGCAACGAGACCCTCACGGTCGAGCTGTTTTTTGACACGACTGCCGGCGGCATGGGGGTCGGCGCAAGGAGCGTTACGGGAAGAGTCAATCGATTTTACGCATTAGTAAAACAAAACCGCGATACCCATGCACCGCCGAAGTGTCTGTTCACTTGGGGCGTACCTGGGATGGAAGCTCCAAATGGAGGTGTTGCTGAGGACTCGCCAAATCCAACCGAGCAGTTTGGGCCAGTTTCCAATGCGCCCTTCTGGTTTACCTGTGTCATTGAAAGCATAGACCGCAAATTTCTGCTCTTCAGCCCGGAAGGCGTTCCTTTGCGCGCCCGGGTGACGGTGAAAATGCGGGAACATAAAACGATCAAGGAAATGGTCGCGGAACTGCAGTCCGCTGATCATACCAAGGCGCGGGTGCTCAAACACCGCGAACGCTTGGACCTGATAGCTGCGAAAGAATACGGCGATCCGGCGGAATGGCGGCGCATTGCCGAAGCGAATGATTTTGATGATCCGCGCCGCGTGCGGCCGGGAACGCCCTTGAGTATTCCCCCTAAGCGGATTGAATCAACCATTCGGAGCTCGCGCTGATGTCTGAGTCCAAACCAATTTTCAAACCCATTTACGAAGGTCGAGATTTTTACGTTCCGGCGTTTGACCTCAAGATCGAAGGCCAGGATATTTCGGCGGAAGCGGCAAAAGATGTGATTGACGTTCGCTACAGCGGTCTCATAAATAATATCGATGAGTTCGACCTCACCGTCAACAACTGGGACGCGGAGAGGCTTGACTTCAAATATACAGGCCCGAAAGAGGGCGGAGAAGATGAACGCAGTGAGATTTTTACCCCTGGACAAGTGATTGAGTTGAGGATGGGTTATTTCCATCAATCGCAGCAGATGCCTCTCATGCTGGTTGGCAAGATTGCGAAGCTGACGCCAAGCTTTCCGGCAGCAGGAGCGCCGACATTGAAAGTGAGCGGCCAAAGCGTGTTGAGCGAGTTGAGCACAGAGCAGAAGTCGTATCCTTACAAGTCAGGGCTGACAGCCAGCGAAATCGCCGTGAAGGTTGGAGAACGCGGCAATCTCAAGTTCAAAAATATGAAGCTGGAAGTGAAAACGGACTCGACTGCGAAAGCAAAAGAGCCGCCATTAGAACACGTGCTGCAATACGAACAGTTCGACATTGTATTCTTGCTCCAACTTGCGCATCGCCATGGCTATGACGTGTTGCTCAAGTATGAAAAAGAAGGCAACAAAGACAAACCGTATCTGTTCTTTGGTCCCAGGACGAGTGATGAGCAGGTTTCTTATATTTTGGAATGGGGCAAATCGCTCATTCAATTTCAGCCGTCGCTAACGACTTCCAATCAAGTTAATAAGGTGACCGTGCGTGGCTGGGATGCGTCGAAGGGCAAGGTGATTGAAAAGACCATCGAGCGTTCTGAGCTTGATACCCGCCCCTTGCGCAATAAAAAGAAGCTGGAGACTCTCGTGAAGGGATTCCAGGAGAATAAGGAAATCGTTGTTAACAAGCCCTTTCACAATAAGGGCGCAGCAGAAGCGTATGCGAAGGCTTTATTGAAGGGGATTGTTGGCGCAATGGTCACGGGCCACGGCTCGACCGTTGGCACACCGGATTTGCGCGCTGGCAGCAGAATTGAAATCAAAAAACTTGGCGATATTTTCAGCGGCATTTATACCGTCACCTCAACCACCCACACCATCAATGCCGGCGGCTACCTGACTGAATTCGAGGCGCAACTGGAGGAGAAAAACCCATGAGCCAGATCATTGGCGTGGTTGTCGGCATCGTGAAGAGCAAGCCGGACCGCCTTGGGCAGATCGAGGTTCATTTCCCCTGGCTCTCTGACGACAATACCACGAGCTTGGCGCGGGTGGCGACGCTCATGGCAGGCCCCGAACGTGGCAGTTGGTTTATGCCGGAAATCGGAGACGAAGCGTTGGTGGCTTTCGAGCACGGCGACGTGGAGCACCCTTATATCATCGGTTTCCTTTGGAACGGCAAGGATAAGCCGCCCCAAACTGATCCTCAGATACGCTTGCTTCGCTCCGTCAATGAACACGCGATTGAGATTAAGGATTCGAAAGTCACCGACGGCGATAAGGGTTACATACAGATCAAAGACGCCCACGGCAACATCATTGAATTGGCGAATGCGCGCATCAGCATCACCGGTGTCAGTGTTATCGAGATCAAAGCGCCACAAGTGATGATTAACGGGCGTCCGGTGCTGCCGGCCCCCGGACCGATCTAAGGAGAATCTTCATGGCAAACAACCAAGCTATTCCATGCATCGAATTCCCTCAGGCCGCGCCCATGAAGATCCGCCTGCCGTTCGGATCGGAATTGAAATCGATCATGGACCTCTCCAAGGGGCCGCCGACGGATTGCACGCTGATTCACGGCTTGATGCTGCAGCTTGCGCCCGCGCTGTCCGGCATGGAATGTTTCTTAAAGCTGTTCAACGTGATCGCCGCGCTGCAAGACATCAGCGTTAAGAATTTCCCCAAGATAATTGATGCTGCTAAAGAGATGGCAAAATGTTTAAGCTTTGCCGTCGGAATTCCCTTGATGATCATAGACATTCTCAAGCTGATCATTGCTTATTTGAAGTGCATTATTGAAGCGACCCTCAGTCTCCTGAAGTTCCAAAGCGGAATCAATTTAAGCGCCGCACAAGGCAACCCGGTGTTGCAGCATTCGCTGGGCTGCGCGCAAAAAAATGCCGCCATTTCCACGGCCCAGCTCAAAGAGGCGCTGGCGCTGGTTCAGCCGCTATTGCACTTCATCCAACCGATATTGAGCATGGCGGAGGGGCCTCTTCCGGCGTCAGCCCAAGAGGCCTTGCAAACAATCCCAGAGGTCCTGGCAACGATAGGGCGATTATTGGAAGGCGGCGGCGTATCGGTTGGTGTTCCCGGCGTTCAGGACATCATCTTCTCTCTGGAAAATCTGAAAAACACGTTGCAGCATCTGCACGCAACTCTTGAGGCGCTGGGTTAAACTATAAACCCAGACCGAGGTTTTGACATCGCTATGCCGCGAGAATTTTTAGGCGCCGGTTGGGACTTTCCCATTCGCGTCAATGCCCGTGGCGGCCTGTCCTTTTCGCGCCACGAGCAGGACATCGAGGAAGCCATTTGGATTATTTTGAGCACGGCCAAAGGCGAACGCGTGATGGAGCCGGATTTCGGCTGCGGCATTCACGATTACGTCTTCGCCCCCAATAATCCGGGAACGCGCGGGTCCATTGTTTACGAAGTTCAGAAAGCGCTGACGGAATTTGAGCCGCGCCTCCATGTAGAAAACGTGCGCGTCGAATCCTTTCCGCAAAGTGAGAATCGGTTGCTGATTCACATTGATTATCGCGTGCGGTCCAACAATACCAAGCGTAATTCGGTTTATCCCTTTTATTTGACGGAGCCATAATGCCCCTCGAAGCCCCCAATCTTGACGACCGACGATTTGCTGAAATTTTCGAGGAAGCGCGGTCACTCATTCCCCGTTATGCGCCGGAATGGACCGATCACAACCTTTCCGACCCCGGCATAACCTTGCTCCAATTGTTTTCCTGGTTGGGGGAAATGCTTTTGTTTCGCCTGAACCGCGTGCCGGAGCGCAATTATATCAAGTTTCTCCAATTGATCGGGGTGGAGCAGAAACCCGCTTTTCCGGCCAGAGCAGAGTTGACTTTTACGCTGGCTTCACCTGATTTGACCAGCGCCATCATCCCGCAAGGAACACGGGTCGGCGCCGCAGTGCAAGCGCCGCCGCCAAGTGCGGTCGCACCGTCCGTGCTGCCGCCCGAGCCTGAGGAAGCGGTGATCTTTGAGACCGACGAGCCGCTTATCGCTTTGGGCGCCGTGCTCAAAGCCGTGCAAGTTTTCGATGGCGCCAACTACTTCGATTATACCCAGGCCAACAATGTCGGTGGCGAGCATTATGCCGCGTTTGGTCCGCGTGCCAGCGATAACAGTGCGCTGCTGCTCGGTTTCGCCTCGAACAATCGGTTTCCGGCGGTGGAGATCAATTTGTTAGTCCGCGTTTTTGTCGATCCGAAATCAACGCGCGAGCAATCTTGTGAATTGCCGGAAGCGAAAGTCCGGCCGCCGGCAACCATGGTTTGGGAATATTGGAATGGCTCCGAATGGCGCAAACTCAACGTGTTGAAGGATGAGACCCGGGCTTTGACCAAGAGCGGCCATATTTATTTTCGCGGCCCCAAAGATATTATCAAAGACTCTGTTGGCGCTGTCACCGACAAACGGCTCTTTTGGTTGCGCGCACATCTGGTGCGATCGCAGTACGAAACGGCGCCCGAGTTGGAGGCGGTGCTCATCAATACCGTGCGCGCCACTGCGGTGGTCACGGTTCGAGACGAAGTTATCGGCTCCAGCAACGGCCAACCAAATCAGGCCTTCCGCTTGCTAAATGCCTCGATTTTCGCGCAAGCCCCTCGCGCTGTTGAAGAGCGGCTGCGAGAAAAGCCGATGCGAGGACGTTCGCCGGCAGAAGCGGAACGGGAACTTCTCGATCAGGCTTGGCGTGAGCGCGAGCTCATCAAAGGATTTTTGCTGGAAGTGAATGAAGGCCAGGGGCCGCTACCTTGGGAGGAGGTTGAAGACTTCTATAATTCCGCACCTGATGATCGCCATTATGTTTTGAATCGAACGACCGGCGAGATTCGGTTTGGCGACGGCGAAGAGGGCCGGATTCCGTTGGCAGGCCTCAATAACATTATTGTTCGCTATTACCGTCACGGCGGCGGTGCCCGCGGCAACGTCGGCGCCGGCGCCATCACAGATTTGCAGACCGCCGTATCCGAAGTGGATGCGGTGACGAACCTTTGGCCGGCTAGAGGTGGGACGGACGAAGAACCAGTGGCGGAGGCCAAAGCCCGCGCGCCCAAAGAGCTGAAAGCCCGCGATCGTGCGGTGACCCCGCAAGATTTCGAATTTCTCGCGCGGCAGACTCCGGGAGTGCATATCCGGCGCGCCCATGCCTTGGCGTTGCATCATCCGGAGTTTCCGGAGGTCGAAGTGCCGGGCGTGATCACCGTTATCGTCGTTCCTGAAAGCAAAGATGCGAAGCCTGTTTCCAGCGCAAGCACGATGCAAGCTGTTTGCGCCCATCTCAACCAGCGCCGGCTGCTCACCACGGAAGTCTTCGTCGCGCCGCCTCAATACAAACAGGTGAAGATCGAAGCTGCCGTCATCGCCAAGGCCATTGCTAATCCGGCGGAAGTCAAAACGAGAATTGAACAGGCCTTGAACATCTATCTGCATCCTTTGACCGGCGGCGCCGATGGCCAGGGTTGGCCGATGGGCGGCGACGTGCTCTTTTCCGAAGTCTTTCGTGTCGTGCTGCAAATAGAAGGCGTGCAAACCATCGAGGATTTGCGCATCGTGGTCGAGGGCCAACGCCAAGGCCGCTGTGAAAGCGCGAAGATTCCACGGGACTTCTTGGTGTTTTCCGATGGGCATGATATTAGTGTGGTGTTTACTTCGTAGAGCGAAAAGCGTTGGGCGAGAAGCGAAGGGCGAAGGGCGCCCCACGCCTTTCTCCCTTCACCCCGCGCCTAACACCCTACGTTTTACGTATTACGTTTTACCCTTATGCCTCAAACCGATACGACAACTTATTTTCTCTTAGACAGCCATCAAGGCCTTGATGCTGCCGACGGCTGGCGAATACGGCGACTGCAGAATCTGCAAATCACGCCGCCGGGTTTGGGTCTGGCGCCGTTGACGGGTCCGCCGGCGCCGCTAAATGATGCCGCGGGCACGTTCGGCGGACTGAAGAATCCGAGCGGTGTGGCCGTCGATGCTGAGGGCGCGATTTATGTCTCCGATCGCGGCAAGCATGGCATTTTCAAAATCGTGCGCCGCGAGGGATTTCAGCCCTACGCCTGCTTCTTCAGCAACCAAGAGGCATTTACGGGTGATTACTTCGTCTATGTTCCGACCGCCAATCGCCTCGAACGCTGGCCCGAGGCGTTACGCCGTATTCCCCAAAGTTTTTCCGAGGTGGAAGTGCTTTGCGAGACGGTCTGGAATAAAGACCAGGCGCGCAAGCTGATCCTGGCATTGCTGCAAGCCCAAAAACCGGAGAGCGGCGCCAGTGTTTGTTGTCACGAAAAAGAAGCGGCGAGCATTAAAAAAAATAATATTGTTGCCATTGAAATTGAAAAGGAATGGGAAGGCGATTATCCCGCGACTTTTCCAGCCGGAGAAATCTGCAAAACTTCTCTTGAGTCTTTGCCTTGCCTCGGTGGGCCAGGCAGCGAGCCGCGCCGATTCAATGAGCCGCGCGGACTCGCCATCTCGCCGACCGGCAATCTCTACGTGGCAGATTCCAGGAATCATCGGATTCAAGTTTTTGCTTTGCGCGGTTTGACATTGAAAGCGCTCTGGGGCAAGCGCGCCGGTGCAACCGAAGTTTTCACGCCGCCGGCAACAGACTGTTTGTCGCCGCGCGAGCAGGCCGTGTACTTGGGCCAGCCGATAGCCGGGACGGCGCCGGGAGAGTTTAACGAACCCTGGGAGGTGATCGTCGACGGCAAAGGCAACGTCTACATTGCAGACAAGGGCAACCATCGCGTCCAGAAGTATGATTGTTGCGCCCGACAGTTCAGCATCATTGATGGCGCCATCTTCAGCGCGCATTTCTTTCGCGTGCTGTATGGTCCTCAAGTCGGGGAACGCTTTGTCTTCATTCCTGCACGCCAACGATTGGAGCAATGGTCAAGCGCATTGGGCCGCGACCCGGCGAACAGAAGTGAAATCAACGGCCTCAGCGAAAATGTCTTGACCGTCGGCGCGGCGCGGCAATTGGTGCTCGAAGCCATCAACGCAATAGGAGCAAAAGACATTCTGGGAGAATGGGACGCGGCCTATCCGCCAGAACTGGAAACCGCTCCCGCGTTTAAAAGCCCAACGCATCTGGCCATTGATCTCAACGGGCTTCTCTACGTTATCGATCAAGAGAACGATCAGGTCAAGTTTCTCAATGAGGCCGGCCACCTATTGGGGCAAGCGAGGTTTGCCAGTGAAGTGGCTGGCGTTTTCGCGCCGGCCGCGGTAGCGATTGCTAGCGAGGGCCATTTGTTATTGCCCAATAACGCCGGCATTCATCGTTTTCCACATTTTGAAAAGCATGGAGTCTACATTTCGCGGGCAATGGATAGCGACATTGATCGCTGCCAGTGGCACAAAATCCTGCTCGACGGCGCCGCAGAAATTCCCACCGGCGCCAGCGTAACGGTTTGGACTTATACTTCCGAAATTGAGCGAACCTCGGAAGATATTTCTGCGCTCGATGACAAAAGCTGGCATACCGGCCAGACGAACGCAAAAAACTTTTTGATTCTCAGTCCACCGGGCCGCTATTTATGGCTCAAAATCGAAATCAAAGGCAACGGCGTTGATACTCCGGTCCTCAGGCGCTTGAAAGTGTTCTTTCCACGGCTGTCTTACCTGCAATACCTGCCGGCCGTTTACCAAGCGGAGCCGGCAAGCAAGGATTTTCTCGAACGTTTCCTGTCGATTTTTGAAGAGGTTTTTTCAAGCATTGAAGGCAAGATCAAGCGGCTTCCACAACTGTTTGATCCTGACGGCGTGCCGGAAAATCTTCTCTCGTGGCTGGCTTCGTGGGTGGATATGGCTTTCGATCCGAGTTGGTCCGTGGCGACCCGGCGGCAACTTTTGCGCAACGCGCCGGAGTTGTATCGCCGCCGTGGAACGCCGGCGGGACTCAAGAAATTTCTGTGGTTGGCGCTCGGCGTCGAGGTGCAAATTCTCGAGCACTTTCAACTGCGGCGCTGGCAATTCCTGGCCGGCCGCTCAACCCTGGGAAATCACTCGCAACTGTGGGGAAATAGCATGGTCAAACGGCTGCAATTGGCGGAGAACTCTCGTATCGGCGACTTTGCGCTGATCGGAACCGGCGATCCGCTGCGTGATCCCTTTCACGTTTACGCTCACAAATTCAGCGTATTCGTGCCGGCGGCTCACAACCGTTCGGAATTGACCGAACGCATGCTAAAGCATCTGATCGATGCGGACAAGCCAGCCCACACAAAATACACCATCTATAAAGTCGAAGCTCGTTTTCGTGTCGGCGTGCAAGCGACCATTGGCTTTGATACCATGGTTGGCGCTTATCCGGTGTTAGTACTGAATCACTGCGCCACATTGGGATTTGACACGTTACTCAGTCGTGCGCCCGAAGAAAAAGGCCCGGCCACGCTCAAAGTGGGCGAACGCTCTCGTGTTGGCGTCACAACAGCAGTGGGATGAAATGTATGGTGGTGGATGGTTGGAGCGTTGGATTAATGGATTACTGGATTGTTGGATTACTGGAACGTCCATTGCTCCATCAATTCAGTAATCCATCGATCCAGTAATCCATCAATCCAATGAACTATTCGTCTGACAATCCTTATTCAAGGGAATTTGCCATGCTGAAAGAGCAAGTCAATGACCGGGTTGATTGCCTGGAATGCGAGCTGCCGGCTCAGGAACGGCTGAATTATTTCACCGGCCAGTTTCTGGCAGAGCGCGATTTCCGCGACGAGCAGAGCTATCATCTCGGCAAGCACCAGCAACACCAGCGCTACCTCCATGGCTGGGGCACCGTCTGCGGCTTGCGCGTCGTGCAGCATCCGGCGCCGGAATGCCGCAATCGGTTTGTGCTGATCGAGCCGGGATTCGCTATCGACGGTCGCGGCCGCGAGATCGCCGTGCGGGAAAAACTTTCCGTAGATCTCGTGAAGCATCTCGCTCCCACCAACGGCAAGCCGGCAGCGGCGGATCAACAACTTTTGATTTCGCTCTGCTACACGGAATGCAAAACCGAGTTCGTTCCCGCGCTCTTTTCCGAATGCGGCTGCGAGGAGGCTGGTTGCGAAGCCAATCGCGTTCGCGAAGGCTTTGAAGTCAAAGTGCGGCGTATGGAGCAACTGCCGCCGGCCCCGCAATTTGAGGCGGAAGGCGTCCGCTTAAATTGGACGACAACCCTCAATCTCGACAAAGCCTCGCGCCTCGCGTTTGACCCGATCAGAGAACGACTGTACGTCCTCACTTCTGCCGATGCCGGCCAAATCATGGTGTACGATGCCAACAACCATTGCCTGCTGCGCAGCATTGACCTCGCTAGCCGCGGGATTGATTTGGCGATTTCGCCGAGCGGCGATTTTCTTTACGTCATTCATCATACCGCCGGCAATTACTTTTTGCGTGTGATCGACGTGCGAGATCTAAATAACCCGGCGACCATCAATGATCTTCAGCTCGCCACCGGGTCTTTGGAGCATCAGCCGAAAGTCGCTGTCGCAGCCGCGGATGGCCGGATTCATGCGCTGGATCCCAACGCAAGAAAAGTCGTCATTTGGAAAACGGACATCAATAAGCCTGTAGCGGATGTGAATGCAGCAAAATATGCTGAGGTCACGACCGGCGCTGATCCGCGCGCGATTGCCGTCAGCCCGGATGGTGTTTGGTTATTCATTGCCGAAACGGCGGAAGCAGATCATCATGTCAAAGCCGCCAAAGTTGATAAGCTCACCGAGAAGCCGATCGTTATTACCATAGCCAGGAAACCCTCACTGCTGGCAGTTTCCAGCGATAGCTCACGATTATTTGTGGCCACAGCATCCAAGCAAGTTCATGCCTTTCCTATTCAAGAAACTCCTTTGTTCCAGGAGATCGGCGATGGCGTTGAGGTCGGGCCGGATAAACCCGTTGACATGGCGGCCTCTCCGACGGGCAAATGGCTTTACGTTTTGTTGCAGGATGCCGACGCCAACGGTTCGGTCCGAGTGATTGACGCGGAAAAATTCAAAAACGCGCCGGAAAAAGCCGTGGCCGATCCGGTCAAGGTGGTTGCAAGCCCGCAAGAGCTGCTGTTGGCGACTGATGGGCGGCGTCTTTACGCTGCCGGAGAAGGCGTTGAATCGCACCCGTGCGGTGGCGTCTCCGTGCTTGAGATCAACGAGGATTCTTGTAGTGAAATTTTCTGGCGTGCATTGGAAGGCTGCCCGGAATGTCCTGAAGACGCCTGTGTGCCATTAGCGGCAATTGCCAACTACACCGACGGCATGAGCATCAGCGAGCGCGAGATTGACAACCGCATTCGCCCGCTGGCGCCAAGCACCGAAACCTTACGCCAGGTAGTGCTTTG
>Ga0247727_10018226_pt1 | contig 11066 bp, 21 predicted proteins | sample WisWelCaveWW1625_FD_202498 | JGI IMG/M metagenome (GOLD analysis project Ga0247727, IMG submission 202498) | Biofilm microbial communities from Wishing Well Cave, Virginia, United States - WW16-25 | ecosystem: Environmental > Aquatic > Deep subsurface > Groundwater > Cave microbial mat | place...
CCCGCGCCGCTGCCGCTGCCCGCTCCGGGAACACTTCGGGTTGAGTCTTGGGACTTCGGGGTAATGTGGCGGTTAGCGGGTCTGTGACTTCGGGGTAATGTGGCGGTTAGCGGGTCTGTGACTTCGGGGTATTGTGGCTAGCGGGGTGGACGTTAGGGTCTAATTGTGGCGTTAGCGGGGTGGACGTTAGGGTCTATTTGTGGCGTCAGCGGGGTGGACGTTAGGGTCTATTTGTGGCGTCAGCGGGGTGGACGTTAGGGTCTAATTGTGGCGTTAGCGGGGTGGACGTTAGGGTCTATTTGTGGCGTCAGGTTGGCACCCGACAGGTTGGCACCCGACAGGTTGGCACCCGACAGGTTGGCACCCGACAGGTTGGCATCCGACAGGTTGGCACCCCACAGGTTGGCACCCCACAGGTTGGCACCCGACAGGTTGGCACCCCACAGGTTGGCACCCGACAGGTCGAGGCCACCGGCGCCGTATCTGCGGATGACCGCCAACCCGTGGACTAGAGCCAGCGACCGGGCTTTAACCACCTTCATTTTGTCCTTGTCCTCGGCGATCACGTCGGCCGGGTCGACGGCGACGATTAGCAGCGTGGCGGGGCTATAGCCGCCCTGAGCCATACCTCTCGCCGTTTTAGCGACGGACAAACCGTCACCCCGCTCTTGAGGGCAGACTGTCAGCGACAGGACGGGCAGGGCATGCGGATCGGTTGTCAGACCGGGTGGGGCCGCCCACCGGAACCCGTCACGGGTGGTCAGGTCAGGGTTGGTCGCCTTCAGCGCCAGCCGCAATCCAGGCGCATCGGCCGGGTAGGCGGCTAATACCGCGTCGCACAGGCTGACGTTCACGGTTTATCGAGCTTTACCGTAAGCCGTTCCATCGGGTCGAGCACTACCGTTGAGCCGATCCGTAAGAATTGGGATAGGTCCGGTACCGCCGGATCAGACGCCGCGTCTTTCGCCATCGCCTTGAACGCGTGCGCCGTATTCGGCCCCCACTTCCCATCCACCGCGAGCGCTATCCCGTCGGCGCCTTTGAATCCGGCGGCGTTGAGCGCCTTCTGTATGTCTTCGATCATTGCCATTTCGTTATCTCCTGTTCCATCCGCGCACGGTGGGGTCTGACGGCCGTCCGGGTTCTGAGCCGGGCGACCTTCAACGTGGATATGTGTGTAATGCAACAGCACGCGGTAGAGGATCAATCCAATAGGCAATGTCGTCTGTCGGCGGGCTCGTAAAAGCCACGTATACAGCTCGTCGAGTGCCTCCGGCGTCCCGCCGCAATCCCACGCGTTGCCCCATGCGTGTTCGGACCATTCCGACGATCCGCCGACGACGTTCTTTTTTCTGCAGTTGTACGTGCCCAGATCGCGCAACTGCCGTGCAATGAACCGAGCCGGGAATGCCTCCCTAACCGCTGCCTCGATCATTGCCGCCTGTGGGGTTATCATTGTGTCATGTAGCGTAGCGCCTGACGTCGTTCCCCGCCACGTATCCCGGTGTCGAGCACCGCGACTTCGAGGATTACCGATCCAAGCCATGCCTGCAACTCAGCCGCTGCGGCAAGTACCGCGACCTCTGTCAGCAACGAGCCGATACGGGCCTCCGTGTCGGCGGTAGACGCCGCCTCTCCCACTTCGACTACCAGCGAGCCGATCCGGGTATCAGTCACTACGTGTCGCTCACTTCGCCACCGTATTCGCACGCGTTGACGTTTGACACGGTCCATGCACCCGCTGCGATTGGGTCAGTCTCGAAAATGTGGTGGAGCATCGAACCGGCCTGCACGACCGCTTGGCTAGCGGCAACATGATCGGTAGACGCTCGCCGGAGCATCGGCTTGAGGAACTTCGCACCGGCATCGGACTTTCCGGCGTAACTTCGCCATTCAACCGCCGGGATCGTCGCCCCGGTTGGAACCGACGCCGGTAAATCCTGCACCGCGTAGGTGTCATGTTGTCCGGCGGTAGCGGATCCGGCGTAGTCGGTCAACGACGGCGGGGCCACGTCGTCAGTTAGCAGGTAGTTGTCGGTCGAGTTCCCATCCGAGCCGAGAAGTTGTGAATAGTTCCCGTTGCCGGTAAGGGTCCGCTCGTAGACCTTGCACTCTCCGAGTTGGGTTCCGTGGTTGGTGGCGATGATGAGGTCGTCAAAGTCCATATCGCCGTACGTGGTTAACAGTAGGCCTCCGGCTATCTGGTCGAGATTCGCCGACGCGCCGGCGTTGCGGGTGTCCTGGTTAGATATGTCGATGAGCTTGACTGAGTCAACCCAAAGCTCAACGGTGCCCACCGTATCCGAGATCGTCACCGCCATTTCGATATGGTGCCAGACGTTGACCAGTACCGTGTTGGTAGGGGTTGATGCCAGCACCGTGCCGCCGACGCCGCGGCGGACCTGTAACACGCCGGTGAATGTCGCTTCTAAGACGACGTGGGTCACCGTTCCGCCGTCACCACGGAACCGTAGGAACTCGGCTGCCGCTGAACCGTTCAGGTGGGTGCGCCAACCAAACGCTAACCGTTGGGTGATATGAGCGGTGTCAAGGGTGCGGACCCATTGCATCACACCCGAGTCGCATTGGAGATATCCGCCGGTGCGCCCACCTGCTCCCACCAACGTACCCGAGATCGTTTGGAACAGGCCGCCGGTGGTCGCAACCTGTGACTCGAAACCTTCGAGTAGGTCAATCGCCACGGTAGGCGCGCCCTAAGAGTACAGCGCCCACATTAACAACGTATACGGTGAGCCGGTGGCTGCTACAACCCAAAGCTCGCCGCCGTAGTCAATGGTTTTCTCAGCGCCGGTGGCGAATTGGTAACCGTTGTCGACCGTCACCGATGAAGGTCCGAAAAAACATGCTGACGGTCCCAGGTTCTGCAAAATGAGCGTGCGGCGGGTTACGTCAGCTTCTAGGAGTTGGAATGATGTGTGCGAATTGGCGGTGTCGACAGGGAACCGAAACGCTGTTGACCGGGTAGCGCCGAACACGGTCCGGACGTCTACTAGACCTACCTCGGCGGCGGCTCCCTTCCCTTCGGGCTCTACTGCGGGTGTTGTCGGCATCAGTTGGTGATCGCTTTCACGGCGCCGGTAACCGTTTTTCCAACCGGCAACTGGTCGATTACTTTAACGGCGGCGCCTCCCATCAAAGCGACAAGCCCGAGCGTGACCAGCACCGATCCGCCGATACCGTAAGCTACTCGTTTGATGATCGTCACCGCCTCGCCTGCCGTGGCTGCCACTACTCCACCTTTGAGGAATCCGATCAGGTTCAATATCGGGCCAACACCTGGCAATGCCCCGACCGTGCTCGCCACGAGAAGGTCTCCGGCAACGTCCAGCGGTGGTGGGCCACCCGTCGGATCGCGTCGCCGTGAACTCTTGCCAAGAGGCTCATCGTAGTTTTTGCACGGTCCGGAGCGTTGCGGGTTGAAATCAACGTGGACGTGGCTCGTATGCGCTGTGGTGCAACCCCTGAACCCTGCCGGGTCGTAACAAAGCGTAGCGATACCCAACCGGGTTTTATTCGCTGCCGCCCATTGCGCTATCGCGTACATTTCCCGTTTGGCGGCAAACGTGTCAACCGCGTTAGCGTAGGAATGTTGCGATAGGTTTGCCCGATGCCGGATCGGTCGGCAATCGTACACACCGAACGTCGCTTTTGGGAACTTGGCTCGGACCTCCCCCATAAACCGTTTCGCCGGAGCGGTCGCCACGCTTTAACGCCTATCTCTTAACCGGCGGCTTGGCGGCGGGCACCTTCGCTGGGTCGATGGGCTTCGCTGTTACGGCCTTCTTGGCCTTGGCGTTCGGTTTCGGCTTTGAATCGAGCGGTTGGCCGAATTCGTCGCGTACAAAGTGACGGGGTGGGTCGGTTCTCATTCTCAGCGCCTCCTATATTCGGCTGATGGCACTGTTCGGACGGCGACGCACCCGCCGCCTAACCGGTGCCCGTTTCTTGCCGTACCGCATAATCCGTGTGCGGGTGATCGGCGGCCTAGGTTGTCGGAGCGGTGTCGGCCGCGGTTTACGGATCCCGGCGACCGCGCGGGCCCTGCCCGGTACTTTTCTCTCCGGCCGCGGGGCACGCAATGGGCGATAGCGTCCCGGGCGGAATAGCTGCCGTGGCGGTCTCTTACGGGCGGTACCCGGCAACGGTTTCTTGACCTTTGGCCGTTTCCTCTTTTTGACCGGTGCGGGCATGATGATATTGATAATCGGTGTCGGTACCGAATCTCCCTCAAAGCTTGAGCCTTCGGTGCCACCCGCCGACAGCTCGGCGCGTTCTACAGCAATGCTTGACGGGCCAGCCGCAGCAGCGGCCGCCCGACGTGAAATGATCGCCCGACCGCCGATGATTACCGCCGACGCTCCCACTCCCCATCCCCATATTGGCAATGGTCCCAGCTTTCTACCGAACGCTCCGGCTATCCCCGCAAAGTTGAGCTTCTCAGGCATCAGCGCTCGTTGTCGCCAGCCACGGTTGCGGCCGGGCCTGCATCATCAGCAACGCGCTGGCGGAACGTTGCCGGACCACGCCAGGCCTCCGAATCGGTTGGTTAGGCCGCCCCGATACTGCGGCTCCGGTGCCCATCAGCCCGGCGCTTGTCGCCGTAGGCGAAATCATCAGCGTCGCCCACCCGGACTGTAACGGCCGTGGTATCGGTGTCCGCAGCGGCCACGTCACCCGTCCAGCAGCCGGTTGGAGTATGCGGGTGAGCCGGTCGCCCCGCCGCGCCCAGTCGACCGCGTAGGACGGCTGCATGGCCGGGTCGGGGGTTTGCACGCTCCGCACTGCGGCTCGCCGGTCGAACAGCGGCGGCGGGGACCATTGCGCCGCGGCGACAGCATGTAACGCTACGGTCGGGTCGCGTCCATAGTCACGACGGGGCATGGGTCTGCTCAGCGTCCCATCGCAGCTTTAAGGGTGGTCGCGAACGCCGTACCGGACGATGAGATTACGTCGGCAGTTTGCTTGGACGTGAGCACAACAGTTACCGTCGCCAGCGCCACCAACGAACCGGCAATGTTGAAAATCTTCTCGAATGACACTGTGGTTCCTCCATTTCTAGGGGCTACTTGTTACCGAACGCCGCCAACCGGTCAAACGCCGGGCCGCCCCGTACCAGGATTAACCCAGCCAGCCATAGATAGCTGAACGCCTGGCCGAGCGGCTCGTTCCCTATCCCAACGATCCCGATCAACGCCGCCGCGGCGACAACACCAATGTACGGGCGGACCGACAGGTTAGGCCAATCCGCCAACGTCACCACGGCGCTACCGACGATTGCCAACGCGGCCGGATTCATCCGAGCACCCGGCGGGCTACCTCGATCGGGTTGCCGGAAGGGTCAAACGCGGTGCGGACTAAAAGCAGTCCGACCGCTACCAGCAACAATCCCATGACTTGCCTCATGTGCCGCCGTTCCGCGCATTGTGAGCGGCCGACCAGGCACCCGAAGCAGCGCAACCGGCCATCAGCCCTTGAGCGATAGACGGGGCGACCGCTCCGGGCACCGATACCGCAAAGGCAATGCCGCCGCCTAACCCGAGTAGCACCGCCAGCATTCCAAGCCAGCGGGCTGCGAGCCCGGCTTGCCTGGCGACCGCTACCAGCCCACCGATAAGAGGTGCGGCCAGCACGCCGCCCCACACCAGCCCATCCGGTGACGTGAGGACGTCACTCGCATCCTGAGCCAATGCCAGCAACGCGCTGGCGCCCATAGCGATCAGCAGGCCGGGTTTGTGGAACACGCCGTCACCCGGCGAGCATGGAACGCACGCGCGGCACTATCCATACACCGATCGCCACTCCGGCGATAAGCCATACGAATTTTTTATCCACCTGATTTACTCCTTACATGAGGACGCCGAGCGCGCGCCCTACGGCAGTGTCGCCCGTACGTAGTTGCAGGACGCGCACCGTTCCGACGACCACCAGGTAGTAGCCGAACCATTGCAGCGCCCCGGTGGTCGATCCGATCAGCGAATTGTCCGGGCCGCCTAGGAACCCTTTACGGATTACGTAAAGCAACGCGACGCCGCCGACGATCAGCCCGGCGTAGGCCACCGTGGTCGAGTCGGGGGTGTCGCCGCCTGGGCGCAACGCGGCGAAGTCAACGACCGTGCCGCGTGCGTTCTGCTGATCGTTTTCTCGGAGAAAAGGGTAGGTCATGGGCGGCGCCTCACTTCCCCGCCGCGGTCATTGCCACGTCGTTGACCAGGATTTCCACGTTTCCGGTTGCTCCCATCGTCCCTTCGAACTCGATCCGACTTGCTCCGGTGGTGATTATCCATAGGTGGCGGCTTTCCGATCCGGCGGAGCCGTCCTGGTCGTCGGTGTAGGGGAGTATCACTACGCCGGTCGGTGGGGTAATCCCGAACGCTTCGAACGCTGCGTTGGCGAGTGCCTCTGCCGGTATCGTGCGGAAATAGTCGGCGCCGTCAATGCGAAGGGTGTAGGTGGCCGGAACCATCGCCCCCGAACGGGGAGCACCCGCCGAGTTGTCGCGGTGCACCAAGACCAAGTTACGGATTGCGTTGCCTACCCGGCGAACCGGCAGAATCGCGGCGCCAGTGTTCACAGGCGCCACCTGCTTAGACCAGTACTGCACCGTGCCCACTCCGGGTGGCGCTTGTTCTTGCGCCTGGCCGGTGAGCGGATTCACGCCCGGCGGAACCGCCCAATATTCGGCCATGATCCGCACCCGGATCAGCGGGCGGGTAGTCGGCGCTGTCGAAAACGTGTCCGCCTCCGAGCCGATCGATAGACGCAGTTTCGGGGTGGCCGCCTGGTCGAGGCTTGGGAACGCTCCGTAGCCGTCCCATAGGGTTACCTCGACCGGCACCCTTATCTCGAATGAGGGGTTGACCGTATTCGAGAAACCGGGTTTAAGTCCCGGGTCGTTGGCGCCCCGGTAGGCGCCGAACGTTGATGCCAGATAGGCTCCGTAGCCGTCGAGCGGATACATTGCGATCTGTCCGCCTCCGGGGTCGGTCACCGAAATTTCCTGTAGGAACGCGTAGGGGCTGTCTGCTCGGAGCACGCCTGCACCGATGACGCCGCCCGACGCGGTGATAAGTATCCGCAACCCACGGAGAAACCCGTACGCCGGGATGTCTATCGGTGAGATCGGAATGCGAGTGGCTAATTGCTGAAACGAAGTATCGAAAATGAGTTCTTCGTGCCGGTAGCTTGCATCCACGAATGGAGCGATGAGTTCCATCGGAACCTTAGCCCGTGCTCCTGCGTACTTGGCACGAGTGGCCTGTTCCGAAACCATTACGGGCATGAAAAGCCTCCTTTTGGGTTGTGAGGCTTTCCCGACCCTTTAGGCGAACGCTACCCGTCAACCGTCCGGGCCGGGTAGCGGCCTCTAGTCACTTGAGGGTGGAGTGTAACCGGTGGAGCGTGACGTCCGCAACAATCCGTCTAAGCGGGCGCCTCGGTTTCGACCAGAGTCCCAGCCGGTCCCATGTAGAGGGTCCGGTGTTGGCTCCCGCGGGTCAGCCCTGCGAGCGCCGCTTGGACACGTGTAGGGTCCGCAGCACCGGCAAAATCGCGTAGCCGTTGCACGTCGAGCCGGTCGCGGGTCGCCCAAGCGAAAAGGTGGCTTGCCTGGCTGTACGCCTCCAACGGTAAATGGCGGGGCCGTTGACTGGCGGCTACGACGGTTATCCCAATCGAACGGCCTTGCCGCCATAACCGCACAACGTCCCGTGTCAGCTTGAGGTAGTCGGTCACATACTGCGCCTCATCCAAGTAGACGCACCAGCCCTGCTCGCGGTACACGTCGCGTAGCATCCGTTGGATGGTGTCACGTTGCCGAGCCTCGTCCTCGTACGTGTCGATCTTGGGCCAGACAACTAGCTTGACGGCGTCCCGATGCTTAAACGACGGCGGCCATTTCCGTGAGATCGTGTAACCGCGGTCTTCAAAACGGCTGATGATCGGATCGAGCGGTTTGACCGCTACAACCAACACGTGCCCGCGACGGTCGAGCGCGGTTAACGCAAGAGTCGATTTGCCGCATCCGGTTGGACCTAAGAGGGTTAGGTGCTCACCTTGCTGCCACGTCCACGCTGGGGCGAATTGGTCCCACGTCGCTGTTGTCGCCGGACCAGTACCGGGGGTCAACGGCCGTGCCGTCGTCTGCGAGAGCGGCTTCTTGATCGGCAAGTCCGACAAGGTTTCGGAGCGGGGCCGAGCCGCGTAGGTATGGGGCATGATGTACCAGGATAGGCAGGCCGACCATTAGCGACGCGGTGGCCAACGCTCCCCAGCCGGTAATAGTGGTAGCCGACTGCAGTAGCCGCAGCACCCGCGGGTCGGTTTTGGCGAGATCGACAAGCGCATCGGTGACGGCGCTACCGCGGGTGGCGACGATCGTCCCGCAGAAGTCGTCGCCTACCGCCCAGAACCCTTGAGACAACCCGAGCCAACCGGCGTTAAGTTTGGTTGTGAGTTCCTCTTGCACCGACTTGTTGATGAGTAGCCCGCCCGGTGTTCGGGTTTTGGCCGTGGTCGTACGGTTCGCCGTCCGACGACGCCGCGGCGGCTTATCCTCCGGCGTCGTTTCACGTGGAACAACGTTACCCGAATCGGGGTGACCCGGCACCGGTGGAAAATCGTCAATGAGTCCGGTCATTTCTTGGCTGCCTTCCTGCGAGTGCGTCGCGACCAATGCACCGGTGAGATCAGATCGATCTCCTCCGGCGTAACCGGGTTCCCGGCGGCAACGATCGCCTCGCCCGTGTTACCAAAAACTTCGGGAGCTTCGCTTAACCCACGACCGCCGGACGCCTCATCGGCGGCCGATCCCCACAATGAGATTCCACCACGGCGGGCGGCGCTTATATCGTGGGCCACGTTGGTAGCGTCAGTACCCGACCGGAAACCCGAGAGCACGTAGCGAGATTCGTTCTCGTCCAGCATTCCGACATCCCCTAGCTGGATTAGTTCGGTTAGGACGAGATTGTAATAGCGGCCTTGGGTTGACCAATTACTTATGGGATTCCCGGCGGCAACGATCGCCGCCTCGAATGCCGGAGTTGGGTTGCCGGTTACGACTTCGGCGGGTTGTTCGGTTTCCGGTATGCCCGTTTCGTTGAACACTTCCGCCGCGGTTTCCCGAGCTTCGTCTGCGGCGTCGTCTAACGCGTCGGCGGCGTCGCTCATCGCTTCGGCCTGGTCGTGCGCGTCGGCGGCTATCTCCCCGGTGAGATCGTCGGCGGCTTCCCCCACCACCTCCGCTTCGTAGTCCACGTGGTCGGCAGCGGCGGCCAATTGTTCATGCAACGGGACCGTCGCAAACCCTTGCAGGTGGTTACCACGAAGTACCCGCCAACCGGCGACCTGCATCGCCTTGACCATCGGTGCCAGGAGAGCAACCATTTCCGGGGTCGCCGGGGTCGCCGGAGAGGAGTGCTCACTCGACCAGCCGTCGCCCCATGATTCTATAACTTCCCAATCACCGTCTTCGTGTCTCCGATACACGTGCCAACCCTTACGCTCACCGGGCTCAATCAGATCAGCCTCGGCGTCACCTTGCCTCAAAAGTTCGATTGAGCTTATCCGCATAGGGGGTAGCGTACCATTGTCCCGATGCGGGCTCGCAGATATCCGACCGGTCAGATAGTCACCCTGAACGCATCCGGGGTAGCGTCGGTTTCGTGGCGGCTTACTGAGGCCTGGTATGTGGAACGGATATGTGTGCTCCCTTTCGCCGGAACGGTCACAATCCGGGTCCGGGTCGACGGTTGGCTCCAAGATGGTTTAGACGCGGCACCCCTCGGGGTAGCCGACGAATACCAGCCGATATTCGTCCCGGCGGGTAGCGAGTTGGTGGTGGCACTCACTGCCGGGGTTGCCGGGTCCAACGTCGAAGTGTCATTGCAAGTGTTAGAGACGCTCGGCTACCCGTGAGCTTCCGTCCGGTACCGTCAACTGGAGCGGCTCCACCGTTCTCCCATGACACCCAACTGACCGACGTATCGGCCGACGACCATCACACACAATCCCATTCGGTTATTGGTGCCGATCATTCCGGGTTCCCCGGCGGTGGCACCACATTTCTGAGGGACGATGCCACCTTTGCGTTGCCGCCTGGTGGCGGCGGTGCGCCGGTGTGGTCAACGGTAAACATCGATCTAGGCGTGTCGCCACGGTTCTCCGGCAATTTCACAATCGTCGGGGTCGGGTTGACGGTCGGTAAACCGGTGATCGTCGCGCCGGCGGTCGGGCCGTATCCGGGGTCGGGTTCGCTGGCCGACGAAGTCGAGCTTAACGACATTCTGGCGGCGGGGGTGGTCGAGTCGGCTACGGTGATCCGAGTGTATTGGCGGGCTAACCATCGGGTGTCGGATACCGTAAGGTTCGATTACATCGTGAGCGGATAAACACATGGCGAACATTGAGCTGGCTAGCGGCGTGGTGTTGCAAGGTGACACCTACCTTGATTCGGCGCGGGTGGCGCGGGTCCCTCAGGGTGCCTCATATCGGGTGGCGTCGATCACCGGAACGATGACGGCGGCATTGGGTGCCAACTCGATGGTTTGGGCGATGCGTGTCGATCCGGCGCCTCCGGCGGGTGTCGTCGCTCACGTCTACCGGGTACGATGCCAGTTCACTTGTATCGTCGCGTTTACGACACCGATTACCGCCGGGCGGCGGCTCGCCCTATTCCGCGGCACCGGGGTTACCCCCGGGGGTGGTGGCGGAGCGATAACACCGATACCGAAGAAATATACGGGTGATCCGACCAGCGAAGCCGACAGCGCCTCCGGCGGTATTGTTATCACTTCTACCACGGCGGCGCTCACCGGAGCGCCCACCTTTGAGGCTCAGCCGTTAGCGCAAACTTCACTCGTCCACGTCGGCGCGGCGGGGGCGCATATCGAGTGGCTTTGGGAGTTCACCCCTGACGAAGATGGCGCCCCGCTCGTCCTCACCGGCGGTGAGTTGCTGGCTATCCGTAACCCGGTGGCGATGGACGCGGCCGGAACCTGGCAGCTATCGGTAACCGTCGGGTGGAGTGAAGGTGCGCTACAGTAAGACCA
>Ga0247727_10018227_pt1 | contig 11063 bp, 8 predicted proteins | sample WisWelCaveWW1625_FD_202498 | JGI IMG/M metagenome (GOLD analysis project Ga0247727, IMG submission 202498) | Biofilm microbial communities from Wishing Well Cave, Virginia, United States - WW16-25 | ecosystem: Environmental > Aquatic > Deep subsurface > Groundwater > Cave microbial mat | place...
TCCTGAAAGACCAAAAAGCGACTTTTGGTATAAAATCCTAGGACAACAAGTTACGCCAAAGATTTTGTTTGACTTTATCTGCAATCCTACTTCTCACACAAATGGAATTGCAAACTATGCTCCATATGGACTACGAAAAGTTGAGGCAGGTCTGTTGCGTGACGGCTTTAAGCGAAACGAGGTAGTTGTCGCTCATCCTGATCACATTGAAAAATTCATTGGTCCAGAAACTCAAGTTATTGGAACATATGAGATGGACCCACTTGGCATGGGCCCAGTTACTATGACATTTACTTATGGACGCAAGCAAATGTCTTATGATGAATACTATTGTAGAGACCTTCACAGAAGAATTAATGCTGCAAAGAAAAAAAATCATAGCAATGCAAAGGTAATTGCTGGTGCTTCAGGAACATGGCAATACAACTATGATCCAGAAAAAATTGAAGAATATGGTTTGTATGCAGTTTTAGAAGGAGAGCTTGGCGGCATTGCACCAGAAATAGATGGTCATGCTGGACGCTTTTTCACTTATCTAATGAATGGAGAATTTGAAAACATGGATCCCTTTAGAAAAAGAAGTGACTTTAAGGTAAACATCAAAGAGTTCAAGCGCGGGGATAAAACAATTCATGGAAGATTTGTTAATTTCTGGGACAGACCAGATCTTGATGACATTCCAGAAATTGTTGAGCCAAGCATGCACGGAATGGTTGAGGTAATGCGAGGATGTGGACGTGGTTGCAAGTTTTGTGATGTTACACTACGTTCCTTACGATATTATCCTCCTGAAAAAGTAAAAAAGGAAATTGAGGTAAACTTGAAAAAAGGTGGAGAGACATCTGCATGGATTCACAGTGATGATATTTTTGTTTATGGAATGGATCCACGAACTACAAAACAAATGGAGCCAAACCGCGAGGCACTAGTTGAGCTCTTTACTGCAATAATGTCTACAGGTGTAAAGCATACAAATCCCACACACGGCACACTTGCAGGAGCAATTGCTGATGAGAAGCTGCTTCCAAAACTCTCAAAAATAATCAAGGCAGGCCCAGGAAATTTCATTGGCGTTCAGTGTGGCTTTGAGACAGGCAGCCGTAGACTGATAGAAAAATATGCAGACAGAAAACTTGCCCCATACAAACCTGAGGAATGGCACTGGCTAGTCAAAGAGGCAGTCAAATCCCTAAATGAAAACTATTGGGTTCCTGCATTTACATTAATCATGGGACTAGACAATGATGAAACGCCAGAGGACTCTTGGGAAACTATACGACTAATCAGTGAGCTAGAAAGAGAGCAACCAGATGCAATGTTTACTGCAACTCCTCTTACCTTTGTACCAATTGGATTGCTGGAGAAATCTGAATTTTTCAATATTGGAAATGAAATGGATCCTGCTCAGTTAGGTGTCATGTACAAGACTTGGCAACACAACTTCAAGTATGGAATTCAAAAGTTCATGGTAAAGACTGCAAGAAACGGCTCGGTAATGAAGGGCATGTTTAACCTCATAGCAAGAACCCTAGGTGGTGTACCACTAGGAGCAATGGAAAGATATGCTAGAAAAAGAGGCGGAGAACATGAACGAGTCATTGAAAAAATTAAGGTAAAGTACTGGTAGAGTAATACAAAAGCATAAATTCAATTTTATCAAGTGATTAATCATGGCAACCCACGGCTCGCTTACAAAGGCAGGAAAGGTAAAAGGTCAGACACCAAAGGTAGAAGGACGAAAAAAAATTGGCACAAACTCTAGTCTAAGGAACAAAAGTAACTTTAGAAAAAGACTTGTTTTAAACAGATTCCCAGGACAAAACAAGCCAGGCCAGCGACGAAAGAGACGATAAACTCATCGATTAGAATACTTGTTTCCAATTACACTAAATTACTTTACAATTTGAAAAATTATGCTTTTGTGAATAGTTTGTTCAAAAAAACTAAACAAATTCGTATCTTAGTTAAATTATATGTTTTATCATGAAAAAACGCCCTGTCATAGGGTTAAGTATTACAGTATTAGTGCTATCTGTCATTATTGGAATTGCATCATTACCTGACGAGGTTTTAATCGACCCTTCATCAATAGAAAACACTCAAACTCTGCCAGAAGATATTCCACTAGTTCCTACATTAGAAGAGTCTCAAGACTTTATTTCAAATTCTGATGCACAAAAAAACATGGATGATACAAAAGCAGAGCTTGATTCATTAAAAAAAGAAATGATAGAATTACAAAATGAACTAGTAGCATTAAAAATAAATTCTCAAGTACCTGAAGAAATACCTACAATTACTGAAGTTAAAGATGTGGCACCTGAGGCGGACTCAGAGGAATCGCAGGGCAAGGTAATCAAGATAAATCTGAATGATGGTGTTGGAGCAAAGCAGAGATAATTTTCATGATTAATTTTCCTACCTTGCAAGTTTCTAAATTGAAAAAATATTTCCTCGAGTAGAAGTAGATATGATGAACAAAGTTGCATAAAGAATCATTAAAACTAGTTTTTTCAAATCCCCTCTACCTTATTCTTGCAGGAGTAATTTTTTCTGGCATGTTAGTTCTTCTATTACATACTAGAGAACTTTTGTTCTTTGAACCCTTTTTTGTATTTTATCTGCCACAAGATTCCACTCTCAGCTTTGGATTGATTATCATAACAGCTGGACTGATGGCTCTAGTAATCAGTATGGCAACATACAGAATCAAAACTGTAGGAGCAAATACCAAAAAGATGGGAACTGGGCTTTTAGGTTCTGTTGTAGGTGCTGGAGCAGGAGTCTGTACTGCTTGCGGTCCAGTTGGATTTGCTGTACTCTCTACCTTTGGGGCAACTACTGCAACAACTTTATCATTTCTAACTATACATGAAATCCCAATTCGTATTGTTGCTATTGCTATCTTAATTGGTACTTATTTTCTAATGCTAAAACCAAAATCCATCTGTATTCTTAATTCTTATTGAAAAGGATCAACGATAGGGCAGTTTACAATATGATCCGCATTCATCGGTTTTGCTAGATTTACGGAAATTAGTCCTGCTTTCTCATGTACATCAACATCATTTTTTGTTTGCAATAGTAATGCACTCTTAGGGTCTTTCCATTCTATAAAGTAAATTTTCCACATGGGGCTATAATTTTCATCTCCTGGGGCACTAGATGTAATGCCTGCCTGGAATCCCATTGGGCCAGCGTCTAGTATTCCATTCATAAAATGAAACATATCAGATGCTGCAGGACCTGAAGCAAGTGCTGCATTTTTTGGTGCATTTGTTACACCCATGCTGATTGCAGGGCCAACTGGGGTTGCATCAGTTACAATATAGTATATTGTTCTTCCGTCAGCATCCCATCCTCGATGTGCGATAAATGTTGTAGTCATATTTTCCAAGTTAATGTCAAGTACCTGTCCTCCAACAAAAGGCGTATCCTCAGTTAATGTTGCATTTGCCTTAACTGGCATTTGACCCTCTGGCCAAACAATTTGTGGCATGTTTAAGACAACATTGAGTTTGTTCAGAGTCACTAGACCTTGTTTTTCTTCGCCAAGTATTACTTTTTCAGAATCTAGTATTCTTGGAGTTGCAGCATCATCCCAAGTAACATGAACATGTGATGTTAGTGCACTGTAAGAGTCTGGTTGTGCAGGAGTGCTTGTAAAGACCTCGCCCTGAAAACCATGAACTCCATCGCCTTTAACGCCATTTGTAAACATGTATGTTTTTGAAAGAGCAGCTTGTGATGCATTTGCTAAAAGTGGTGCTAGCTCAACTCTCCAACCTTGGTTTTTAGTAATTATATCTGCATGAGTTTTATCACTAGAATCAGTAATGATATAGTAGACTGACTTTCCCATATAGTATCCTTGGTGTAATGGTATAGTTACAGGAACATTTGATTTTGCTAGTCGGAGTATGGAACTATATTCTGTTACGTTTGCTTCAAGTGAGTTTTTAATTTCCCTAAGTTCTTGATTCTTTGCGTCTATTTTCTTTTTCATGTCCTCAATTTCTTGTTTCATTGCATTGAACGTTTTTTCGTCTATCTGTATGTACTTTAGTTCCTCACATGGAACTTGAACGCGGGAACTAAAACAAATCGTTTGGTCTGTCTTATTTTGTGATGGCATGATAATTCTTCCTCCGCTTTCAATACACAACTTGTCACCACAAATCTTGCTTTTAGTGGAATCCCCATATTGATTAGCTCCTCTACCAGAACTCGTTGCGGCGTCCAAGTCGCCCACAAAGCCTGCAGTCAGTAAAACTGCCACAAGTGAGAGTAATCCGAAAACTCCTAGATACTTTAGCCTGGTATCCATGTGATTATATTTTGTATAGATCAATTAAAATGCTCTTTCTCATGGTACTTTGTGTTTAGTGATATGAGAAAATTCACAGAGTGGTGCCATATTCATCCAACATTAAACATTAAAAATTACAAGTGAGCAAATAACAGCATGGCCATGTCTAAAAAGAAAATCACACTTGCAGGAATTATAGCGATTGTTGTTACAGCATTAATTAGTATTGTAATATTTTCTGACATCCTGCAAGGAAATACTATTCCAGTATCAAACGAAGACTTTCAATTATATACTAATCAGCCGTACCCTGTACAAATAATCCAAAACTGTCATGATGAGATGCATTGTGCTGTTAATGCAATGCAAAGTATTGCTGAAAATGAAAACGAACAAAAGGTAATTTCTACGTTTAAGGAGATAATTTCACTTTATGATCAAAGTCTTCCATGCCATGAAACTGCACATCACTTGGGTATGTGGTTATATGGATATCTAAATGATGTAGATAAATCACTGCAACTAGCTCAACAACAGTGTGGAGGCTCTGTATATCATGGGGTTATTCAAAACTATATCTTAACACAAAAGTTTCAAGGCACAAACTTGGATGATATCAAGCTAGATTTAATTTGTGAAAATGAATCTGCAAATCCCTACTCTATAGACCACTGGCAGTGTCTACATGGGTTGGGGCACGGTTTAGCTGAGCTTTACGACTATAACATACTTGACGCAGTAAAGCGATGTGATGAATTTCAGGAAGGCATAGAACAGATTAGTTGTTCAAAAGGAATCTTTATGCAAAATGTAGTTCACTATTTTGAAACTAAAAAAGGAGATTTTAATTCCTCTGATAAATATTATCCATGTAATGTAGTAGACTCTAAATACAGTCCCACTTGTTATCACTATCATGTTACATATCTTGGATTGATAAATGAAAGGAAATTAAAACAAACATTTGGTGACTGTGATGGTATAGTGCCACAAGAAATGATAAAGTATTGTTATTATGGTTTTGGTAGGCAGCTATCTGGTAACATTAAGAGCATTGATGATGCTCTGTTTTTATGTAAAGCTGGAAAAATATCAGAGTATCACAAATTTTGTCTTACTGGAATGGTAATGACTCTAGTCAATGGAAACAAGAATCCCGATATAGGATTTTCTTTTTGCAGCCATTTATCTCAAGAATACAAGGAAAGTTGTTATGATGGACTAGGTAAATGGGTAAAGATGTTGTATTCTGATAATGTAAAAAGAGATGCAGAATGCGCAAAAGCTGAAAACTTTGAATTTGCTACAGTATGTCGGCAGGCAAGTTTTGATGGCATAAAATTACTTTGAAAAAGAATTTTTCAAATATTGATAATATTATTTCTAATTAGGAGAAACTAGACTAACGGGTACAGATCGCATATTCCAGATTACCCTCCCCCATAACCTTATATCTTAAGTTCAGCTCTAAATTTTTGGGAATGGTAAAGGGCAGACTGGTTATTACATTTGTAGTATTATCATTAGTTGCTGTTGGTTTTACATCTCAAAGTGCATTTGCTGAGGCGCCAATACTGCAATCAGCTGTAGCATGGTCAGCTATCATTTCACAGGGAACTATACAAATGGGAGTTAATAATGAGGGTAATCTTAACGTTCCATTCCCAGGTGACCCGTTGGGAATAGGTACTATGGGATTGCGATATATTCCAACTGGCGCAGCATCTACAGAACCTGGTTGTTTATGTGAAGGATGGGGTGTGAGTAATGGAATAGTTTCAGGATATGCTAACAGGGCTATAGGTACAGCGGGTCTTGTAGTGAATTCATTTAGTTCTACTCCAACTACAGCAATCTCTGACGTTAATGCGGCAGGAATATTTAATGTCGTTCATGATTATCATCCGTCATCATCACCTAATCTTTACCAAGTGGATGTAACAATAACAAACATCAGTCCTGATTCACAACAGGTGTTATACAGGCGGGTAATGGATTGGGATATTTATCCAACTCCGTTTAGTGAGTTTGTCACAATTATTGTAAATACATCGATTGAAGCATTTAGAACTGACACTAATGGTTTTAACAGTGGTAATCCATTGTCTTTTTCCTCATTCCAAGTAGGTCCTTCTGAATCAAACGGATTTACACCAATCATTGATTCTGGCCCAAGCGACCATGGGGCTTTGTTTGATTTTAATTTTGGAACCTTAGCACCTGGAGCATCAAAAAAATTCACTACATTCTATGGAGCAGCTGGTAATGAAGTCGATGCACTTGCAGCCCTAGCAGCTGTGACTGCTGAGGATATATACTCGTTTGGCCAACCCAGTACACTAGGAGGTGCTACTATGGGAACGCCTAACACCTTTATCTTTGGATTCAAAGGCGTTGGTGGAGAATCTTTAGGACCGTCACCATCAGAACCTGGAACAATGTATGTAGTCAGCGGAACAGGCGATGGTGATAATGTTGGAGAGGGTGATATTGAACATGGTTCACTTGCAACAGCTGATCTAGTCTCTGGAGACTTGACACAAATTGGTGATCCAATTTCAGACAAGGTTGAAGATTTTGGCTTGACTGGTCTTGCAATAGATTCAACAGGAAAATTTTTTGTCTCTACAGTACCTGAAAGTCCATCTAATCTACTCCAAGTTGATGGAAATACTGGTGATATAATTATGGACTTTGGTGATATTGTTGTAGACGGTCTCAATTATGAAATTAGAGACTTGGCATTTGATGGCGATGACATTTTATTTGCTGTAGGAGCTGGAGTAGGAGAAGGAGGCTTTAGTAATGGTCTATTTACTATTGACACTACAGATGCTACGGTAGATTTCAATGGACCTATTGAAGGAAATACAGTACAAGGAATAGCCTTTGCTCCTGATGGGACGCTTTATGGAGTTACCTGTGGAGAAGGCAATGAGCTTATAACATTGGATCCAGAGGATCCAGAAGTACCAGTAATCATCACATTTGAATTGAACAACTGTTATGAAGGTCTAGGTATTGATTCAGAGGGTAGAATTTTTGGTACAACTGATAGTCGCGATTCTATTTACTTGATTACTATTGAACCTCTTTCAGAGGATTTAGTTGCTGGATCAGGCAATGATCTAACTGATGTTGACTTTGGACCTGCACCACCAGCTATAGTAGCTAGTGGCACTGGTGGTGAGGGATATGAGGGACCAACACTTGGAGAATTTGACGACGGACGACTGATTCTATCTAATGGTTTTTGCTTTGACCAATTCTGCCTTGATGTTTTAGATTACTTTAACCATCTTCCAATACAACAGGTAGATTCTGGCACCACACACACCATATCAATGACTGCTTATTGTTCTGCTGGTTCAAATAGATGCAACTATGCATCTGTAGGTGCAGCACCACCTGGCACAGACATTAACTCTGTAGACTGGAATGTAATGTTAAAGAGAACTGGCACCTCAAATGACTGGCAGGTGACAAAAGTTGATCCAAATGGCATGTTAGGTGATGTTACAGGTACAGTTCAGGTTGTAGATTCATCAAGAATCCAGTATACATTTAACATTCAATTCATTACTCCTGCGTCAATTGGAACAGTTGATGGCAATGCAGAGCCACCTGAGGATAACATGATTTTGGTAACAGAGGTTAGGGACAGCAATGGAGGCGTTGGGAGAAATATTTTCAACGAAGGAGTTTTTGTTAATGACATTTACGCCTATCCACAAGTTGATGCATCATACTTGCCATCAGTAAAGGTTGTACCGTTGTGTCTCAATGAGGACCCTTCAGACAGAAATACTTGCGCCTTTGAGCAAGTAAGGCAATGGACAATAAAACAGGCTGAAGAAAAACTAAAAGAAATTTACGAACAAAATAACTACAAAGCGGATTAAGGTTTATCTAAATTAAAAAAGGGAAAAAAATAATCCCTTTATTTTCGGATTAGTTTATGCTCGCGTATCTACTATAGTAAATTCTGTAGAATCTACAACAGAGCCGTCATTTGTTGAGACCTGCATTACATAATCACCAGTGAGGGGATTACATTCTTGCCAAGACATTGTACTTGGGTCAAATTCCTCGTTTTGGCAAATGTCTTGTGCATTTACCATGTATAGCACAAAGCTGTTAAAGTCAACTGACGAGTTCTTGCTAGTAGTCATTACATTAATTGAAGATTCTGAAACAACCTTTCCAGTTTCTTTTTGAACAATTTGCATGGCAAATGAACCGTCGCTTGGATCAAAATTAGAAAACTCTGTCCAGGTTCTAATCATTTGGTCCTTTTCATCCCAAGCCAGATCAATTTTGGTATTACCATAACTTGAAAGTGCAATTTGTGTTGGGCTTGAGGCTTGTGCCATAGAAAATGTCATTGTTGCTATTGTAAAGAGCGCAATGAGTGATAGTATTTTTGGGGCCATATTGATTGGATTTGGTTTGACATAGAGATATCTTGTTGTTTGTTTAAAAAAATGAACAGCCTTTTTCATAGTGTTTGAGAGGAACTCTGAGCAATGATAAAGGAAGATTCCTAATGAAATCCGTTATCATACATATGCCATTTATTCTATATAGTCTGAATTTTAGAAACAATATTTTGATACATCAAGATTCGATACAAATTTCTCTAAATCACTTTACAATTTAGGTATGTATTTTAGTGTAAACTAACAAAATTTTCTCTCTTTACTATTTGGTACTCTAGATTTATGCTTGTGAGGGATGTTCTTCCACCCAGTTGACGACATTTAGGATGTCTTTGATGTATTCAGGTTTGTCACCTTCTACACTCAAAAACAACATATGATCATTTCTGAGTGGTACTGTAATCCTCTTTATTTTATCGTAGCCTACTATCGCAAATCTTCCTTTTCCAATCTTTGCGGAAAGTTCATCTCGTGCCTTCCAAGTCTTTAATGCTCTTTTTAATGTGGACTTTGTCTCTTCAAGAGTTAGTATGTTTTTAACGCCGTTTCGATAACTGTTCCAAAGGATTTTTCCGTCATTGTCACATATGGCTGCATATCTAACGTATTTGTTGGCTTCCATTAACATGCTCACAAGTTTTCCTTCATCATCCATTTGTTGCGACATACCAATAATTAATACGTGATTATAAGACATAAAGTTATCTTCAAAAATCTCTTTTTCTTTTTTTCCAACAAATCATAACTTTCCAGAAATTAAGAAAATCTGAATAAAACAATCTCCAACAAATCATACTCCACACTATGACGTGAAAAGTACGGGTTTTTTGCGCACGGGAGGGGGGCTTTGCCTTTTTACTCTTTGTCGATAAACTCGTTTGCTAATAGGATTTTGCTTTAATACCGTCCTAAAGTTACAATATCATCAATTAATTCTTCACATATAGTCAGCGATCATCACAAAGAATACTATAAGATATCATGATACTTACCCTAGGGACATGGTTGAAGATTTACGATTAGACAGCCTTGAAGGCGTAGGTCCTGTTACTACTAAAAAACTAGAAGACGCGGGAGTTCATAATATAATGGATCTAATAGTTCGCGGTCCAGTAGAGATTGCAGATCTTACTGGCATGGATAGAGAGACTGCAGAAAAAATAGTAAATAAATCCAGAATGCAGCTAATAGATCAGGGATTACTTGCGCAAGAGTTTGTTACTGCTACTGAAATTTACAAGAGACGACAAGAGATAGGAAGAATCTCAACTGGTACAGAGTGCCTTGATCTATTACTTGATGGAGGACTAGAAACACAAGCACTAACTGAGGTTTATGGCGAGTTTGGCTGTGGAAAAACGCAGTTCTGTCATACAATGTGTGTAATGGTTCAAAAAACAAAAGAAGAAGGAGGACTAGACGGAGGAGTCTTGTACATTGACTCCGAAGGAACATTTAGGCCAGAAAGAGTTGTCTCAATAGCAAAGGCTCAAGGGATGAATCCTGAGCAGGTACTTGAAAAAATCATTGTAGCACGAGCATACAACAGCTCACACCAAATTCTAATACTTGAAGAAGCCGGAGCAGTAATTAAAGAAAATAATATTAAATTAATCATATCAGACTCTGCAGTAGGGTTATTCCGTGCAGAATATCTTGGACGAGGAACTCTGGCAGGACGTCAACAAAAACTAAATCACTTTGTTCATCTACTAGTAAGAATTGCTGAAACATACAACTGTGCTGCACTTGCAACAAACCAAGTTATGGCATCCCCTGACGTATTCTTTGGAGACCCAACTAGACCAATTGGAGGAAATGTTGTAGCACATACTAGCACCTATAGAATTTACTTTAAAAAATCTGGCAAAAAGCGCATTGCAAGAATGGTTGACAGCCCACACCATCCAGAGCATGAGGTGATCTTTGCACTAGCTGAAGCAGGAGTAGTTGATCCAGAAGATGGTACAAAGAAAAAGAAAGTACCTGGCAAAAAATCAGATGTATCTACTGAAGATATAGATTCTGAAAATATCGAGTAAATGATTAATTAAGGGCTAGGGGTTGCTAGTCAGATATGACTACTAAAAAGCCATCTGGTCACTCTCATGGATTTAGACACAAGTCTAGAGCCGTAATGACAAAGGATGCTCCAAGAGGAGTATCATTTTTGCTAAGAGAATACAAAGTAGGTGACCAAGCCCTAGTCATTATAGACCCAAGACAACACAAGTCACTTCCACATCGAAGATATCATGGAAAAGTAGGTGTTGTGACAGAAGTGGGAAGAAGAGCTGTAACATTGGACATTAAAC